>Ga0209930_1003481_pt1 | contig 15622 bp, 13 predicted proteins | sample ThiBiot_500_biof_2_FD_183948 | JGI IMG/M metagenome (GOLD analysis project Ga0209930, IMG submission 183948) | Wastewater bioreactor microbial communities from Cape Town, South Africa - Thiocy_cont_500_biof (SPAdes) | ecosystem: Engineered > Bioreactor > Thiocyanate-remediating >... | reverse complement strand
TCAACGCTTCATCACGTAGATCCGTTGGAATTTTTCGATTTTCTATTGAACAAAAATAAGAATTCGAAACATTCTTTCTAACTTATTGTCTACCATCGATCGCTTGTTTTAAGCGTTTCTTTTTATCTTCAATAGTCTTCTGTCGTTGTTCGATAGATTTTTTATAGATATATTCACGTCGTAAACGTGCTTGTCTTCTCAACATCTAGAATAAGATGAACGTTAGATAGTTTTCGAAGAAAAAAAACTGATTCTTCCTGATTGTCTGTCAGAAAAATGTTTTTTTTTGAAAAAAGAAAAAATGTAATAGAAAAAGTAAAGGATTTCTTAATGCGGCCGACGTAGTGCTCGGGGATGTCTTGTCGGTCGACGAATAACTGTTAAATCCTCATTTAGAATTTCGTCACGTGTAAATCCACATGAACTCAAAACATTAAAATGCTCATTTAGTTCACGAATTCGTTCTTCTCCAATTCGTTGGAAAACATCACGTAATAAACGTAATGACCGAATTCGATGAAACTTTACCATACACTCCTCATCATTATCAGGCCAACGTCGATCAATATCTTGTATTTGCGTGAAATACATTGGACATCGATTTGGATTCGTATCCCAATGAACATTATGATCATAGATTCCATTGTCTTTTTCACCTCGATGTTTATCACAATCTTGAACAGTTTTACCACAAAAATAGCACCATACTTGTGTACATGTTGGACAAGTCATATGCGTACATGAATCGTCTTTCATTCCAGCGAGACCACAATTTGGACACGAAGCTTTTTGACCATCTTCAATGGCTTTATCGAATAGTTTCTTGTCGTCGGCTAAGGCTGAACATTGAAAATGTTTGATCATTTCCATTTCATCAGCTTCATTGCAATAATCATCAGCAAATCTCGGACATTCTTTTCGACAGATTAAACACGAGGTTTTCCTACAATCGGATCTATCACAGTAGAATATACTCGTATCATGTATGCTACGTATAACTGCGTTACTACAAAACGGACAATTATCTAATCGTTCACCTTCACCAACTAAATCCTTTGCCCAAACAAGAACAAGCATATGTTGATGATAGAATTCTAATTGTTCGGGCGATAATTGTCGTTCGAAAACACTCAAATTTAATTCAATATGACATTGAAGACAACGTAACGGTATATGATGTTGAGGTTCAGCAAAAAACATTTTCACGATTTGTTGTGAACATTCGACGCAGAAATGATCACCTTGAACACATTGAATACCCGGATGATCGGGTTCTAATTCAGAGTTACAAGCGCCGCAAATAGTCTTTTTCTTCGCAGGTTTTGGTTGTGAACTTGTTTGTCTGTTGTTGGACATATTGTTTCTTTTTTATAACAAAAATGAAATCGGAGGAAGAAAAACGATTTTATACGCGAGCGTAAAAGGTGGAAAAAAGGTTTTTTTGTGTTGACTCAATTTACGTTGGAGGAGAAAGAAAAGAAAAAAAAACTTCAAATATGACCAATGAAATGCGACTAGAAAAAGAATAAATCATTAATAAATATATTTTACCGTATATAAATGTAATTCGAAAGTAGAAATTGTGAAAAAAACAAATGAAATCACTTACTTGAAAAATATCTTATGAAAATAAATCGTCGATTTAATTAAATTTCATTTATTTTCAATAGGAAAATTTTTCAAAATCATGATTCACAAATTTATTTTGTCGAACAATGTATTGACGAGGAAATATATGCATGATTGAGAAATACAACCAAATAAGACAAACTTGACCCGATAAATGCGCCAATAGCAAGTGCCTGTAACAATAAAATTCAAAATCTCAAACGCAAAAGAAAAAAACACACAGACCATTGTCATCAATGCTCCGGCTGTACTTGTCATTTGTGTTTGAACACGTAATGGTGCGTACATAAAACTTAATGTACTACAGTAACCATGTGAAAATGAAAATATTAAAACGAATAAACCGTAAATATAATCATAAGGAATGATAGGATTAGATTGACCTTTGTGTTTGAATAAACTGAATAGAAAAATAAATACAATACGAAATAAACAAATAAAAAATAATAATCGAGGCGAATTAATTGATGGACGACGTAGTTTAATGGTTACTATTCGACCGATTGTATCACCGAGAAAATAAAAGAGAAATGTCATTATTGGAACAAAATATTTCTTTGACCAATCATCATTAACTGCATTATTCGATTGAATTTTCGATAGATAACCAGGAAATAATGCATAAGTTACAATAGTCGAACAAATGACTCCACTGAAATGCCATTTGATTTGTTTTAATGTCGATAGAAATCGTTGACGTTTGACATTGGTTGCAATGCTTAATGTTTGATTATCATCTGAGCCTGTTGATGATTCAGCAAGAAATGGTTCGAATTCATTGTTAATTTCTTGAGCTGATGATGAATAAATTTGAAAGAGATGAGTTTTTTCAAGATGGAAATAGACAACAATATTTGATGCGAGAACGAGAATGGCAAGAAGAAAATAAATAATTAGTGAAGTAAGGAGATCATGTGTAATCGCCATGGATATGATGAAACATAATGCAACAAATAGACCAGCTAATGCTTGACCGACGCCAAATCCTTTGAAAGAGAGAAAAAAGCAATGTTAACCATGTGATTTTTAATTAGTGAGAGTTAGTCGATATCAAGCAGGGTGAAAAGAAGGTTTAGTATTAGAACATATCGAATAACTTACTGTTTAACTGCAGAAATGAATTTCAAAAAAGAAAATCTATTTTTTTATTTTCATACTCGAATAGATGATTTTTACCTTGAATATATCGACTTGGCAATGTCGATGCTAATGAAAAGTAACAATTCAATAAAATTGCACTGAATACATTTAATATCATGACAAATATCATAATTAAACAAAATAATAATATTAATAATGACGAACTATAATTTGGAATTGCAATTACTAATGATGCAATCAAACAAACAATAATACCAGTTAAAGATATATAAATTCGTTTACGATAGATATACGGTACGCAAACAAATGTAACTAAAATGATTGTTAGTAAATTGACTAATGTTGAACAAAAAGTAACCGTATTTGCATAGTAAATATCAAGATCTGTCGTCGAATTTACTGTACTATTGTCATGCAGTTTACATCGATAATAGGGATCAGCTGTTGTAAAAAAATAAAATGGTAGCAAACTACCTAATCCAAGCCAAACAAAAGCAAGATAAGATCGTGTTTTGGCATACATCGATCCAACTAACGGGGCTGTCATGGTTGATATACGTGGAAGACCAAATGAATTATCCATTTTAATCTAGAAAAAGAAAAAGAGAAAGAAAATAATAATGATAATAGTAAGGAACGTCAAAGAAATTAACTATAAATACATTTGTTGAGCATTCAGACAACATTGAATTCATTCTTCACGTGTTACAGATTTACAAAAAAAAGAAAAAGAAAAAGAAAAAGAAAAAGAAAAGAACAAAATACAATCAGCTCATAGATGTTTTGAGAAGAAAAAGAAAATAAACTATTGAATTGAATTCTAACGTTTTATTCTCGATGCAATCCAATCTAAACCTTGATAGAGACCTTCGCCTGTCAATGCACAACAAGCTTGAATATGCCAAGCTTGATCTTTAATTGATGTTAAACTTAATTGCTTCGAGATTTCAGCTGATGTCATTGCATCTTTAATATCTTGTTTATTGGCAAATATTAACACCGATGCATTTCGTAATTCTTCACTTTGTAACATTCGAAATAGTTCTTCTTTTGATAAATGTAAACGTTCACGATCTGTACTATCAATAACTAAGATAACGTATTCTGTATGAGAGTAATATGTTTGCCATGATGAACGAAGTGATTCTTGTCCACCAATGTCCATCATTAGAAAATGAATATTTTTAAAAACAACTTCTTCAACATTCGAACCAATCGTTGGTGATGTATGAACAACTTCATTCATTAAGAATTGATATAATATAGTTGTTTTACCTTAAATCAAAACAAATCATAGTATGTTTTTTTCGTTTCGTTGTAAATAAATCAACTTTACCAGCATTATCTAATCCGACAATGATTATTTTATGTTCTTCATTCCCTAAATAACAAAAAAAATTGCTCATCTTTTCGAAAGTATTTTCAATTCTTTCCTACCAAACATAGCCCATAATTTCGAAAATAAAAACCCCATATTCTCTCACATAAAAACTAAACTGAATATTCTCACACGTCGTACACGTTCTTTCGTCGTCGTCGTCGTCGTCTTTTTTCTTCGTCTATTGCAAAATGAGTAGATGTAACATTTAAATCTAAAACAATGGCCTCAGATTTAATATCTATTTACGTAAAGATCTCTATTGGCCTTTTCAATAGATCTAATCTTCAATTGTTGACGACGACAAACATCATTTTCAATCAGTTTTATTTCTTCTAACGACAAACAAGATGTAAGAGAGAACGGAGATATAAATTTCAGCATCTCCTATTGGATTTGTTTGTAAGCAATAGAAACGGCTGGTCCTTATGCTTGTTGAGTCAAGTAAATCACGACATCTAACGATAGTTTACGAATCAATTTTTATTCAAAGAAACAAAAAAAACAAAATTCTGTAATTATGCCTAGATAGTATATTGCTTGAGAATGAAGAATTTGAAGAAGAAATTAATTTTAATTGTTCGACAATCACTATGTTCGGTTAGTTTGTTTAAAGTTTGATAATGAATTGGATAGAATAATTGCTAGAAACAAAAAAAAACGAAGATTAGGCAAGATTACTAATGATTTATGCTTGTAAATAAACAAACTTTTTCGGATGAAATTTATAAATAGTAAAATGAAATAAAATAATTTCTGATTTTCGAAATCGAATAATATTATTCGTTTGTTTCTTCGACATCTCGAATGAATACTCATTTAGCTATTTTATTTCTTCCTTTTATATAGACTTCTACATAACAACCACACAATTCATTAAAAAATAAACATCTGTTTAAGTATTAAATTTGCAAAGACATGATGTACCTCAAAAGAAACTTATTATCTATAATTACAGAATGAAGAAAACAAATCAAAATTTACAGTGTTTTAAGTGTGTTTATGATATTAAATATGAGAGTTTTCTTTGCTAATAGAAATTTGATCTTTGTCGAAATCATAGTTTTGAACAAAAGCAAATTCCGTAATGTATTCATTCATAAATAAATCTAAAGCATTCTTTTTGTTCACGCTATGAAAAGAAAGCCTAAAAAAACATGTCTCAGAATTCAACTTTGAAATGCTGTTCTTTATTCTCAAATAATATATAACTAAAAAAATACACACACGCACACGCACGCAAACAGATTTTTTTTAAAAATTTCAAACAGTTGTCATCATCAATTCAACGCCATTGTCATCGAAATCGACTGGTGTTAAATCTTCGCTTGTACTCAATGCTGTGTACGTATAAGTACTTGTTATTGCACGATTATGAGCCGTATTTGCACGTGTTGTCGAATCGATCGACGATGTTGAACGTGAATTCGATGACGACGACATTGTTGCTGTAACAATCGTTGGTTTAAGAATATTCAATGTTTTATATTGACATATCGATGAGTGATCATCGTAGAAATTCTTCGGTTTTAATGTTGATTGTTGTTTGGATAGATTTGAATGTTGTTGTTTAGTTTTCTTTTGTAGACAATCGACAAAACAGAGAACCATAGTTAGAAGAACAATGAACATAAGTACAGCTGAACCGATAAAAACAGCAAAGAGTTGTTTACGTGATGAATAGGGAAATAAGTGAGATGATATTGAATCCGATTGAATCATTCGTTTGCCTTGTTGTTGCAATTCTTCGTTTGCTAAACGCTAAAAAAAAGTAACGAAAATTTAAAGAACAAAAAACAAATCTCTTTTCGAAATGAAATTACTAATGATGCATTCACAGATTGATAGTTTTGAATAATTTTCATCCAATCAGTTCGATTGTTTCCAACGAACACTCTCAATGTTTCAACAATGAAACACGGTGTCGGTTGTCCATGATCTCGTATTTGTATATGAAGAATAAAAAATGTTTCATTGAGAATCCAATTCGAATTCAATTGAATTTCTAATGTTCCATTGGCATACAAATGAACAAATAGAAGAGATGTTGACGGTGATAATTGAAATGTTAGATTGCCATTCGCATTTTGATCTTTATCAGTTGCAATTAAATGCATAAGAAAATGAGAATTATGAATTAAATCTCGATTAATAAGTATAAACGATGAATCAAGATGTAGTTGAGGACAATGATCATTTTCATCGAGTACGTCAATGGTGATCGAATAGTTTAGCATTTGCCGAGGATTACCTTGATCGGATATGATTAAATTTGATGAATATGAAGAAATTAATTCACGATCGATTGTACCATTAACTGAGAAGATTAACGAGAGTTTTGACTAGACAAGAGAAGAAGAAGAAAACAGCAACATAAATACAAATGATTTCATAGGCAAATTTTACTTGAGAATGATCCGTCGTTTTCATTGAAATATCAAATGGAATCGTATCTGAATCTGTCCAAACTATATCAATAGCTAATCGTCCATTGAATTCATCTTGATCACGATCAAAACAAGTCAAATTTCCAACAAGTGTGCCTAACGGACTATTTTCCATGATTGACCATTTGATATGTTTCGTTTTCATATCACAAACAGGTGCATATAGATTTGGATTGATGATTTTAAATGTAATCATTGTTTGAGATAATAATGGTGGTGTTCCTGAAAAAGATACGAACAATATTGATTTGTTCAAGACTATCATCTTTTACCGTGATCTCGAGCTTGAATATGTAAAACATAGGTATCACGTATTTTTCGTTGAAATTGTTTTCTTGCTCGAATAATACCCGTTTGTGAATCGATTGTAAAACTTTGATTTTCATCATTTAATAATACGTAACTAACTTGTCCGTTAAGACCTTGATCGTAATCATCGGCATGAATTTGAAATACTTGATAGCCAACGATTGAATCAAATTGAACTTGTTCGTTAATTGTTACTGTTGAATTTTCTTGACGAAATCTTGGTCGATTATCGTTAATATCGAGAATTGTTATTTGAATATTTAAATATGAAGTTTTCGGATAAGGTTTCCCGTGATCATGAGCTTCAATGGTGAGATTATATTGATCACGATATTCTCGATCGAGATAATTCGTTGTTCGAATTTCTCCTGTTGTTTCTGTTAAACGAATTAATTCAAATGGATCAGCATATTGCCGATGTAATTTCCATGATATTCGACTATTTTCATTCGAATCGAAATCAACAATCGAGATTGAACAAATCAATGAATGTTTGTCAAGTGATTCATTGACAAATATCAATCGTCGTTGATTCGAATCGATTTGTAAATCATCTCGATAGATATCTATACGTGGAGCATTATCATTTTCATCGATTAACTCAATAAGAACAATCGAAAAATCTGTTTGATAACCTTCACCATTATCACGAGCTTCGATTTCAAGTCGATATTTCGATTGTTTCTCATAATCTAAGACGCATTGAACTCGGATATCACCTGTTTGCGAATCAATATCGAAACATTGCTGTTCGTTCAATAGGAAATAACTTATTTCACCATTGATACCTTCGTCATCATCGGTTGCATGTACACGAACAACAATCGAATTCATCGATATGGTTTCGCTGACATTTCGAATTGAATAGATTTTTTGATCGAATTTAGGCGGACAATCGTTGATATCATTAATATCGACGATAACATGAAGAGAACCCGTTTGATTATCACCATCTCGAGCGATAATATCGAATTCATAATAAGGAATTTGTTCACGATCAAGTTGCTTGTCAATAACTAATGATAGATCATTTCGAATTAAATCATAACGAAGTGAAAATGGAAGAGATTTCGATGATATTAACGAATAAGCTAAAAGAAAACAATGAATTCATTTCAAGGACGCGTAATTATTAGTTTTTGATTTCCTATGCGGAAATGAAAAGTATATCTTTCGGTTTTCTTTTGAGAATACTTTGCAAGAAAGAAAAAAAAGATGAGAAAAACACATACCAACAATACTATTCTGTCCTTGATCATGATCAATAGCAGACTCTAATTGAATTCGAGCACCAATGGGTGCATTTTCTACTATTGTTAAATTCAATTGTGAATTGATGAATGTTGGTTTATGATCATTTCGATCGAGTATACGTATTGTTAGAAATTCGATATTGAATTGTTGACTATTGACAAGAATTTCTAATTCGAAATCACACCATGTATCACAACGGCAACGACGTAGACGACATAATTCATCGCGATCGATCTCTTTTCGAATCGTTAAAATGCCACGTGTCGAATGATTGATAAGAAAAAACATATAAGGAAATTCATCACGTTTAGCAAGACTAAAATCGATCGGATAGTTTTCGTCGATATCTTTGCCGAAAAATAATTGTCGAAGATTGATCACTTGAGTATGTACAGGTAGTTTTTCAATTGTACGAATCAGATACAGTTGATGATCTTGTTGTTGTTGTTGTTGTTGTTGACATAGACAACAAGAAATGAACATAATTATTAAAAGAATATATTCGATGGATGAACGCATGGCATGATGAAAGTTGGAGAAAATCGAATTGTTGTTCATACCATTATATTTGTCATTCTAGAAAGAGAAAAGAATCGATGGCAATTAGACTGTCTGTCTATCCGGATATGGTCAAACAGACGCGTTTGTCCATCGGAAAGGTTTTTGTGTGTGTTAATGATCGAGTTACATATAGAAGAGAATCAAGATAGATAGAGAGACGAAGAGAGGAAGAACAACTATTTTCTTTTGTTAAAATCATGAAGAGATATTTAAGGAAATAATCATCAGTAATAGGAGTTGGAATGAGAACGTGACAAAAGAAGAAAATTCGATATTCGAACATCAAGTATCTATTGATGTTCGAGAATAGAAAAACAAGATTCTCATTCGATGATATATGCTAACATCAAAATCTTGATTTTAATTAAAAACAAATCTCTAATCGTCAACAGGATCAATGATAAAAGGCAACAAAGAATTTTATTGTTATTGTATACATGACCTACGCATACTTCTCGTATACCTTTAATCAATTTCTTCTTCTCGTCTCTACTTTATCTTTCTTCTTACGTTCTAAAATAACATGCCGACAAGATGGTCAATGGATCTTCTTTCTTGTAATTGCACTCGAATAACTCTCTTGTCGACTATTATTATTATTACTTCACAATTCGTTGTCATTCAAAAATACTTGTCTTCGATGAATCTTAGTTGAGCGCGTGCATCGAAACGAACGAAGTATTTTTTATGTTTATTCGTGCAGTACCTTAGATAGACGATGGTCAAACGATAATGGAATTCTTACGAAAGCACTTACTCTTTATTTGTTGAAAAAACTAACTCACACATCTACAGACTCTCTCACGCTCTCGGTTATACAAACGACGAGGATAGAGAAGCCGTCACTTGTTCTGTTCATTCAAGACAAGAAAAGAAAATAAATAAACAGAAATTCGTTCATTCAGTATTGACAGATGTTCATTTGTATGTCACACGGATGTGATCAATCAATCAAAAAAGAGAGGAAAAAAAACTGATATCAACTAATAACAAGAATATATTTTTATTCTTGTTCTTCTCGTTTTTTTTACAAATAAAAAAAAGAAGGAGAGAATCCTCTTCATTATCTTTCATCTATTACAACTGTCATGTCCAAGTGGATGTCCTTGTCAAAATGGACAAGATATCAAAAAAGAATTCTTATCAAATCAAAGATAATGAATTTAAAATAAAAGAAGAGAGAAAGTGATGTCATCAGTCACTGTAATGACTTAACTCACCTAGTTATAAGAAAATGAATATTCACTGGACTCGCGCGCTCGTTTCAATTCAACACTTGCCGTAAGCTGTAAAAAGAAGAAGAAGAAGAAGAAGAAGAAAGAAGAGGTCAATCGATACAATATGTTTCTATGTCTCGTCTCGTCTCGTTTCTTTCTCTTTTCTTTTCTGGTCACTAGTAAAACATCTATAAATAATCATAATCGAAGATTCAAAGCAAAAAAAAAGAGAATACTGATGGAAATAAAATATTAATTGTTAACATCTTGTAACTATTTTATTGAGTTGATTCATTGAATATAATAATACCTATTGCTTTAGGGATTTTGAAATTGTCATCGAGGGAGAATGACAATCAACAATGAATAAAGAAACTACCATCTCAATCTTCGTCATCGGTCGTTCTCTTCTATTGACTATGCTGCACGTCAATATATAATGATATTGTTCAAGCGGAAGAAATAAAACGCATATATACATGTGAATGAAGAACATCTTCAAATGGTAAGAGAATGACGAAAAAAGTTTCAATTAAAAACTTACATATTCTCTTATTCCGATTTGCAATGAAAATTAGAAAGCTGATTCATCTTTTTCTTCTTGTTCAACGAAATAAAAAGAATGTGTCAATTTATTTACAGATACATCTGTTCGTTTTTCTCACATTGTCAAATAAATAATCGAATTAATAATCAAACAAGACAAATAAGCTCTCATTGAAGATTTGTTCAAGTGTAGTGAAAAGTAAATATAGAAACAAAACAAAAAAACTTTACCTGCTAATCAAAGAAAAAGAATCGATAATTTAATCAATGTCGTTTGTTGACCTCGAATTTGTCTGCCTAATTTCTTCTGTCTGTTTTATTGAGCTACAAAACAATTGCTTTTCTTTTCTGTTTAACTAACGACTGTTGTTGATATTCAATCAAGAACATCGTATATATATAAAGAGAGAGAGAGAGAGGGTATAGCATGCAAAAGAATCTGACAAGTCTATTATAGGTCTTCTATATATTCACCATCAGAAACAGAAAGCAGTAATAACGATTACTTTGTTAAACATATTGATTATGCAATTGATCGTCTTAACAAGAAGATTACTTCGATGCACGCTCGATGGATATCTTCTTCGATTCGATTCAATTCAAAACAAAAGCAATTGAATTCACAGGCATAAACACGTACTTCTTTTCTACAATATTATAATTAGCAAAATCTAACACATTTGATATCAACGATTTGATGAGATCTTAAGATGAAAATAGAAGTTGAGGAAGAAAGAGAGAGAGAAGGAGAAAATAAGACTTAACAACTTCCGTCAATTATTCATTAGACTTCGAGAGAAAGAAAATCAGATTAATTTCTTTCTTTTTTTCCTGCTTGCCTGTTGGAACGAACTGACGCTTTCTATCGAACGGCATAGTTGAAAAGTTCAATTAAACGGACTGATTTCCATTTGATTATATACGATTGATCTTGTCAGCATAAATCGATTTAATCAATGAAAGTCTTTTATTATGCATTAGCTCTCGAAAGAGAAAACGAAAAAAAAAAGAAGAAAGAACCTATACGTTTTAGTTTGTTTTGCATAAGAGATTTATTCATTCGCGTGTCTATGTTTCGTTCAAATACGTATAGAATATAAGAAAAAGAGAGGAAGAATGTCGACAGCTGAAGACTGCTGTTACATACATATATTCTAATCAAAACGACAAGAAAAGATGATGAAATCGAGTAAAATGATATCGAGTTATGTACTACTGGATGTTTATATTAACAAATGAACATGTTCGAGACTTACTCACTGTGTAAATACATAGTTGCGTCTGATGATGATGATGAGATTGTTATTACTGGAGGAAAAAATCGAGATAGGATATCACAATTGTTCGATATGTCAATCTTTATTTTTCAACATTTTTTTTAACTTGCTTGATTGTTGTCTGTGTGAAGGGAATTGAGTGTATGTGTTTGTTCAATTAGAGAACAGAGAAGTGCGAACATGAAAAAGAAAAGGAAGAAAAAAAAACGACGTACATTGTCTATTCTGCTTCTTCTTCTTCTTCTTCTTTTTTTCTCTCTCTCTCTGTCTCTCTCGTTTTTCAAGTACTATCGTTCTTCACGATGATGTAATTTTTTTTCAAAAAAAAATTATTTTCAGACATGATTCAACTAATCAAAGGAAATAATTATGCTTGTTAACATTAAAATCATGTTCTTCTTCGTCTTGTCAGACATGAAAATTGATAGTTTGTACATTGACATAAGAATGTCAAGGACAAGGCCAACGAAGAATCATTCAAAATCAATATTTCTTGTGTTTTCTGATAATTAGACGCACTTGGCTACAGGTCAATGAACGAATGAAACTAATTCAATAAGGCGGAGAAGAAACTTTGCTAAAGAACAAGTAAATGTCTCGTGGTGGTCATTGCGTGTAGACACTGGTCAATGATATCCATTGTTTCGAAGATTAATCTTTGACTAATCATTCGGTGATTCTTTCTCATTGTTTTTCAATCAATTAAACTTCTTTTTACAATCATTAAAAAAAGAGAGAGAAACGATACGATCATGATGAAACACGTACGACATATCATTGTTCAATTACGTTCGATTTCTATAGCAATCGCATATGTTATGTATGTCCTCGAAATAACGATTATTTCTTTTTTTTCCTCTCTTCTCCTCTGTAGATTTGCTTCAATGAACAATGATAATAACAGATCTTCATGAGAAGAAAATGTCAATCTGACAAGCCCCATTTTTAAAATATAATAATTTTTACACAATAAGTAGTTTAACAAGAAAAAGAAAGAAACAAATCAATATCTAATTGATTTGCAAGAGTTGAGCGTTCTATTCTCATTCATTGAATCATTTTCCTTTTGTTTTTCAAGGTTATCTTAGTTAATCAATGAAATCTATCGTTGTATCATTTTCGGCATACGTGACAATGTTTTTGAGTGAAGATTTATTGATGATAATATGAATTAAAAAAACAAGCGGAAATTAATATGTATATTAGAGTACGCCGTTGTACTACGAGAAAGTTGTTTATTGATTATTTTCCGACTGGTGTTGTTGTGGTCGAATTTCTAAACGCCGAGTGAATTCTACTGGTGATATGACATGATCATGATTGATATCGAAAAATTGAAATAGAACATCATCGGATGCTGGTAGATAATCGTGAATATGACGACGTAAACGCCAACGATCAACGATCGAATGATATTCATGAATCTTTAAGAAGAAAAAAACAGACAAATTTCGAGAAGAGAAAATATTTTCGCTGACTTTCTGTAAATATCGTTTCAATTCTTCTCGAGAACCAAAACGATTCGGTCGTCTTGGTGGTGCTAAATGATCCGAAGAATTTCAATTTAAAATCACAATTAAAATATAACATACGTGGTACATCGGTAAAACTTGAGGCAACAGTATGGAAAAGGACGATCATCAATATAAATTTGGAAATCATTGTAATTATAATATTTTATTATCTAGAATAAATTTTAAAATAAAAACTAAGTAAAGTATTTCAAAATTATATATATATAGAATATTAACAATTTTCTTTGCCCTCAAAAGTAGGATTACAATTGAAACTGGATTTAAATTCAGTCTGTCTTACTTACTTAAGTAAAATTAAATAATAACAGCTTATTAATTCCTAGTAAATAATAGGTTCTATATTATTATGAATATGATTAAAAAGTACAGAAAATACTAAAATGTAGAATGTAGCCCTAAAACGATTTAATATATATATATATATATAACAGGAAAATAGGGAGAATGCAATCTATTTATTTCTATCTGATTTAAACGCCTTCATTATGCTTTAATCAACTTCACATCCTTCGTTGCTCATGAAAAAAATTAAATTATTCAACGCTGACAACTTTTTCTTTATAGAAAATTTTCAAGTCATCGTTCAGTTGTTTTTATGTCAATCATTTTCTTTTTTTTTCCTAACTTTTATAGATTAATCTAATGAATATTTTCGACTTACCTATCTCATTGACATACTTAAAAAGAATGTCCTACTATATTCTTTTTTGACCCCGAAGACTTGAATGGATTTTGTAGATGGGTGTTCTAATGATATTCTAATCTTTGGAAAATTAATTTTTCTTTGGCTTAAATAAAACAAATCATTACGTAACCAGTGAAAATCTTTATTTACGTAGTACAAACTTTGTACGGAATTTTTTGGGAGGAACGTCCTTTATTTCAACCATAATTAATAATTACATGAAATTGCATGCACTAACTGCTTTGTTTTTAAAAGACACACGAGCGAAATAGAAGAAGAAAAAAATATATTTTAAATGTAGCCTGAAAATAGATTTAACACGAGATGAAAATAAAACACCTTCCTATAGACGATCTAAAAAAATGCGTGGTAGTCTGCCGACAAGCTGGTGACGTAGACGCTTATGTGAACATAATTATATATATAGTGATCAATCAATATCAATAGGTAGAAGTAGCTTTTGAGGAGGAGGAACTGTTATGCGATTATCTGATAGAACTTGAGATGAACTGTCTTAAATATAAAATTCAATTCTCAGAAGTATTGAAGAAAACGACGGGAAATAGATCGAAATATTTAAATTTTTCTTATTTATTCTTTTCTTTGAATATTAACTTCATCGAGAGTATTCAAGTCTCGAGAGTAAATAGACAAAAACAATAAAACCAAAACCAAAGAGATCATTGTTCATTAATGAGTATTTAAAATTTGTTCGGCCATTCTCATGTTGCTGATACAGATCATTTGCCGAACATGTTCACTTGCTTATGATACATAGATATTTGCTACATGAAGGTCAAAGGCAGACGGGAGAACATGACTTTAGTCGATATCTAATTAACGAAATGCTGTTTTAATAAGTCGAGGTAATAAACCGATTAATTCAGTTGGGATACATATCTAAATAGATTTTTCTCTTTTTTCTTTTCAACAAGAAAACAAAATCAAGAACAAGCCTATGCTTTGGATGTAAGAACAAATTACTTCAGTTAATGTCAACTGAAGCTCGTAGGTGAATTTGCGAAGACAACCTACGGCAATTTAACTTTATGTTTAACTGCGTATTTTAGAGTTACTTAAAACTAATAAGACCGACAGTTTAATGTGATAAATTCATGTGTATTTCCATTATACGTAAATCTCGAGGTTGCATATTTTCAAAGGGTCATTCCATAAACATAAAAACAAGGTCTAAATGGTTTTGTGCTTGATTTTATTTAGGAGAAAATTATTTGAATGAGTTTATTATACTCAAGGGACAATTGTTTCAAATGAACGCGTAACTTTATCAGGTTTTCTACCGTTATAAATAAAACATCCGCATTTAAGATTATTAGTATTAAAATCAACAACAGTTCTAGATGAACATTAACGAATCCCTTGAGATTAAATATTTATTTTCTTATTTGTACAGAAAATGTAAAAAAAATGAACAAAAGAACTATTGAAATGCATTTTTAATATCAAGAACAAATCGATATTTAACATCCGATTTCAATGTTCTGTCAAAAGCCTTCTCAATTGAATCGGGTGTCATAGGAATCGTTTCGATATCGCTTGTAATTCCATGTATGCCACAAAAATCAAGCATTTCTTGTGTTTCTTTCATTCCACCAATGACACTACCAGTAATGATCGGTTGTTTGAATAGTAGAGTAAACGCAGGAATTTCAATAGGTTTTG
>Ga0209930_1003474_pt1 | contig 15642 bp, 12 predicted proteins | sample ThiBiot_500_biof_2_FD_183948 | JGI IMG/M metagenome (GOLD analysis project Ga0209930, IMG submission 183948) | Wastewater bioreactor microbial communities from Cape Town, South Africa - Thiocy_cont_500_biof (SPAdes) | ecosystem: Engineered > Bioreactor > Thiocyanate-remediating >... | reverse complement strand
TCCATTGTACGATATTATTGACTCCATGATTAGCAATTAAAAGACTGTTTGATATAGAATCGAAATGTATACCAATAGTAGTAATTAATGGTATATTATTTATCCCTGTCCCGTTAACTCCAGCCACGACAGTACCAAATGCAGCATTAGAAGAGTAGCGCATCACACGATTATTTAGATTATCTGCAATATAAAGTGCACTAGATATTGGATCACGTGTAACTCCATAAGGATAGTTTAATTGATTACTTGCATTTCCAAGACCACCTATAAATAAAATAACCAAGAAAAAGACAAAAATATTTTTTAGATAATGTTAAATCACAACAATTTATAGAAAAATTGTTTTAGAAACGAATATGATGTGTTTACTATTGACTTACCTATGCCTGCTACTGTCACTCCTGTCGTTGATCCACTAGTCCATAACTGAATTCTGTGATTACTACCGTCGCATACATAGATATCACCATTTGTTTCCACTGTCAGGTCAGTAGGATAGCTCAAGAAGCTTGAATTTGCACCGTATAATCCTGTTTTTTGACCTGCAATTGTTTCGCCAAAAGATGCATCTCGAATATATTTCTGGACACGATGATTGTGCCTATCTGCAATATACAGTGTATTCGAGTAATCCAGTGTCAAGCCGTAAGGTTTGTTTAATTTGTTAGAAGCATTTCCAGACTGATTCGTAACACCTGCTATTGTTAAACCTGTTGTATTCCAACGAAGGGATGAGGTATCTTAATGTTACAAAAGTCATAATATTGATTTCTCTGAAATTCATAGTCAACCACTTACGAGGTTTTGTTCTTGTCTCTCCTCTTGACAACAATACAGTCAAAAGTATAACCATGATTGTGATCAAAATAAATAATGAAACTACAGCAATTACTACATATTGTTGACGTGCAGTTCTATTCAATCAATTGAAAAGTAATCTAATAATACATCTTGAGAAAAATATAAACGAGACAAACTTTTTCTTCCTATTCTTATTTTGATCATGTTTTGTTGTATAATCATTTGGATTAGCCCATGTAACTTCAATCTATGATAAATTGAGATTTTTATTTATGAAACTTCAAAAGCAATTACCGGAGAAGGAACTACTTTTGATAGTTTTGGAGTGTTGCTAAAATTAGTTATTGTGTTCGATAATTTGGTGTAGGTATCACTAATTGATTTATTCTCAGATTTATCATTATCCTACAATAAATAAATATTAAAGAAAAATAATTAAAATAGTTATTCTTAACTTACCGTGGGTGAATGATGACGACGAACAGAATTATTCCTTTTGGCTGATCGAATGCTGACATGTATGATAGGATTGGATTGTCTGCTTCTATTTGAATGATGTTTTTGATGATGTGATAATTTAATCATTGATAATTTTGTGATATGAAATAAATCTGAATTTAATGAAAAACATTGTTCTATTATCTTTCTTTCTTTATGAAATGAAAATTTCATTTCTCTATTAAATAAAAAGTAGGTCTATGGTTTCTGCATCGATTTATAAAAAATAGGTCAAACCTATGGAAAAAAATGAATAATTATTACAATTGGCAAGCAAGTTTGAATCTATCGTTTTATATCGTTCAATAGCGTCTAAACATTTGTACTCGATGATTAAATGAATCACATATATAAAGATTAAGTTGCTTGTCTAGAGCTACCCAAAAGGGTTGATTTAATAGAGTCATATTTGTACCATTTACACCTGTTATACCAGCAATCGTTCTACCAACAGTTTGTCCAGATTGAAAGAATTGAATACGATTGTTTCCTGTATCAGCCACATAAATATTACCCATAGGATCGAGACTCACACCATGTGGATTGCTTAAAGATGTTGAATAATTTCCAGCAACAATTGCTCCACTATAGTCACCAATCCTCCACCATACTATCCTAGGCATGCCGGCATTACAAATAACAAGACTATTCGAAAATGTATCAAAATATAGTCCGTAAGGCGTAGACAATTGAGAGGTATTTGAGCCATACCCATGACCTCCCGCAATCACATTACCTACAGATACTCCATGTTGATATTGCATAATACGGTGGTTTCCAGTGTCTGCTATATAAAGATTATTAGTTTGTGAATCATATGCAATACCAGTTGCTGTTGTAGATAGTTTGTCATTAGTGTTTCCTGGTGAAGCTATGAATATCTTATGTTTAAATGTAAGTTTATAAAAGAACACCTAGTTACCTGTTATACCAGCAACAGTTGTTCCTGATAGATTACCCCGAATAAAAAGTTGAACACGACTATTTAGTCTATCTGAAACATACATGTTGTTATTGGAGTCAAATGCCATATGAATTGGGTTATTTAAATGATAAGAATCATTTCCCATTGCTCCGTTTGCTTGACCTGCAACAGTTAGACCAGTCGATGTACCAATGATGAGTTTTTGAATTCGACGATTCCAAGAATCAGCTATATAGAATGCACCTAAAGAATCAAATGCCAAACCGTATGGAATGTTGGTTTGATTGGGAGCTGAACCTAGTACACCCACTTTACCAAGTATCGTTATACCTGTAGAGTTCCAACGAAGTGGGACTGGAAGATCTATAAGAAAAAACTAATTGATACATATTTTTTGTCTTACTTTTACCTGATATTATTCTTCTTGATTTTATCAATAGTATCAACGGAACAGCAGTAATTATTGTTATCAATAAAATACTAACAATAATAGAGATAATGATACATTGTTTTGAGTATCTATTATTTTTTTCTATATTTCGATGACGATCAATTGTAAGAGAGTGTTTATCAGACCATAGACTTGGAGAAGCATATCTTTGTTTTGATACTTGTTGTCGACTATATTGATTATTACTGGTGTTTGAAGGTGATTTATATGTGGATTTGTCATTTATATCTGAATGAGAAGCTTTTCTTGACCGAATTCTGATACGAATAATTGATCTTGGGACACTTCTTGTTCTTGATCGATGTCGAGAATGTGAAATAACAAGTGCTTTTCCTCGAGTGACATTATCTTGAATGAGATTAATGAAAATAGGTTAATCAATAACTAAACAGTGGGGTTTATGTTTTACCTGTGCTTGCCTGTGTAGATGATTGATCTTCGAACATTTGAATATCTTTTCAAATTTTGTTTGAGTTTGATTATATTTCTAGACAAAATATTTTTATGGTTTCATTATATGCTAATGTATTCAAAGAAAGAAATATAAGATATTGAAATTCAATGAACAAAAGAATTGTAAAGTAATGGAAAGACGACACCATCGTCGTTATAATTGATCGATGAAAAAGAAACGATCGAACAATATCATTCATGTATCTATCGGATTACGAAAACAAATTCAATTGAATAATAGAAATTTATCATCGGTTGGAATTTTAGAAATATGTATTCTTTACATGTTTTTTTTATAAGATATTATTATTCTAGTTGCATGAAAACTCAATGGGAAAATCATCATTATCAAAATCTTCTCGAGTCACTCCTCATGGGACCAGCAGTTTATTTTCAAACATCAAGTTGAATAATAATGATGAACTAGATCGAAAAGGAATGATCCAAGATTATCATCAACGATCCAAACGAAATAAAAGAAAAAAGTCAGTATGCTCTTTTCGAACGAGCAGTGGTGGTTTTCATTTCTAATCATATTTATAGATGTTCACGTCGATATGTTATTGCATCTGTACTTATAACTTTACTTGTTATTTTGATTATAGCTACTATTCTACTAGTTCTTTTAATTAAATCTACAACAAAAAGAATAATATCAACACCTGTACTTCGTTGGAATTCAAGTGGTATCACAGTAGCTGGAATTAGTGGTAGTCCTGGTCCTGCCGACAATCAATTAAATACTCCCTATGATATAGTTTTGGATTATGCTAATAATCTTTATATTGCTGATCGAGGCAATCATCGAATTCAAAAGTATTTATTTGGGAGTTCAATAGGTCAAAGAGTGGCTGGACATGTAACAGGTGGCTCATCTTCAGATCAATTAAATAACCCGTCACGAGTACTTATTGATTCAAACGAAAATTTATACATAGCAGACACATGGAATGCTCGAATTCAATTCTGGCGTAAAGGAGCTAATTCAGGAACAACAATTGCCGGTACAGGTAAGAAAAATAAACAAAATAACGTTGTTTTGTCTTCATATAACAGTTTATCTTTAGGTTCTGCTGGTAACTCTAGCAATCAACTAACTAGCCCCTACGGCATCGCTCTTCATTCAACATCGAATACACTTTATATAGCGGATTCTGGAAATCATCGAATCATGTCATATACACTTGGTACTAATTCTGGTACATTAGCATTCGGATTCAATGGGGAAGGAAATAATAATGCACAATTATATGTCCCCGTAGGCTTACATTTTGATATATTGACAAACAGTTTAGTGATTGGCAACTCCTTTGCTAATAAGATAGTTCGATATGTGTTTGGTTCGAACTTCTAGGCGTTGATTGCTGGAGACATTAGCGGAGCTACTGGTGTAACGCCAGCACGATTTAGTGCTCCTACCGAGGCAACATTTGATCCCATGGACAATTTATATGTTTCTGATAGACGCAGTCATCGTATTCAATTTTTTTATGCCGGACAATTAAATGCGACTACTATAGCTGGAATTACAGGTGTCAATGGTACTAATGCTACTACACTTTATGCACCTTGGTCATTGAGACTCGATAGTCAACTAAATCTCTATGTAGCAGACACAAACAATCATCGAATTCAAAAATTTTTACGCTATTAAAATTCTCAAATTTGTGAATATATTCTTTATTTTTATATTTTAAATCAATAAATATGAATAATCTCATCACCCAGGCAGACAAGACCACTAAAAAAACGCGTTAGAAACGATGTAAGAACTCGATGGAACATCACATTTTGTTGCGGAACATATCGACTGGCATAATTTCGAACAATTAGTGGTAAGGTTATGTCTATAATCTTTATTTTATCATTAATTTTTATTTTTGTAGCTAGTATTAGAATCACTTGAGTCTGCAACGCGAAAACTAGCAGTCGACTCGAAACCTACAATTTCTATTGTTCTTGCTATTATAGCAACTCTAGAAGGTTCTGCAGAGTTCGAAGATGGGCCCGATCCATCAAGGATTTTCTGATTTTCAGCATGAACCTTGGTATTTCCTATGGTTTTATGAAAATAACTTCGATTATTTCACTCTTCCATTACAAAAACAGTTCACAAAAAAGAGAGATCAGGCGTACTGCAAGATGCAGCGAAGGTCGACTAATCTGATTATCGGATTGGTTGGCCTGAATTCTATGATTTTTGGACTCGGAATTTCAAGGAGCTCAGACACGTCTGTTGTAGTAGTATCAATTACCATAAACATTGATTGACATAAAGAATGTAATTACGAAACTTCTTTTCATGATTTTAATATTATCAAACTGTTTATGTTGACAAATATTATTATTTATTGTAAAAGAATAGACAAAGTATATAAGCATTGAATAAAAAGTTTTATTAACAGTTAATGATGCTGATTATATGGTGTTGTATCATGATGTTAGTTTTTTATATTTGTTCAGGTAAAAACAAAAAGAATTTTCTTAATCTAAATGCATATGTTCTGATTAGGTGTTTCATTCAATCGACCAAAGTTCAATTCATGTGCATCATGGAATACAAATGCAGTAACACTCTGGAATGAAACTCATATTGGTCAACAACCTACTGGTATATTTATTAATATTCACAATAAAATTTATCTTACTGATCGACAAAATCATCGTATCTTAATTTGGTTTAACGAATCGTTGATTTTAAATGAAAGCATCTCTCAAAATTTGATCAATCCATGGAGTATTTTTGTCACAGACGATGATGAAATCATCGTTGGCAATGAACATGCAAACGGAAGAGTTGATAAATGGACGTTTAATAAAACAAAAAATGAACCAATAATGTTTGTCAATAGTTCATGTGCTGATCTTTTTGTTGATATTATGAATAATCTCTATTGTTCATCACCCGACGAAGATCGAGTTTTTAAATTAGAATTGAACAAGAATAACACAATACCTGTGAGTATAGCTGGCACAGGATGTCCTGGACCAGTGGCCAATATGCTTGATCATCCGCATGGTATTTTTGTTGATGAAAGTCTAAACTTGTTCGTTGCTGATACCGACAATAATCGCATACAATATTTTAAATCAGGTGAAATCTATGCAACAACTTTAGCAGGTTTTGGCGCTTCAGTAGTTTTTATATTGAACCGACCTACAGATATTGTACTTGATGGCGATGGGAATCTATTTATTGTGGATAGTGGCAATCATCGTATAATTCGATCGATACTGAATACATTCGAATGTATTTTTGGATGTTCAGGTAATAGTGGAACGTCAGCAAGTCAACTGCATCATCCACAAACGATGGCTTTTGATAAGAATGGGAATATATTTGTAACAGATTTAAGTAATCATCGAATTCAAAAAGTTATTCTTACTCGAAATTTATGTGGTATGTATATTTTTATATCAGAAATGAACAGGCATGTTGTCTCTTGAGGGTGTTGAGTAAATTTGAGAAAGCTTATAACTACATGTTTAACGAACAATCTTTGATTGAAAAGAAAACAATGAAGTACATTTTTAGTACATTTCTTTTTGAACTTGTGACTTTTACATCGAACTTCATATGATATAATTACTTGTTAGATAGCTTAGATAACTATTTCAGTAATCATTGTTGAAGATAGGCTTAATAGTAATAGAATGAGTTTTACTGTTTAAATTTATAAATTATTCTAGCGACCACGACGACTATCACTACTACGGCTATGCCTTGTGCATGTAATACTGGCTGCACCCTTACTAGTAGTGGACATACTCATTGTGTTGGGTGCGGCAAGTATGGTTTTGGTATTCATCTTGGTACTACTCATGGTTGTAAGATTAGTGTTACTGATAGCACTAAAATTTGCTATTATAATGGTATTATTAATTATAGTACTTACTGTAGTCTTGGTCTTTGTAAAATTGGCACTGCTAGAGGCAATAATGCTCTTTGCATTTAACTGATATAAAACCTTTTGAAACTGAATTTGAATGATATATGCATAGTTCAATAAAAATTTTATCATTAAAAGTTTTGTAAAGATCATATTTTAATTATCGATTCTATGCTCCTACTGAAATTATTCAGGACAAAATAAGAAAAAACGCTCAATAATTCGTCGTTGATCATATATTTCATGTACACTCAGTGTGGGACCTAAAACTAATGTAGTTATAACTGAAGTTATAACTTTTGAGTTATAACTGATTAACTTTTTTTCACTCGCCACACTTCACTCAACCAATAGTCTTGATTAATATCCTATCAGTTTTGATAGTTATAACTGTGGTTGAAGGTTATAACTGCGGTTCAGAGTGGTAGCCGGCCCAAAAATTTTGAACTGGTCTGGTCCGGCACCAGTCCGTTCTGACCTGACCGATTATCATTCTGAAATAAGCGAGTCGGTGTAAAAGTTTAGACCGGTCCAGTCCGGCCAGAATGGACCGGTTACCACTCTGCTGCAGTTGAAAGTTATAACTATGGTTGAAAGTTATAACTTCGGTTGAATGTTATAACTTTGATTACAACCATTTTAACTTTTTGCTGATTTTCTCAACTTTTAACTTTTGGAAAATTAGTTTTAACTCCCACACTGGCCACCATCCTTTCCAAAAAAGTCCAGATCTCAGCAAATCTCAACTTGAGCCCATATTTTCTTAGGCCTTTATTTGTCTATATATCCCCTATTCATCGACAAAATTTGGACTTGAAAGCTTTTTAGTATCTGGGAAAGTTCCCTCATAGGATATTCATTATTTGATTTGTTCTTAGTGGGAGAAAACCCAGTAGAAAGAAATCGACAAAGCATACCACCTGTACGTAAAATTGCAACGATTAATACGAAAAAAAAACCATCAAATAGAAAGAGTCACGCGTGACTGATGTAGGTAAATATTCTTTGCGGGAAAAAACGAAGAATTTCCTACTTTATCGATCGACGATAATCGATTGGAAATATTCTCTATCATAGAGAGAATGGACGTATTTATAAAGCGAGGCTGTAACATTTATTCGCATTACAAAATAAATATTATCGATATTGATTGGTAAGTAGTTTCACTTCCTTGCAGATATTTTTGCGTTAGCAATGTTTTGTTTTTTCAATACATCGGTATAGCTACTAGGGGTGTCAAGATTCCGTTTCGTTTCCAAGAACCCGGAACTTTGACACCCCTAACAAAAGCCATTTATGCGTGACGATCATAAATTATCACTAAGCAAATTCAACAAAATCAACCAACACTACGATTGTAAGAGATCCCAAAACCAGTAGAAAAATATGCCAGATTTGGTCAGTTTTTGTTTTAAAAAGGACAATTTTATACCAAATCCTAACAAAACTCGTATGTTTTTCTGCTAGTTTTGCTTTTCTTACAATCGTATGAAATAGAGCGAGTAAGGTTGGTTATAATTGACGTTAAGTATTGTTTGATTTCGATGGATTTACTTAGCGATAATTTACAATCTTCACACATAAATAAAGGGTTTTGGTGCACTACTAATAGCTGCCGATATTTGTTGTTTTTTTGGATCCATTTTTTCCACAGAATTTATTTATCTCTTAGAAGCAAATCAAAGAATATCTTTTGGACACCTTATAAATAACAGTAAGTTAAATAAATTTACTAAATATCAACTCTAATCATTCGATTTCTAGAACTCAACATGGGCGCATCGTCGTCTTCAATTCGACGAACTCCTAAAGCAGATATGGTCTTCTGTTTGGATACCGATACAATCGACGATAGTGTTTTAAATTTGGAAGCCATGAGAGAAAGTGTAGAAATTGAATTTCTTGGACGTGGTATTTTGACTGCTATTAACCAAAAGCATTGGGCATGGTTAATTAAAGGCAATAACTTTTTTTGTACAATTGAATTTGGTACCGAAGGAATTGTAGTTCAACACTTCGAAAGAAACAAAGGGATTGACACGGCTTGTGCTGCCATTATGGGAGATAGCAAATGGGTTTATTATGATGATGAATTTAAAACCAGTATAACTTTTGGCGAGATTGTCCAATATGTTCTCAGCATCAAGACATCATGGACAGCCAACGATTACCACGGTACTAATAAAAATTGTCGAGATTTTGTTCGTATACTTGGTAGAAAGTTGGATTCACAGTTCAATCCACCAGAAGCTACGGCCAATTTCATATTCAATCATTTCGTATTCCTTGGCCTTCGTGATATCACGTTTCCTAGGTATAGATCAATCGCATGAAAAAAGTTCTATATAACATTTTCATATTATAATAAATCTTGAGTAAAAGCTACCATAATCTAGATTTCACGTCGGCAAAGACGATCATCATATAGCATATGAATTAATTACAAATGTTTCGAAAAACATTCGTTATAGGATTTGTTGACCTGGGTATTTCGTATAAAACTGCATCTGCGATATTGTTTAAGAAATTTGTTCAAAACAAATCGAAATATTTGAATTTATTTTTTATTAAAAATAAAATAAAATCTAAATTAAATGTTGACATTCTGATGGAATATCAAATACACTTGGATCATCAATACGTGGTACAAAATTTGTTGTTGTTAATCCAGTAACCATCTCTAAAAATGAAAACTAAAAAATTTTTCTTTTTCATAAATAAAATAATAATTTACTAGTTTGAAGAATAAATGTATTTGTAGTTAATACAACACAATCATCACGACTAACTGTTGAATAACTATATGTTTGATTCATTTTTATAAGCCATGTATCACCAATTATTTGTTTATCACCATATCCATAATTCGATGAATCAATATAAGTTGCTGTTTCTAAATAAATAATAATATTTGAAGATATAATTACAAATTAATAATAATAATAAAAAATACTTGGAATACAATCACTTGGTTGAACGGGCATTGTTGATTTTTCACATTGTTTTGTATCAAGATTAATTACATACATTTGTCCATTAGTAATATTTTGAATAATCCATAATCTTGTTTTTTCTTCATCTGGTATATTAATTGAAACACCTTTCATTCCAGCCATTCCACGATTTGCATCATATGAATAATTATAATAAGACTATAAAAAAAAATAACAAATTTTTATTTATTTATTTTTTAAATATTAATTAAATAAATTACATATGATGTATACATTTTTCCATCAGGTAAACCCATACCAGTTGATAAAGTTATTTTTGAACTATATTGTTTTGGTTCGCAACAACGTTCTGGTTCATTTAATGATGATATTTCCATTGAAATACTTAAACTAACTGTAAGAATTGTAAAAACAGTAATCGATTTATAATAAAACATCATTAGCTTTTTTTTAATGAAAATAATTTTAAAAAAATATATGTTCTTTTTTTTATAGGACAATGAAATAAATAATAATACATATCTGTGTTTGTCGATCATCATATTGTTTTTTTTTCTCATCACATCATAGATAACATATTATTGATTTATATTTAGTAGATATAAGTTTATTGAGGTCATTGAGAACGATGTTCGACAAATAGATTTTTATAAAGATTCTATGCTCTTAAAATATATTTTTTTGTAAAAATAAATAAAATAAAAGTAGTTTTTATGTATATCTATTTTAGATTTTGAAAACAAATATAATTTGAAGATCATAATATTCATAAACTTGTACAAAAATGAGCCCTTGTCTACCTGAGCAATTAATTTATCGTTAGTACTTATTCGGACACTACCTCCGATTTCAGAAATTGTCAAGATCTAGAACAGATGCCTGCAAAACAGTACATTGCAAGGCGTTTTGAAATATAGCTTCTATACTTAGGCTATACCTAAAGTTCGAGTCCTGATGTTTAAAATTTGATAAAAAAAAGTAAATATTGGAATATTTTATTATCAGAATATATAGTAAAACGTCTCGTTTTTAATAATCCATATAGAACTCCTCTATCTTGGATTCAGGATCTAATACTCTGATAGACTAAAATTATAATTTAGCGACTATGTTAATATTTAACTACTCATTTTTCAATGCTCAGGTATATTCTTGAACTGTTCATATTTTCCATTGGTTACATTTAACAAAATAAAATTATAAATATTTCTTTCTTTTCATATTCCAGTTTTATATTGTCATGATCTATAAGTACTAATTATATATTTTATCTAGCAGGATGTTAGATCGAAATCCAAGATACAGCAATTCTATATAGATTATTAAAGATTCCCGTGATAAAATATTCAATATTTACATTTTTTTTAAATCAAATTTTTAAACTGTCTCATATCCTTACCCTCTTAAAGAATATAATAACATTTATGGCAATTGATTTTTTATACATATGCTTAGTGAATTTTCGTATATAGAACTGAGGGTGTTTACATCTACCTATTTTCTGTTCATTCTATTCTCTCTCTCTCTTCTCTTGACGTATATAAAGCGTGTCTCTCCTTTGTATTAAACATGATTTGGAGTCATGAAGTAGCTCTTAATAAATATCATATACCGAGAGTGGCGGTACGCTTCTTCTCCATTTCATCACTCGTAACGAAAAGAATATTCCACCTATTCATCGCGACCTAATGCCGTTACAATATTATATCGAGTAAGAATTACAGAATTTTTCCGATTTGAAAAGTCTCTTTGGCGAGATGAAATACATATCATGTTATTCTTTCTTGTTCAACATTGCACTCTTAGAAAGAATAAAAGAGAATGAAGAACAATGTTCTGTTGAAAACTTCTCATTTGTTGAACATTTCTAACATTTCGATGATATCATTTAACTTAGAATTCTACATAACTCTATTCATTGATTATTAGATGGAATTCACGATTGTTCATATACAGATAAAATATTGGCTAAAACATAGAATAAAAGTTGAATGGGCAATGTCTGATATTAATAAAAACGTTTTATCAGATTACAGATACAGACTTATCCACATTCATCACATGAGATCCTGAAATGGATCGAAACTATAGTCGTGCAAATCAAAGATTTAAACTTAAAATATAAAATTTTCTCAGATTACAAGAAGCGTAGACAGTATGAGTTTATTTGTTTTTCATGCTCGAATGACATAGTGTATAGTCTGATAGGGCGGCATAATATCCATTGCTTGGCTAGATCCTTGAGAGTCTGTATCTCCGATTAAGCCATGTGTATGAAGTCCATCGGATAATATTGTTATTTTTGTTGTATCACTCGCGATTGTATGAGTATGCATTCCATGATCGCTGCCAAGACCTCCAGTTACTGCACCCATAGGCATCGTTCCAGCAGAGTAAGATGCACTACCTGTTGATCCGCCATGATTATGTCCGGGATCAGAATAGCTATGTGTGTGTTGACCGTCATTTACTATTCCTAATGTACCTGTGCCATGAGTATGATTTGGCATCTCATTCAAGGTTATGACATGCGACGATTCACCACCGGCAAACAGTTCAGTACTGTTACTACCTAATGGAAACCGTGCTCGAAAATCAGGTAGATTGAATGTATCGTTTCCATTGCCAGATCCATACATAACACCGATGACAGTAAATAACTGTTTATAGGTCGAACGAGATATTTCGGACCCATCACACAGTAACCAACGATAGGTTGCATTATTTAAACATGCTAGATTACCACTGTATAACACAATTGTACCAACTGGTATTTCTAAAATAAAATAATTTTCAAATCACAGAACTTACGAAATGGACTGTTGTGACGATACATGAGAGTGTTAGTGTATGTTCTTTCAGCATGATGGTACGGTGTATACGGTGCCTTTCTCTTTATTCAACACAGTTTATATAGGGATGGTTACACATGAGAGAACAGAGGGTCAGTGCTCGGTGATTATATAGGGTCATCATATATAACGGTCGATTACCGTTACAATTGTATATAGGGAAATATCACAAGAACAAAAGAAAGATTCCATACAATTCAAATATAATATTGTACGATTTCTTTCTTTATATTATATCAACAATCAATAAAGTTCTCCTTTTTTTTTTGTTGTCTTTTACCTATACGTGCTCTTGGATTATAGAGTAGTAGATAAACACATATGCATAAAACCGTCAAAATAATGATAATAATATATATTATAGTCAGATTCAGCCAAGCTTTCATATTTTTCAGCTGGTGAAAATATTCGTCGATCTCCATACTATATGGTTTACAAACAAAAAATTGATATTCAACAAGATAGACAGTATCGCAATGACTCTTACTTCAACCGATTCAAATTTATCATATTTACTGACATTGACCGAATTTTCCGATCGGTGACCATACAACTTCCAAATCGCGTTGTAATGTTTCCTAATGAAACAACCTGTAATGAAAGAATAATATTTATAAGATAAACATCAACGATTGTCGTCGTCAATATATCAGTAAAGGACAGTCTTTCATAAATATGTATATATATATACCTGTTTTGAATTTGTAGTCGAATTTGATCTTCGAACATAATTTACTGACGTACGTTTAAATCTCCTCATTCAGTGGGCACTTTTTCAGAGAATGAAGCGAAAGTGACACAATTTCATACTTCAAATGCAACCATACTGTAGAAACCTTAAAAGCTAGACCAATCAATATTGCTCTCTTTTTTTATTGATTCCGTCATTTGATCAACAGAAAGCATGCCCCTTTTCATTCATTGCTAGATACAAAAACTCAACAATTGCTTCCTAGAATCTACATATCAGGCATCTAGTTCATATTCAATGAAATTCGTCTGTTACACTTCATTAGTGAAACAAAACAGACCTACCCAGGCGAACATACTTGTGCCAAGAACAAACAAATCAAAGAATTAAGAAGATGATCAATGAGGCAGAATGAATTAATGAAGAAAGAAAAGAAACACTCAATGATAGAAAAAAGTTCATTCACACCTCAAGACAACAGAACGAGCAAAATTAATAAAGCGGAAAAGAACAAATAAAGACATTCACATAAACAGTTGACGTCGTTCACCGAGATTTCTAATGCTAATCGTGTTACATTGTTTAAATCTGAAGCAACAGATTGACTTATCGTTATATGATCTCATTTCCATTACGTTTCTCATGAATTCTTTGTTAGATTTATATATGCAAGATGTTCTCTCTCTTGGTATAAATGCTTAGAGTCAATCGAACTTTCAGTTCAGTGATTGACTCACATACTATTACATTCTTTCTACACATGTTAATCTTTCTATTCGTATAACTTTTATCTTATCAATAAAATATCGATTGTATACTTGGAGTAAACAATCAAACCAAACTCATTGTCAACTCAATAGTCAACAATTCAGCAAACGAATAATCAGCTTCGCATTTTTTCGTTACAGTATTTTACAACCAAACGTAAGGAATATATTTATAACACGAAAAAAAAAATCTTTTTCGATCTACTACAATGCTTGATGAAATAGATGACACATTAGAAATAGAAAACTTGTTTGTTTACATATCGATAGACAATCATTGTTTGATTGATTTCGAACTCAATTTTCGATGTTAAAATAAATGATTGAGTTTCTACTTATATATAGAATCGAATGAGAAGAATTCAATTGGATAAAAGGAAAAAAAAACTCATGTCCTTTGCTTTTATCAAAGTCAGATAAAATACTTTCTTTTTATTCTTTTGTCTTTATTATTAAATTGTAGGTTTCGAAATGTAGAAGATAAGAAACTAAACAAGAATTTAAAAGATATTTCATATCACATTCGTTCCATTTGAAACAACAAAGAGAAAATCTCTTTTTCAAATTTTAATGACAATTAAGAATATTGAGACTAAAATACCAATAAAACTTTGTTTAGATTGTTAAATTTATTTTTCTTTTTGATAAGAAACCATTATTCGCATCAACTATGGAAAGTTTAGATGTCAATTCAAAATCATCAAATGAAACAACATCAAGTGAGTTATTGAGAAATTTCAGACTGAATAAAAAACCTCGAATTGTATTCTTTTAATTTTCGTTGTTTAGAACTCAAATCAAGTCTCAAATGGCAACAAAATGCAACAACAATCGCTGGTGGAAACGGTCTAGGAGACAATTTAAATCAATTCTGCAATCCTCAAGGAATCTTTATCAATGATCAACAACAAGCAATTTATGTTGCTGATTTTCACAATGATCGTATTGTTAAATGGAAATTAGGTGAAGACAACGGACAAATTGTTGCGGGAGAAAATGGAAAAGGAAACAGAATTGATCAATTGGATAGACCAACAGATGTGATTATCGATGAGAATAATAAATCGTTGATTATTTGTGATTGTGGAAGTAGAAGAGTTGTTCGATGGTCATTAGAAAACCAACAAGATAAACAAATTCTCATTGAAAATATTGAATGTTACGGATTAATGATGAATATTTATTTGTTTCTGATTCTGAGAAACATGAAGTGAAAAGGAGAAGGAACGGTTGTCGCAGGTGGAAATGGTCGTGGAGATCAACTCAATCAACTTGATGTTCCAACATTTATCTTCATCGATCGACAGGAGACAGTTTATGTCTCAGATTGTTATAATCATCGTGTAATGAAATGGAT
>Ga0209930_1003470_pt1 | contig 15666 bp, 15 predicted proteins | sample ThiBiot_500_biof_2_FD_183948 | JGI IMG/M metagenome (GOLD analysis project Ga0209930, IMG submission 183948) | Wastewater bioreactor microbial communities from Cape Town, South Africa - Thiocy_cont_500_biof (SPAdes) | ecosystem: Engineered > Bioreactor > Thiocyanate-remediating >... | reverse complement strand
GAAAGCGGTTTATATTCGACTTGAAAAACGAATATCTCTTCTTTCTTAGAATATCTACGCAAGAAATTGAAGTCAACTCGTTTAGTTTGATTTTATTTTATTTTGATCTGTTCAATTTCTGTTCGAGAATAACAAATTGTTCCAAAAGATCGTTAACTTGTCTCAGTTGTTGAAGAGTGATTTCCATTTGTCGAATTTTGTCAATGATTAAATCTTCTGTCATTTTCATTTGTTCTTCTTTTTGTTCGATATTAGTTAATAATTCTGTTTGTTGATCATCCTCACCATGATCACCATCATCATCATCATCATCGTTATTTTGTTGATCAAATGGAGGAGGTGAAGGAGTTCGTGAACGATTTGGTTCCTAAAAACAAATCTTTAACAAAACAAATCACAAAAGACAAAAATCGTTGTTGTACTTTGTCAAAGCGCATTGTTATTTAGTGTTGTTCTGATATTTGCGTCGTATATTTTCCTCTCTGTCTGTTTATATATGTCGATGTCTATGTCTATCACATGTTTGGCAAAGGTCGAAGATTATGAAGACAAGAAATCTCGATAAAGAAAAAAAGAAAGAGAAAAAACAAATGATATATTTCCAAGAAATCTGTTAGTATATTGAATCATCATTGATGATTCATCAATTGATTTCTCCGTTAATAATTTATTGATAAAATACTTTTCTCCCGTTTTATAGAATTCATTTCACCAAAAAGAAAACAAAAAACGTGAAAATAAATCACTATTGTTGTTTTTGTTGTTGTTGTTCGAGTAATTGATTAAACTAAAAAAGAATAAATCGAATGAGAAAAGAAATAAATTTGAAATGAATTGAATTTACATTGGTTGAAACAAGAATTTGACGAATAGCTGAATGAATCTTTTCATTATATTTTGGATTGACTGAACAAATGAATTCAACAAGAAGATTTTTCTGTTTGTATGTTGATAAAGTATGAATACGAATCGATTTCAATCCTTTTGGATGTGATTTTTGAACTAGATTAATCAAAAGTTGTTTAAATGATTCTGATGATTTTGCATTTATTTGTTCATTTGTAATTCCTTGAAGAAGAACAGTAAAACGAATTTGTTTTTTTGCACATTTCGAACATCGAGAATCCGATAAACCACTATTCCAACTTCCAGCTGAAATACAAGACATTATCTAAATAATAAATAACATCTATTTATTTATTTCTTCTCGCGTTGATTATGAAAAAAATGTGTACACGTGATAAATAAACACTTGATTTGTGTCTGTTTGCTCGACGACAAATGACTGATGGTCGATTACATCCAACATGACGAAATACTTGTTGACGAACAGGACATCGACATGGACAATTCCAATTGTTTTCTTCTGATTCATTTGATGAACTATCATCAATATATTTCCATGAAGCTAAATCAAAATACTTTATTTTCAAAAGCAAATCTTCTTTTGAAGTTACTTGTTTGTGGTTGTGTCACTTGTGTTGTTGATGTTTTTACTGCTTTCGATGTAACTAATTTAGTTGTTGAGGGTTTAACTGTTGTTTTTTCAGTTGTCTTCTTTGCAGTTGTACGTTTGTCAGTCGACGAGTTTCTTTTCACTGTAGAACTTTGTGTTGCAGCAAGTGTCACTATTGCCTCTTCTGTAGTCGTTGTTGTCTCTTCTGTTGCAATTGTTGTTAATTCTTCAGTTGTCGTTGTTGTCGGTTCTTCTGTTGTTGGTTCTTCAGTTGTTGGTTCTTCTGTTGTTGGTTCTTCAGTTGTTGGTTCTTCTGTTGTTGGTTCTTCTGTTGTTGGTTCTTCTGTTGTTGGTTCTTCTGTTGTTGGTTCTTCTGTTGTTGTCTCTTCTGTGGCTGTTGTCAACTCTTCTGTAGTCGTTGTTGGTTCTTCTGTTGTTGTTTCCTCTGTTGTTGGTTCTTCAGTCGTTGGTTCTTCTGTTGTTGGTTCTTCAGTCGTTGGTTCTTCAGTCGTTGGTTCTTCAGTTGTTGTTTCCTCTGTTGTTGGTTCTTCTGTAGTTGTCTCTTCTGTGGTTGTTGTCGGTTCTTCTGTCGTAGTCGTTGGTTCTTCTGTTGTTGGCTCTTCTGTTGTTGTCTCTTCTGTAGTTGTTTCCTCTGTTGTTGGTTCTTCTGTAGTTGTCTCTTCTGTGGTTGTTGTCGGTTCTTCTGTCGTAGTCGTTGGTTCTTCTGTTGTTGTTGTCGATTCTTCTGTTGTAGTCGTTGGCTCTTCAGTAGTTGGTTCTTCAGTTGTTGTTGTCGGCTCTTCAGTTGTTGTTGTTGGTTCTTCTGTTGTTGTTGGCGCTTCTGTAGTAGTCGTTGTTGTAGTTGGTTCTTCTGTTGTTGTGGTTGTAGTTGGAGCTTCAGTAGTTGTAGTTGTCGTAGGAGCTTCTGTAGTTGTTGTTGTTGTTGTTGGAGCTTCAGTAGTCGTAGTAGTGGTTGGAGCTTCTGTAGTTGTTGTTGTTGTTGGAGCTTCAGTAGTCGTAGTAGTGGTTGGAGCTTCTGTAGTTGTTGTTGTTGTTGTTGGAGCTTCAGTAGTCGTAGTAGTGGTTGGGGCTTGTGTAGTTGTGGTTGTAGTTGGAGCTTTAGTAGTTGTAGTAGTGGTTGGGGCTTGCGTAGTTGTGGTTGTTGTAGTCGTGGTTGGAGCCTTTGTAGTTGTTGTTGTTGTTGTTGTGGTGGTGGTGGTGGTGGTAGTAGTTGTAGTAGTAGTTGCAGATACATTTGCACATGAAGGAAAAACAAGTGGTGGTTTATGTAATTCAGCTGAAGTTGTTAAAGATTTGACAACAGTTGCTCCATCAATATTTGCATTGGTTGTAACAGTTGCAAAAGGAGCGAGAAGAGCTCCCATAAAATTTCTTTGCATAGTAATTTTTGTTGCTTCATAGAAATTAAATAAACAACGTGAACGTAAATCAGTTTGAGTTAAATCTCCAACAATATTTCCTTGATCAAAAGTAACTGTTGTTCCAGGAATATTAATAATAATTAATGTTGCTCCAACTGTATTCGTAAATTGAATTTGTTGAACATAATTATTATGAAAAACAGCATCACCACTAGTAGCTTTGAAGAAAGCAAAACCTTCTGAATCTTTAGTTTTTGCAACGAAATTGAGTGGACCAGGTTGATTAGTTGGAAAAGTAACATCATTATTGGATGTTCGTTGAGCAAGAGTTAAAGATAAAGCTTGTAATTGTTGAATAGTAGTTTGACAATTACTTGTTAATTGTGAATCATAGGTAACATTGGCTCCTTGATTTCCTCCGTTGATATTGAATTGTCGATTACCATTGACAACATATGGAACATTTCCATTTTTAACAATTTTATTTGTTGAAAGACCAAGTGCAACACTTCCAACTTGCACATTAAGTGCATTTCCTGAAGCAATAGATTTGGCAATTTGAAGAACTGCAGTTGCCGGAGTAGTTGTTGATTGATCAAGATGAATAGCAAAATTAGCCGATGTACTACTAACTAGAGAACCACATGTAAGTGTTTTATATTCAACATCAGAACTTGTTGATAAATCTTCAAGTGTAACTAAATTATATTTATTCAAATATTGTAAAGCTCCGAATTGTGAACATGTTGGTTGGTCAGCTAGAAAAAATATAAATTATTTATTTGAAATTGCTGGATTAACTAATTGATTTGTTAATGTTACCAGCTCGAATTTGAATTGAATTTTGTGTTAATAGAACGAGACCAAAGAAAAATAATTTGAGGGACATGATATTCGTTTGATGTTGATGAAAGAAAAATGAAACAATTGAATTGAGAGAAAAGTAGAGTGAACTGTTTTTTTATATATATAATCGTTTTTCAAAAACAATCTTTTCGGTTAAAGTGGTAGCAAATGTTCTTAATGTCTATTATTCGTGCAGTGAAAAAGACAAATTAATTTGATGTGTTTTCTTTGTTATAAAGATATTATTCACAATTACAAATGTCCTGCAAGTTTATCTTTCAAATCAATAGTAATTGTCACCGCACTTTTGTAACAGATTTTCTTTGACAAAAGAAAATTTTCGTTAATAGTTTTGTACTTTAATTGGTACTGATGTCCTCATCGATCGATCTATCAAAAGAAGATCATTTAAAAAAAAGAAACATTTCTGGGTAGTCATCAATATAAGGTCATATTATTCATAGAAGATATTCGAACAAAAAAAAAAACATTTCGCTATGTGTATCATTTGGTTTTGTTACTGTTATTTCATTCAAAACATAAATTCAACAAATAGAAAAGGGGCGAAAACGAAAAAATTTGTTTTTTTTAATTGAAACGAATTTAATGTATGCTGTAAGCAATCTCCTTCACGCGACGAACGAAAAGAATAAATAGGAATCCATAAAGCATCATAATCATAGTGACTTTTTTTTCTTTTTTCTCAATGGAGAAATAAATACAAAGTTCGGTAAAAGAAAATGTATACTTTTAAATAGAAGCCAAATAAACACAGAAATGTTTTTTTTTTCTTGTGTTCGTCAAAGATATGGTTTAAACGTTTTCGATTACGACTGTATAATTAGGTCTTAAAACTAACAGAAAAAACTTTGTTTAGTCTCTCGTTTGATTTACATCTCCAAATTCATTAAGAATTTCTATTCCAATGAAAGGTATCGACATATTTCAATGTAGTTCATGGTTACACATGAGAGTTTCTTTCATCTATAACATGTGCAATTTTAAAATAAATAATACTTTAAAGTAAAGTCAATATAGACAGTTGCTATGCAAGACAGAAGAAAAAAGTAATCTATCTTCATGAATGTCTTCAAAACATTTTCGACGAAAGGAAAAAAGAAAGAAAGAATTTTTTTGCATGTTCTTCTTCCCTCATTCAACTAATTCAAATTATGCATTTACATTTCTGAGAATCGATCTCCTTTCTACTACGAGATACAATCGATTAACTTTGTTTAAGGATTTTATTTCTTTTTAGACTATAATAAGCGATCAGTTGATAGATATGGCTGAGAAACAATCAGATAGAATTACAAGGAAATATCGCAACAGATCTCACGATCAAGTCACTACTAGAAAGAAAACAAAACGATCAGACACAAGTATTCGTCAACATAATAACATATATTCGCACAGTTTTATATATCAACAGTCTCAATATTCAAACTCGGCTGAAATACAAGTCTTACAACGAACGGAACGAATTGATATTGAACAACAATCATTGTTATTAATTCAACGGCCTCGAGACCAAAACGTGACTGTTCTTTCAAATCATGAAGACAAAACAAATAAAAAGTAAATTATCTTGAGGATGGAACAATGAAACGTACGTTTGTTTCAATTTTAGAGACAAAATTTTGAAAATCTATGAAAAAACGCCTCCAACAAGAAATTTTCGTGTAAAAGTCTATCGGAATGGAGATAATTCATTATTTTATTGGTGTTTATCATGTTCGCGACAAATTGTAAGAATTTTCTTCACTAAGAACTTTTCTAGATTTTCTTTAGCTTCTGTCGTCTGCTACACGACAATTTCAAATGGCAATCATGTTCACTCGTCTTTTCAATGCGCAAGGAGAAGAAATTCTTACTGATAAACAGATTTTATACGATCAAATATATTTTGTTTCTGTTGGAGAAAATTTTATTGATCCGTTAATTGCTATTCAATGTAAAATATTCGATTTTTATTCATAGAAAATAATCGATTTTCTAGGTCGAGTTGAAAAACAATTTTATCTTCGATGGACAATCTACGGAATTGAATATTTTCATCCTCGACTAAGACGTAAGAATATTTATGACAGTTTTCTAGATCCACTAGATATCAACTGTTATTTATCAATTTTTTAGCACAACCACGCAAAGAAAATACGGATAACGAACCTGAACCAGTAGTTTTGAATCTTCCCGATTATCCAATAAAACGTCCGAAAATGAATCCTCAAATTGAAATTTGTGATTATCCTCCACATCCATCATCAAATCATCCACAAGATCAAATCAATCAATTAATTCATCAAGTTGAATTTCCTGATTATTTCCCTTCGCATTCATGTTTAAACAAATCTGATGTTTTACCTGTTGTTCCAATTCGATTGTCTATACCAATATTTGAAAATATTGATACACCAGCAGATCATATATGTTTAAATCAATCTGACCAATTAATTGTTACTCACAATGATTATGAAATATCTCCACTTGTTGAACTGATCGATACAGAAGCACATCCTTTATTTATGAATAAAAATGATCAATTACTCGACCATCAATCTGAAGATGTTGATTGTTTGATTTTTGTTCAATTTCCACATCCGATCGATCCATCACCTATTCATCCACAAGTCGAACATCCTGATCGAAGTCAGTCTCATATTCAAATCTTTCTCATCTCGAAATTTTCTTTTTAGTTTCAGTCTGTTGTCAATCAGATTTTCCTCCTCCATCAGTTATCATTGAGAATCCCGATGATCCAACATATCCAAGAGAAATCAACCAAATAGATTCTTCAATATGTTCATGTCTATGTTTTCCATGCGAGTATGTTTATACATTCAATAAAACAATGTCTTCATTCGATACTATTCTTCAACTTATTCAAGATGTACATGTTGTCATCCATTCTCGTGTGGTCCATGCAAGTATGTTGCAATTTGAGAAAACAAAGTTCATTAGATAATATAAATACTATTCGATTTATTTGTTTAGATGTACTTGTTGTTCACCATTTTCCTGTGGTCCATGCGAGTATGTTTAGATTATCTAAGATGATGTTCATTAGACAATGTTCTTCTATTGATTTTAGATGTACTTGTTGTCACCCATTCTCGTGTGGTCCATGCAAGTATGTTTACATTTTATCAAACTATGTGAACATTAGAATCTATATACTTTTCGTTTTATTTTAGATGTCCCGACTTTTCCAAATCGAAGAAACCGATACGTGAAAACCCAGATGCGTGTAAGTCATTTTATTTGATATCCATTTACTATATAAAGTGTACGAAAGATGTCAACGGATACTTGATAATCTTCTAATTGAGCTATACAGTATATAACATTGTTGCACGAATTATTCAGACAATTTCATATCTTCAACTGTATAGACCATGTATTTACAATTTCAATTGACAATTTTCAATAAAGATACTTAATCTGACAATTTCAGAACGAGTTTCATATTATATATCTCTTGTACGTTTTAGCACTAAATGCCTCCAAAATTAATGAACAAGATCGACCTATATCAAAGGATTCACCATGCCCACGGCGTCCGTCATATCCACCGTGTCCGCCATGTCGTCCATGTCGAGATTGCAAATGTGGAGACTGCAAATGGGGAGACTGCAAATGGGGAGACTGCAAATGTGGAGACTGCAAATGGGGAGACTGCAAATGGGGAGACTGCAAATGTGGAGACTGCAAATGTGGAGACTGCAAATGGGGAGACTGCAAATGTGGAGACTGCAAATGTGGAGATTGCAAATGGGGAGACTGCAAATGTGGAGATTGCAAATGGAGACCCTGCAAGTAAGTTAAGATAGAATCAAAAAGCATATATGATCAAAAATATTCTTGATTTAGTTTGAGAAGCAAGTGTTCTTGTTGCAAATCAATCGATGAAAAACCAGATAAAAGTACGTAGAATTTTGTATTGAATTAGCTTTTTTAAAAAAACTAATGTACGAGTCTTATTCATTGAATTTATGAATTCGATTTGTTTTATTGAACAGAAATGAAGAGAGAGAATGAATAATTGATAGACAACAAATAGATAGGATAATATACCCATTGAATTGTGGATATTAAAACTTTGATTTCATAATTCTAGTCACTAAAGCAGTTGCTCCAAACATGAAAGATTTAAATCCTATTTCACGAAGTCCACTACGAAGTAAACCAATAAACGAATATCCAGATAGACGAACAATACCAATTGAACAAAGTCCGATCGATGATCCACCTGAAACTGAACCAATATCTGAGAATATTGACTCAATTACTGTGGCAACACCAATAAATAAAAAAGATTATCGCCCTCAGGAGGAACATCCAGATTCATTCAAATATTCAAGCATTGTCAACAAACCAGATTCTCCTGCACTTCCACAGAGTGAAAATCCTGATAGAATAACTGGTTCAGTGTTACCTAATCGCCCCGATGTCTTAATTCAACCTCAAGATGAAAGAATTGATCAACGAACATTATCGTTATATCGCAACAAAAAGGATCGTTCTCCATATATACCTTCACCGTAATCTTTTCAATTATTATAAAATACGAAATATTTCTTTTGATTTTTGATTATTAAAGTCCTTCAACTCCACCACCACTGCGACCTCTTTATGATAAACGAAATTTTCGTGTTCGAGTCTACAGAAAGGATGACTATTCGAAATATGCTTATTGCAAATCATGTTCAAGGAATATAGTATGACAAAATATTCAAATAGGATTGTTACTGTTTTTTTTTTCGTTTTAGATTTTCAAAGAAGCTACAGAGAAATTGTCATTGACACACGGAGCTCGACGTTTATATAATATTTACGGAAGGGAAATTACCAGAACTCCAGATATTGAAGAAAATAAATCTTATTTCGTTGAATAGACATTTGATTTTAAAGACAAACAAATATTTATAAATAAACTTTATTTTTAGATTAAATTTGCGAAGTTATGACAGAATCCAATGATGATGATAAGACTATTGAATATTATAATGGAGATCGATATGAAGGACAAAAAGACAAACAAGGTAGACCACATGGTCACGGTGTTTATACTCATCATAATGAACGTGGACAAATTCAACAAGGAAAATATGATGGCGAATGGGAAGATGGAGAAAAACATGGAAATGGAAAACATTGGTACAGAAATGGAGATATCTATGAAGGTCCATGGGAAAATGGAAAAAGACATGGTTCAAATGGGACATATACCTATTACAAACATGATTCACATCAGGATATATCACTATCTTATGAAGGACAATGGAAACATGATCAAAAACATGGTCAAGGTATTATGATGTTCACCAATGGTGATAAATATCAAGGTCAATGGGAAAATGGTCAAATGTGTGGAAATAAGGATGATAGTACTTATACACATCATGACAAACAAATCTATCATGGCAAATTTACAAATGACACGAAACATGGAAAAGGAAAAATAATCTATGATAATGGTGATATCTATCAAGGAGGATTTAAAAATGGAAAGAGACATGGTAAAGGTACATACACATTTAAACAAACTGGAATAGCTACAGAAGGACTTTATGAAAATGATAAACGAACAACTTATAAAGTAGTCAAAGCAAAACAACATTCTTCAGATACGGAAACAACTGATCACGTACAAAGACAAACAACAACAACAACAACAATAGCAACAACTAAAAAATCATATGCGAATTTGGAAGATTCTAATTAATGACATTAGAAATCAAACACGTATCCATTCTTGTTTGGTTTGTTTGCTCTTCTTGACAAATATTTTTTTAGTTCGAAGTAGTTTCACTAGAAAATAAAACTTGATTTGTAGATTGTAGATTAAATTTGCGAAGTTATGTCAGAATCCGATGACAATGATAAGACTATTGAATATTATAATGGAGATCAATATGAAGGACAAAAAGACAAACAAGGTAGACCACATGGTCACGGTGTTTATACACATCACACACAAGATGATCAAATTCAACAAGGACAATATGATGGCGAATGGAAAGATGGAGAAAAACATGGAAATGGAACTCATCGTTATAGAAATGGAGATGTTTATCAAGGTTCATGGAAGAAAGGAAAACGAGACGGTGATCATGGAAAATATACTTATCGCAAACGCAATCCACATCAAGAAACATCAGCTGAATATGAAGGAGAATGGAAAAATGATAAAAGACACGGTCAAGGTATTATGATTTTCTCGAATGGTGATAAATATCAAGGACAATGGGAAAAAGGTGAAATGCATGATAAGACGGGTAAAAGTACTTATACATATCGAAATGGAGCAACATATCTTGGTAAGTTTGAGTATTTGTTTTTGACGTATATAATTGACATATTATAGGTCAATGGGAATATGGAAATAAACATGGCAAAGGCATATTAACCTATCAAAATGGTGATATTTATGATGGAGATTTTGAGAAAGGAAAGAGAAACGGTTCTGGTAAATATACACATAAAGCTTCTGGAACAATTACACAAGGAACTTATAAAGATGATGAACGAAAAAGTTATGATATACTCAAAGAAGAAGAAAAACCTTCTTCTCAACCAACAACAACAACAACAACAACTAGCAAATTAGCAGTTCATGCAGACGATTCCGATGACGATGACTGATTTGTGTGTGTCTTTCCTAAATCTATTTATTTGAAAATAATAAAAATTTAAGATTTCGTAACAAAATCTGGTGCACGTGTAAGACCACCACCAGCTGCTCCATATTGAATAAAAACCGAATTAAACGGTTGTATCCAAGCAATTTGTCCATTTCGACTAACTTGTCGATTACAACCATAGACAGAAAGTGGTTCAATAAGAATTTGATTTGTAAATGTTTGTTTAACCGCTGACAAAAGACCAAATGCAATTGATCCATCATAAAACGCTGTTGTTCGATCGGATACATTCGGTGTAATACAAGCACCAGCTGTCAATCTCATTAAATAAACATCATAGTTTGTTCCATTGGAATGTTGAATTGAAATCGGTGTTTCATTTAATTTTGTAACATGATTTGTTTCTCCACAAACAACAACCGGTGGTAATTGAAAACCTTTGGGCACATAAACATGTGCTAAAATAGAAACACCTCGTGCTGAAATCACATCAAATAATCGTTTGTTATTTTCCTTGTGAATAGGTTGACTTCCTAAAGACATAATTAATCGAGAAAATTGAATAAATTTCGTTTGTCCATCTTGAGTTTGATATTGAGCAATGGCAGACGATTGTTGTTCATCTGTATAAATTGTTGTTAGAGTTCCATCAAGAACCTGTCCTCCATGTTTTCGAATAAAATCTTGAGATAATTTCATAAAATTTGCTGATAAAACACGATCATGAGTTTTCTCAGCAAAGAGAAGACCATTGGGTAGAAAACCATATCGTTGAATGATTTCTTCTTTCGATAGAATCTTTAAAGTTCGTTGTTCATTTTCTAATTGGTGTTTGAGAAGATTAACATCTTGAATTTGTTGTTGATTTCTTGCAATAATAATTGAACCTTTGCCTTTCAATAAAAGTTGTTGATTGAATTGTTGATTTAGATCGTCGAAGAATTGTTCATTTGCACGACATTGTTGAGCAATTGAATCTAAAGTTTTTTGTCGATCATCGAAGAGTAAAAATAATTGATAGGTAATCGCTAATTTCAATGCTCGAAACCAATGTTCAGGATGTTGAATCCATCCGATCCAATCGATAGTTCTCCAAGGAAATAATCCTGTTTGTTCGATAGATTTGTAAGTTTGATAGTTGACTGTTGCACGTGTCAATTGATTGATTAGAAATGTCGATGGACGAAAACTTGTTGGTGCTTCTGTGATTGCATCTTGTTCGAGATGCCAAGCAGAACCATATGCAATTGGAATTCTTCGTTCGTCATTCAAATAAATTAGATTGGAATTATTTTTAACGAAATGAAGAGCTGAAACGAGAGCAGGTGCTCCACCAACAACTAATGTTGTTTCATTGACATTTGTTAATTGAATTGGACATTGTGATAACGATTTCATTTGAACAGGAGTTTGAAGAGCATGTTGATCTATCATTGTTTCAATGTTTTCAGGAATTAAATAAGCATATTGAGAAAAATGTTTTCTAAATATGTCTAATTGTTGTTGATCAGTTGTAATAAACGGTTGATGCATTCCGGAAAAACGATATTTTTTCATCTGTTGACGTGTATATTGACTAAACGCATCATTACCTTTGATATCATCGATGGATCGACTTCGAATACTTAATAAACCGACTGTTGTCACACCAAACAATCCAACATAACACAAAGACCGTTTCAAACGAAACATTTTTCAAAGTGTGTGTGTGTGTGTGTTCCGGTTTTATCTTGGTGATATGAAGAAAAAAAAAGAAGAACAAATATCAAATATCTTTCTATAATCAACATTTATTCAAGGTGTGCAACTAATCTCTAAAAAAGAAAGATTCTGTGATAAAATCAAATGGACTCGTTTAATTCTCCTGGTGAAATCATCGAATTTACTACTCAATATTATATCTATACGAGTAGTTTCATATTTCTAAGTGGATTGATTGGTAATACAATAAATCTTCTAATATTTACTCAAATAAAATCATTTCGTGATGATCGATCTGCATTTTATCTTCGAATGGAAACAATTTCAAATTTAATTCGTCAAACATACATCATTATTTTCTCAATTTTACTTCTGTTGAATGATAATGATGTGACACGATATACGAATGTAACATGTCGAGTACATTATTTTCTCATTGAATGTTTAACTTTAATAACATTTTCAATGATTTGTTGTCAATCGGTAGATCATTTTTTATCTCGAACAAATCGATATTGTACATTGAAGTCGAGTTATTATTTGTCATTTGTTTTGATATTAACTTGGATTAGTCATAGTAGTTTAAGTATTGTGTTCGTACGAAGAGAACCGACTTTCGGTTGTACTGTTTCGAATCGAATTTGGATCGAATATTTAAAATATTTTTTCTATCCGATTCTGTTAGGTTTTCTTCCGATTAGTATAAGTTTAATTTTTAGTTTATTATCATATAAAAATGTTCGTCATATCATTCGTTTACAAGTTCCTATTGAACGTCGTCGATTTGCTCGACAATTAACTTCAATGATTTTACTTCGAATAGGATTTTTTATTATCTTTTCAGTTCCCTACAATGCCAATCGAGTCTTTATGTTAACCATCAACAATTTAACAGATTTAGATCCAATGTGTGTTGCAAAATATCGATTTATCAATACAATAACAACTTCAATTATGAATTTAATTTATATCGTAAATCATTTCAAATCTCATGTTGAAAGTTATTATTTTCTTTTGTTTTTTAGTCGAATTTTTATATATTTTATGTTTGTTCAGCACGATATCGTCGTCAAGTAAAATATATTCTGGTTAAAATCTGTTGGAAAAAATGTAAAGATTGGATTTCTTGTAAAACAAATCGAATCGACGTGATAATAAATGTTTCATCGACACCTCATGAATAACATCATTTTTGTTATTCTTATCTTAAATCAAAAAACAACATTCTAGAAATGACTTATCGTACTCGTTGTTTTTTATTAAATCACATAAAAGATACTTTGAATTTTTATGATAAATCAATCGATCCTGCGGGTGGATATTATCCATCGTATAAAGATGATGGAACAATTTATAATCGTGAAAATCGTCATTTAATATCGACAACACGATTTATTTATAATTATTCAATGGGATATATTTATTTTAAAGACGAAGATTATTTAAAACGAACACATCATGGTCTTCAATATTTACGAAATGTTCATCGAAATTGTGAAACAGGTGGTTATGCTTGGCAAATCGATGATGGACAAGTCACGGATGATACCAATCATTGTTATGGTTTAGCATTTGTTCTATTAGCATATTCATGTTCATTCAAAGCTGGCATTCAACAAGCGAAAGAATGGATTCAAGAAACATTTGATCTTATGGAGAAATATTTTTGGTTCGAAGACAAAGGTTTATATGCTTGTGAAGCAACAGGAGATTGGAAATTAAAAGATTATCGTGGACAAAATGATAATATGCATGCATGTGAAGCTTTACTAGTTGCTTATCAAGCAACAAATCAATTGATTTATTTAGACAAAGCGAAACGAATCGCCGAAGTAATGACTCAATGTCATGAACAATTAAATAATCAAATTTGGGAACATTATCATGTTGATTGGACACCTGATTTTCAATATAATCAAAATGTTAAAACAGATCGACGTCGTCCTTGGGGAATTCAAACAGGTCATCAAACTGAATGGGCGAAATTATTATTAATTCTCGATCGATATGATCATCAACAATGGCATATCGAACGTGCAAAAGCTTTGTTCGATCGAGCTATTCAATACGGTTGGGATCAGATTCATGGTGGTCTCATTTACGGTTATGATATTCAAGGAAATCTTTATGATGGAGAGAAATATTTTTGGGTTCAAGCTGAATCATTTGCTGCAGCTGCTCTACTTGCTCATCAATTCAATGATGAGAATGGTTATTATTGGCAAATATACGAACAAATTTGGAATTATGTTTGGAAATATTTTGTTGATCATCAATATGGAGCTTGGTTTAGATTATTAAAACAAAATAACGAAAAATATTCAGATGAAAAATCACCCGTCGGTAAAACTGATTATCATACGATGGGAGCTTGTTATGAAGTTCTCAATGTTATTATTTAATTTTGACAAGAAAATAAACTATGAATTAATAAACATAAACTTCCGACAACTAATGGAATTATACCAACACATAACAACACTAATGAAGGCCACCGTCGAGGAGATTCCCAATCAATTACATATTTTATATTCATATCTTCAACAGATTTAAACCGATTTTCTAATAAATGTCGATTTACATAACAACGATAGATTTTACCAATCTAAAAAAACGATCAAATCAACAACAAAAAAAATATTGATTTGAAATAAAAAAAAAAACTGAATTACAGAATATAATTGTTGTGCATGTTCTAATGCAGTTGAATGATCATGATATTGAATTGATCCTTTTATTTGTAAATTCGATGTTAATACAATTGGATTTGAGAGTGGTGATTGTTGAATAACATCAACATTCCAAATCGGATAAACAGAAGTTGTAAATCTTGTTTTAGTCTTTCGTTGTGTTTCAATTGTATTGACACGACAAGAACTCGATTGGATTGCAAAATGATTGACTTTATTATATTCGAAACTGCCGAAGATAGTCAATGGAATACCAATTAAAATAAAAACAAAACCCAAACCAATTAAAATTGGTGAGATTTCATTTGATGAATGTGTTCTTGTTTCGACAGGAATCGATACATATTCGACAGTACTACTCATTCTTTATTTGTCTACATAACGACCAAAATACTTACATTTATTTTTAAAGTCGAAAAAAAAGAAAATTTTCAGTTTTTTTTCTTTTTCGTTCTTTCATTTTCTGTTTTTTTTTCAATCTTAAATAAATGTAACGACAAACGGTCAGGACAATATTTGTGTATTTAAAAATAGCAAAGGAAATATGAAGGCGGATTCTACAATCCAAGACATTCAGTCACTGCTGGAAATTTTGCACGTTATTTAATTTTCAGAAGAAAGTCAACTATGAATTACTATTTAAATATAAGCAACCGACAACAACCAATGATAACACACAAATACACAAAAGTAATCAAGATATCAGCACCTAACAAAACGGATATTGACTGTTGTGAAGTGATTTCCCAAAATACTAAATCTCTCATTTCTCGATACTGTTCAACTTTTCCTCCATAGTCTAATACATGTTTTTTTACATAACATCGATAGACTCTACCAATCTAAAGAATTCATAAATCAATTATTTATTTATTTGAAGAAAACAATTGTTTACTGAATAGAGTCGTTGTGCATCTTTTAATGCATCTCGACGATTTTGAGCTCCG
>Ga0209930_1003468_pt1 | contig 15688 bp, 6 predicted proteins | sample ThiBiot_500_biof_2_FD_183948 | JGI IMG/M metagenome (GOLD analysis project Ga0209930, IMG submission 183948) | Wastewater bioreactor microbial communities from Cape Town, South Africa - Thiocy_cont_500_biof (SPAdes) | ecosystem: Engineered > Bioreactor > Thiocyanate-remediating >... | reverse complement strand
GTTGTATTGAATAAAATTCTATTAAATTATCATCAATTGTTTGTTGTGCTTGTTGACATAATATACGAAGAGTATGAAACATTGCAGTTGCACTATGACGAAAATCAAGTTGAAAATAATAACTCATATTTTCATGAAATAAAAAATTAATCCATTGTTGACTAATAAAGTCTGATGAACATATTTCATGATAAACTGTTTTAATATCGATAAATTTGTCATATGCGATAGAAATATCCTTACATGGGCATTGTAAAATATTTGAAAATTTGATTTGTAATTCTTCATATTGATTTTGAGTAGGTTTTGATATAGTTACTGTAATTATTTGAGAAGATAATGATATATATAGAGTAAATGAAGTCAAAAATACTAATGAGTACAATTATATATAATCGTGTTGATAAAATTTCATTTCTTTTTTTATGTTCATCATTTGTATCATCATTAAAGAAATTTATATTTTTCAAATATTGTTTTATACGATTTAACCATTCCATATTATTGATTGATTATTTTGTAATAGATTAAAAAAATAATAATCGATAAAATATTTTCTAATAGTTAAAATTCCAATAGAATAAACCAATTACAATGAGTTTTATATTGAATGAATATATCAATTATAGAGGATTGAATAAATCAACCATATCATTCTAGTTGTAGTCATAAATTGATAGTAGAAAGAAAAAAAGGAACTTAATAACTAATATGAAACACTTAGATATTATTAAAATTTTGTTCGAGGTTCTTTCATTTATTTTATAATGTTTTCAATGACCCTTTTCAAATAATATGCAAAAATGCTTTATTCTATCAACCATCTGATTTCATAGTTCAAAAATAGTTTTTAATAGAAATTCCTGGGAAAAAAATATTTCAATTTCAGTATTAGAAAGTTCTCAAATTAACTTAGTATTATCTTTCTTTGGCGCAATAACATTTATCAAGGTGATGATTTACTAAAAAATCGTTATCCAGATGCTCTTAAAATATGAATATTTAATTGAAAATACTCACATTATTATGGAGATATTTTTGGATCAAATTATTTTTTAGCTAAAATACTAGAAGATCTTACATGAATGCTCTTTTTTAAAAAAATCTTCGTATATATCGAATTTCAATTGATTCAAGAAGTCAGATGATTGTTTAATAAATATGTGTCAATAAAGTTTTCCTTAAAAAAATTAATTATAAACAATTGCATTTTATCAAAGGAAAAAAGTGTATCTATATAAGGTGCCGGCAACGCGAAATTTGAGCAGATTTTTTTTCTTGTTTTTTTTAACCTCAATGGAAAGAGTAAGTCATACTGTATCTAAAAATACCCGACTAAAGTTTTCTGAATCAATTTTTTTGCAAAAAAAATTTGAAAACATTATTTGCTTCCAAATAGGCACAGAAATCATAGTTTATGTGGTTCTTATAATTGATCTACGACTTTTTTCAAGAATTAACCGAAAGTTATCGCTTTAAAGCTTTTAAATTGCTTTTTTGGACAGAACTCGATATAAAAAGAATGTTTAGAATGAATGTTTAATATAGAATCATCGAATGATAGCATCAATTTCATACGACATTATCTTATACATACGTATGAAAATTAGTAGGGTTCCTTCCAATGACATCAACTCACGATTAGTTGAAAGTATTTGATTTTTTTTTTCATATTTATAATCACTATATGTATACTAAAAGCCCCTAGTATGGGTTTTGAAAAAGCTCCTTCTATCATGAAGAAATCGATTTTTTTCATACACATACTACAGCCTCTGTAGATCAATAAATGACCTTTTTTTTCAGTTTTTTCGACTTTTTGATCAAATTTTACCTTGGTTTTCAATGTAAACAATGAGAAGCATCAGGCAATTGTACTATTCATAGAGAAAAACACTCGAACCGGTAAAAAAAATTTTGAAAAATTTACTAAATTTCGGTATTTTCCATGTATACATTGAGAAAAATGAAAATTATGTATCTATATCATAGGTCCGTTCTCTGTTAAACTCTATAATTATTTGAAATGAATGAATATACATTCAGTGGTGTTTGAGAATCAGTAGTAGATGATGAGAAAATGGTGAACATGATCAAATAAATACATATTTAAATGAATTTTTAGGCCTTGTTAGATACGACATCTAGAAATAACTAACAAGAAACAACGGCAGTTTAAACAGCCTAATTTCTTTTTGATTTGAAAAGTTTATGTTGACTGTATGCTGGTGCAGCATGTGTCTGCATTCTATTCTAGTCCATATGATTTGAGAAAAAAAAGTCATAATACATTCGATGTCTACCGTTATTGCATAAAAGCACAATAAACGATGATAAGAATAATCATTTGAACGGCAATATTCTTTGAAATGTGTAGATGTTGATGCTACAGCCAACATAGAAAGTTTTTTTGGAATGTAATTGGATATGAAGCATCTAAAGATTGTTTTTCAGATTTTTCTTGTGTGTAGAAAAGATTCATTTATATAAACAGTTTGAATACAAATGCCAGCCATATCGAAACACCAAGCACGAGGACGTTCGGCTATTGGCCGTCGATGGCCACAACCGGTGGTCGTCTTGCGTGAAACAGAAGAAGAAGCAAAAGATAAATTTAGAATCGAAGATGATGATGAAGTTATTGCTGATCAAGAAGCTGGGATTATAAAAGAAGAGTTTGCAGAGAATTTTGATTTAAATGATTTAGGTGATATGTTTGAATTATGTTTGCAACAAGGAAGTCATAAGAACATCAGTTTAATGTTATATATGACTTTAAGATATTTCAAGATTAGTTGGAGAAGTATCGATAATTTCTTAGAAAAAATTGATGCCTCAAGATGTATCACTGCCCACAAATGGGCAAACGTTTTCTTATCAGATGATTTAGCTGAATTCAATTCTGATCTTCGAGGAGGGAAAATGAGCGGTTCATTTTACGATATGTTTCCTGATATTGAACAAGAAGCGAAAACTTTTGCAATTAGTCAATGTCAAGGAAAAACATCTGATTTCAAAGCTTCAAATTTACGTGATTTTATTGATGGAAAATTTTATGAAGTGACTGGCTTGACAAAAGATGTCAATGATTATTTTGTTAGATCAGAACGAACATGTCGTATGGATTTAAAGCAGTGGGGTGCTGTGTTCGAAAAGAATTCTCAAAGACCTTATTTTGAAGGTATGCAATGATAGGTTTCAAAGATGTCTGACTAATACTGATGTTAAAATTGTTCCTTATACGATATCTATGAATAATTATGACTTTATAGTCGCCTTTAAGAGTTTTTTCTGGAGTTTGAAATTATTTTATATTATTCTGAATTGTTTATTCGATAGGACACGAGAGACCCGATGTTGTTGATCATCGAGATACATTTATACATTATTTTTTGTCTCGAAAACAGAATTATTATACATTAACTGATGATGAATCACCATCATGGATCTATCCAGCTAATAATCCATGTATTTTATTATGTCATGATGAGTCAACGTTTCGCAGTGGAGAGGTGTCTGCGAAACGTTGGATGATACAAGAACATAGTGGATTTTTCAGCAAAGGTAAAGGAAGAAGTTACATGGTATCTGATTTTTTGGTCCAACATCCTTCTTGCCCATTTTTCTATTTAAACAATGACGAATGGAATGCGGCAATTGAAAAGTTTCCATCATTAAAGCAAATTATCGACGTTGATTACGTCGATAAAACAGCAACAGCTAGTATCAATATAGGGTCGGATTGTTATTTTGATAATAATACTATTCTTGATCAATTTGAACGACTTTTTCAAATGTTACAATTCAAAAAAGAATATCAAAACCATGATATTGAAATAATCGTCGATAATGCTCGTACACATACTGCTAAAAATTACAGTTTAAATGATTTCGGAAAAGGAATTGATACTAGATGCCCAGTGAATAAAATCCATTACTACGACGATAATGGATATCAAAAGAGTATTGATTGTTACTTTCAGTCTGGTCCTTACAAAGGACAGAGCAAAGGACTTTTCATAATAGCTAATGAATTAGGTTTACCTGTCACAAATAAATGGAAATTAGACGAAATAATTAATCTTCTATCTCAACATAAAGCCTTTCAAAATGTATAATTATGACTTTTTCCTAACAATCAATAGCATACTTAATTCTCGTATCTTTTAGACATCAAAGCTCGAAGAGCTCGGTAAAAAATATAATATCAAAATCATATTTGCTCCCAAGTTTCATTGCGAGTTGAACCCCATAGAGGGTTTATGGTGTAATCAGAAACAGTTTGTCAGAGCGAGAACAGATCAAACATTTAGTACAATGATTCGATTAATCGCTGAATCTCGAACGAATTTCATTGAAAAGAAAATTTATCAAAAATTATTTCGACGTTTCTGGCGCTGTTTGTATGCTTATCGATCAGGGCAGAGTTATTCTGATGTATTAAAATTATTTTTCAGCAATTTATGCAAAGGAAATGTTCTTTCTCATCGAAAAATAACAAACACAAATTTGTCTTGAAGAGTTTCGTCGAAATGGCACACATATATCTGATTTTTTTCCCTTTTTTCTCACATTAATTGTTCATGTTTAGAACTCGTTCTATAAGAATACAATAAAATGAAGCATAAATATTGGTTAGGACTTCATCAGATGTTCTGTTCTAATACGCTCAAGACTTATATTTCTGGTTTACATTGAAAACCAAGGTAAAATTTGATCAAAAAGTCGAAAAAACTGAAAAAAAAGGTCATTTATTGATCTACAGAGGCTGTAGTATGTGTATGAAAAAAATCGATTTCTTCATGATAGAAGGAGCTTTTTCAAAACCCATACTAGGGGCTTTTAGTATACATATAGTGATTATAAATATGAAAAAAAAAATCAAATACTTTCAACTAATCGTGAGTTGATGTCATTGGAAGGAACCCTACTAATTTTCATACGTATGTATAAGATAATGTCGTATGAAATTGATGCTATCATTCGATGATTCTATATTAAACATTCATTCTAAACATTCTTTTTATATCGAGTTCTGTCCAAAAAAGCAATTTAAAAGCTTTAAAGCGATAACTTTCGGTTAATTCTTGAAAAAAGTCGTAGATCAATTATAAGAACCACATAAACTATGATTTCTGTGCCTATTTGGAAGCAAATAATGTTTTCAAATTTTTTTTGCAAAAAAATTGATTCAGAAAACTTTAGTCGGGTATTTTTAGATACAGTATGACTTACTCTTTCCATTGAGGTTAAAAAAAACAAGAAAAAAAATCTGCTCAAATTTCGCGTTGCCGGCACCTTATATATATTTTAAAATTCTACTTATTTCACGCTTTAAAAACAATTTCATAATTGTATTTTTTTCCCTTGAGAGACTAACATGTAGAAATATTAAGAGGAAACTTGTAAATTATCTGTTGCTTGTAGAAAACTATTGAAATTGATATTTTTTCATTATAGTTATAATCAGAAAATTTGAGAAAAGATTCAATGCATTCTATTATTTAATAATTTCCAGAAAATTAATTTTGGTTTACATTTTTTTGTTGTTGTTTATGATTCAAACTATCATAAATTTTCATCCCTCTTACACTAACGAACAAGAACTCAGACATACTTAGTCGATATCTAAATCTTTAAGTTTTCTATTCATGAGTAATATATTTCGGTTTTTGTTCAATCTGTAATCTTGATTAATTCGATTTTATAATCAGTAAATATAGAATAGAAGCTACGTATATGATCTAGAATAGAATTTAAGTATCATTTCAAAATTTTTTTGTTTTTTTTCATCATATAGATCCAAGATGTCAACAATTGACATTTGATTCCATTAAAACGTATAAAACTGAAGATACACCTTCGTGGTTTGTTGCTGACGATTTTGATGGTGATAATATTACTGATCTAGCAATTGCCAATCATGATTTTTTACAAATTGAATTTTTCTTGCAATATATTAATGGAACATATCAAGTAAATTTTATTTATTATGTTGATATATTTCTAGATCTTATTATTACAAATGATATTAATAATGATAATAAAATTGATATTATTTTTACATCTGAAATTGATTCTTGTATTGGCATATTATTAGGTTATGGTAATGGATATTTTAAACAGCGAAATATTATTCTTACATATGATTATCCATATGATATAGCTGTTGCTGATTTTAATAAAGATAATTTCTTAGATTTTGCTATAACACAATATATTAATAAAAGTATAAGTTTTTATTTTGGTTATGATAATGGTAGTTTTGAAAAAAAATTTTCTTATTTAACATTATTTAAACCATGGAATATTGATATTGGTGATTTTAATAATGATACATATATAGATATTGTTATTAGTAATTTAGATAATCAAACAATTAGTATATTAATTAATAATGGTAATAATGAATATTTTCAATCTGAACAAATATATTTAACTGATGGAAAACCAAATTCTATAGCTGTTGCAGATTTTAATGGTGATAATTATTTAGATATTGTAGTTGCTAATCAAAATACAAATTATTTAAATATATTTCTTGGTTATGGTAATGGAAGTTTTAAAGAATTAATTAGATTTATTAATGATAAACAATTAACATCAGTTTCTATTGGTGATTTTAATAATGATGATAGAATTGATTTAGCTACAATATCAAATAATAATTTAAATATAAGTATTCTTTTAAATACATGTTAGTGATTGATTAATTCTATTAAAAATTTTTCTTTTTTTTTGTAATGCTTTATTAATTCTATAACTATTCTATTTTATGTCTACAAAATAAATATATTAAATAAATTATAAAAAAAAGAATTTTTCATTCATAACTGATGTTATATGAAAAGTGTTACAAGAATTAATAGTAATATATGATGGGTTATACAAATTTCCAGACAATTCAACAGATTATAAGATATCAATCAAATTCCCAAAATTGAATTCACTTTCTAGTAGCAACACAATTTCCCGGAATTTGATGTAAAGCCATAGTAGACATTGTGATGATTTTCAATAGAAGAAGTGTTAACGCTGATGAAAGTATACACTTATATACTTGCTCATCAGAGATAGAAAAGGACAACTATTCGATCTTTGATTGTATTTTATTTTCGATTCCATGACGTATGCTCTCCAATGACATTTTTTCCCGAAGCCCAAATCAAGTCCCAATCAGAATGGAAACTCATTTTCTGTCTCCCCCTCATTCACACCTACATTCTCATTCTAATCTACGCCCTCACCCTCAACTATCTGGAGAGCAAGTGTTGTTGAGAAACAAGTGTCCGGGGAGCATCAGTCGTGTTACCTTAATTTTCATTTCATAATACGATGATATTCCTTAGAAATAAAAGAACAAAAAAGCAAATTATTATTTTAGATAAATGTTTTTTTTTATAAACATCTTTTGCAATTTTGCAAACTAGATTATATTGAAATCTTAGTAGATTTTACAGTGTTTTAAAGAATTTATCATAATTGAGAATATATTTAACAATAATAAAATCTATATCATATTTTCGTTTCGAAACATTATTCGATATGTCTTTACAAAAACCTTTGATCAAAGACAGAGTATCTTTTCGTTGTTGAAATTACTCATCAACTAAGAAAATATTTATTAATAGCATAAAAATTTTTGTACGAGAAGATCAAAAAGTGTTTTAAAATAAAAATAATTAAAAGTGCAAAATAGATCAGTAGAAGTGCGCATATTGGAATATAAATATTCAAATTTTGCTATATACCCTAGTCGAACTTTTTTTTTGTCTTTCTTGACTTGCACAGGCCTCAAGATGTGTCCATAGCGCTTGAGTTTCTTACTTAAGCGAGGCGCTTGAACGTTTTCTTGACTAACAAGAAAAAACTGCTTTAAACTTCAATTAAAAACTCATTTATTTTACAAATAAAATCAATGAAAAAACTGTCAAAGTTCTTAAATAACAGAAACGCTTGAATAAAAATCCAAACACATGAACAAGAATGGCAAGTGCGTGACTAAGAAGTTCGATTAGGAAATACATTCAATAGCATAGTGGGTCGAATATAATATCAATAATAGATTCAATCACATCCTTAAATACGTAGAATGATTTTATTTACGTTTAAAATAAAAACAACACATGCTTTCTCTCTTCATTTCTTTTTTAAAGCTTCATATTAATTTAATTTTTTCTTTTTCTTTAATAATTTCATTTGCAAGTTCAATTTTTTTAAAATAAACGTAAGATGAATAAAATGATACAATCAATATCAATATTCTAAAACTTTTTGGTTGTTCATCTCCTGAATATACGAAAAGAAAAAAATTACTTCCAACACCATTATTGATAATAGTTGTAAGACTTAGTCTACCATTTTATCTCCCTCACATAGAATTTTTCAATTTTTCTTGTTGATTTCCGTAGATAAGCACATTTCAAATCAAAACAACTATTTTCAGATATGTGAAAGAAAAAAAAAGTACAAAGGGAGTCATATGAGCTTTTTCCGGTTATTTAAGACGATGAATTAGTATTCGAATGTGCAAATGAAGAGAAACATATAACCACTTCCGTTTCACCTACTGTACAACATTGTAACAATGAAATAATTATCTTAAGGAAAGCAAATTACTTTTGACTGGATCAAATACAGCGAATTCTCGTCAACCAAAACAATCAGAACATAATAATGATCTCAAAAAAAGAAAAGACACAATTTGAAAGACTATCCATCGTTGAAATAAAAACGCCATCTGCTCAGTCTTTCTTTTCAAATTTTTCCGTCACAGTCAGCACGTAGCCGCTCCAAAAATTTGTACATCCTGCTAAGCTTTATATATATCTTAAAACGCTCCGTCCTCTGAGCTGGCTCAAAAAATATAGATCACACGTCATTATACGACATCTACTCTAAGCACAGCGCCCTTCAATTTTTGGGAAAAAATAATCTCGCAAAGCCAAAATCATAAACACACCACATCGTTTATATACTTTCAAAAAAAAAACACTCGCTATGAAATTCAAACGAAGACCTCAACACAAACAAACAGCAACACCCGTAAACGCGTTCCCAATACCTTATTCGAACTATATCGGCTTTACACAAGCCAATGAAACACATATAAATACAGTCTTCCAAGTAACCTATCACTCAGCATCCACTATCTCAACAACACCGACATTTGGTACATCATCGCCAGTTCATCTTCATTTGAAATTGAGTTTCTTTTCTTTTCTAGATCAAGAGGAACCTGGGCGAAATGATTTCGACCACAAAATTCATCTCTTGTCCGCCAGTAAAATTGATTTTAATTTTATTTCCTCATGAATTTCTTTTCGTTCGCTTTCTAGATGAACAAGAACCTCGTGCACCTGATTTTGTTGACCAAATTAGTCTTTCGTGTGACGGTAAGATCTATTTGAATTTTTTGTTCTAGTTGAATTTCTTCTGTTTTAGAGGAAGAACGAAATGATATCGGAGTGGGAAGTACTCTCGTGGACACAGGCACGAGTGAGTGTTTGTTTTTTTAAAAAGCATTTGTTGGCGGTTTGGTGATAGAGTGTCCGAAGAAACAGTGTAGAGTTTTCGAATGATGCAAATTGCTGTGTTTGAAACGTGGAGTGCTTGTAAAATGGCAGAAATTATCGATAATAGCTGTTGTTCGTATGATGGCTCGTACGGTTTACAAGAATAATGTGGCTGTTTTGAGCCGTTTATGGATCCGTAAAATGTCTAAGGAGAAGCTGAGTAATATTTGCGGTAAGTGGTTTTGTAAAAGATAGTGTTAGCTTTTTTAAACGGAACATTGTTAGTGAAAAGTGTCTCTCTATTGATGCTCTAATTGTGGGAACAGATGCTTGAAACTGTACGAAGTTACTGTGATCAGAGGCATTTTCGCCTTGTTGTTTTTTGTTTTTTGATAGAACGCAGTAGTTTAAATGATTGAATTTGGAAATTGAGGTATGACAATGACGCAAAAGTGTTTTTTTTCTTTTTGATAATCGGTCTCTTTGTTGTGAATGTTTCTTGGTACAAACAAATTTAAAAGTTTTGCTCTTTGTAGAATTGGCGCGACTCATCAAACCTGGTATGCAGCATATTACCGACTACATGCTCATGTGCACGATTGGAAACGTTTTTAGTAAAGCACGTGGATTAAGATAAAGATACTTATTGAGTTTGAATGAAATGTGTCTTTTTCAAATAAAGAAAACTGGAAAGGTGGTGCTGAACATGAATAAGATATAGTCAATATATGTAATATGAGCGATTGATGTTCAATTGTGGTTTCCAATACGGAACTTCGATTTGCATCTATTGACTTGAATCGTTGGAATATAAAAGAATGAAATCCGAAGTATTTTGTGGAAATTTCGGCTTAGAAGTCATCAAATACTGAACTGAGGGTTGTTTTAGTTTGTTAGCTCTCGATGCATTCACTTTATGATGATGCACATGTATGACTACTTTCCATTTCTGGTTGCTCATGATCAAATACTCTCTGGTTTTTTATTGGTGAAAAATATTTTTTGATATCGGTCAATGAATTTGGCGAATTTCATTCAAAATCAAAAAATTCAATTTAAAAAAAAGGAATAAAGAAGGAGCGTATTCGAATGCATTCCTTAAGCTTGATTTAAAAGCTAATAATTGATGAAGAAAAAAGGATACGATTCTTTTATCGTTAATTCTCATGATAGAAGGTTTGTTTTTCTTGTTCTCTCTTTCTCATACTTTGGGTGCTTGATGTATTGTCTAAGAGATTAAGATGATTTGATAATGAAAAGTACTTACTTTACGGAAAAATGTTTTGTAAATTGAGAATATCACTTCTCTAGTTTTGAAATTAAATCTTTTGAGGAGAAAAGACTATCGATTGAAGCAAAAGCCGATGAATAATTTTACGAATTCTTTCTCGAAAAAGAATAAATGACATGCCATACTCGTTCGAAGTGAAGTTATTATGTTCAAAAAAATTCGGAACGTGTAGAGTGAGATATTGATTCATAAAAAGCAAATGTACGTTCGGAAATTTGAATAATATATTTTTTTTCAACACAGTCCGAACAAACCGTTTCTTGCTTTCACAACAAAAATAATGCATATGTCCATTTATGTATATAGTGAAAGAAAGGTACGTGAACTCGATTAGAGAGGAAAGCCATCGATTTCTACATGCCGACATCATTCAGTCAAGTTAAAGAAATTAAAAGTACTTATCGGTTTACTTTTCGTCTATAAAAATCCTACAGGAACCTGTCGGATCCGACATGATCAGACTCTCGGATTGGTCAACCTGGGAAGCATTTTTCTTAAATCATACACGACTATATTGATCTTTGTATTTTGTAGCAAAATGATTTTATCGTAAAATTTTATTCCCCAGCATATGATCTCCTCTAATAAGTCTACCAGGACGATTATTATCAATATATCGCCAGTAGCAATTAAATATACATCCCATCCACATTAATATTTTATACATAGACCAAGTTTTTTAACTCTTTCATATCGGTTTCATCACTTTTCCTATTCAAATATTCAAATTATAGCAAGTTTTAACTACACTAAAACCTTTCCAATGTGAACATTAATGAGACTTTTCAAAAAAAAAACGCTCAGATATACAGAGTGATCACTTACGAGGGAGCTATTGTAAAAAAATGAAAATACTTCATAGATCACCAAATCCGAAGGCCAACCCGGCTACCCTATAGCGTAGCTTCAAAGACCTATTGTGAAATTCTGAATACTCCATTGAATTTTGAAATCACTGTCTCCGTTGGAAACCAATTGCGACAATCTCCTCAGAGTGCATTTTCGATATCTGTCCTTAATATTTTGTCCTTATGTTTTGCCTGGGACTTCTACCTTTTCTGTTCTATGTCTCTTTCTCTCACTCAAGCGCGTATATGAGTGTGCGCATTTTATAGAAACGATGTGATTTGCGGTCAAAAGAAAATAAACGAGGAGAAACAACTAGAATGAATACCCTATCATCAAAAATCATCACACCAGTCTAATTCCATCATCAGGAAACAGAAAGGACTATGACAGATGATCCAATCGTGTAACATCGCATACGCTAGAACCACGGATTAGTATATCTAAGTCTTTAAAAATTGAGAAAACAAGCTTTCGTTTACCTCCCGACTGGCATGACCTTTGAGTACCCGCTTTCTCACCTCATTTTCAATTTAATTTGTAATCATCGGTGTATTCGCTCCTTTGCTTCAAAATATTTAAAACAATATCCATTGAAATCTGAAAACGCTCGCCGAACTGTGCTGCGATACACCAGTTTCGCGCTCATCCAATTAAACTCATTCCAATGACCTTATCATGACTAGCAACATCCATAGTGCTTCAATTTATGCAGGTTGACTTATACAGTACGGACAAACAAAAGCGTTCACAGTCAGAATCGTGAGAGATCAAATACAGCACAAATCCCTCGGTGGGGCCGCAGAATCTTCGGTACAATTCGTTGATCATACAAGAGGCGTATTCAGTAATAGCGGTATTACCGCATTTTATCAAACAAGTAACGTTCATCGAGAATCAATTCACTTAACCCTCGACTGAAATTGTAGCTGAAAGTGAGTGGAAATGAACAACATAAATAACTCATCTATCCAACAATCCATAAACCCTATTTTCGTTTGTAATCATTCCAAAATCAAAATCTATATTAATAGAAATACTACAGTAAACGTAGTATGGGCAGCCACTCCCGTCTCGGCGCTGCAGCCAGACTTTCTTCTCATTCCCACAGAATCAGCTGAATTCTTGACGATGTATTTTAGAATCACATGAATAAACGCACTTTTTTATTCATAAAATTCAACTTAGAAATTCTGAACCCAAACACAAAACTCTTGTTTTGTACTAAAATTTGTTCAATACATTTTAATGGAAACTCACTGGTTTTCAAAAATGCACACTTTTAGATTTTTGAAATTCGAATGGTAGATTCGAATTCTTCATGGTCCATTCCCTTTGGTCAAACTTTATGAGACATCGTCAGATTTTAAAAATATCCATCTCTCGGTCATAAAAATTAGATTTCTATTGTTCGAAATCTAGCCGTAGAAGATAGCTTATACGGCCTTCGCTATCGATGCATTTGATTCTTTTAAAGTCATAAAAGGCTATTAGTGAGTTTTCTTAGCAACCTGCTTGAGGACACATTTATGTGGGTAGTTAGAATGCAAAGATTTACGGTGGTGGTGCACTCAGACGGCCTTCGTTATGGATTCTTTCTTTATTAGAAATTCTATACTCCTCCCTTAACCAAGAAGTCGCAAGTCCCATACATGTCATACTTGAAACTTGAATTCATATTTCAAACTTTAAATTTCAAATTTCAAATTACTATTCCCAAATTTGAGGCTGAAGGCGGACTTATGTACACGGTAGTAGTAATTTAAATTTTGAAATTTGAATTCAAGTTTCAAATAAGACACTACTGCTATGCCTATTATGCCTATTATGCCTATTATGATCATAATGGCCAGTAAGCTAATCTGGACAGCAAAATTCATCTCGGAAAGCGCTAGAACGCATGAGATCAATCTTCAGGGACGTAGCGACGGGGGATCGCGTGGGGCATCACGCCCCTCCCCAGCTTTTCGTTCTTCGCTATGCCTCTGCAAATCTTCAATTCGTATATAATCACTAACAGTTAATTTTGCTATCGTATCATAAATTCGATTTCGTCCATCCCACCAAATTTTAGCATCATCAACCACTTATTCCTACAGAGGGTAAGCAATAAGAAAACAGTAAGAATCCAAAAGTTTTTTCTAAGATTTTAACTACTTCATTAAAATCTTTTCCCCGGATATAACTTACTCGGAACGACCTAGTATATAGATTGCGCGATGCTAGGACTACTCCTAGTGTATGTTTTGTATGCTGCTAGGAGAAAACCTAGAAGATTTATTGCACAATGCTAGGATGAATCTTAGTATATGTATTTCGTGATTCTAGGAATGATAAAAAAATACACATATTGTGGAATCTAAGAAGCAACTTTGCATACCATCATAGAAGCTTTCTTAGACCCTGGGACGTCCTAACAAAATCCTGCAATATCCTGGTGAAATTTTAATGAAATATTGTAGAAATCTTGGCGAAATCTTTAGGAATCCTGAGAAAATCTTCAAAAATCCTTACTAATATTTGTAAAATCTTTAGATATATGTGTAAAGGCTTGGGAAATTCTGATGTAATCTTGATGGATTTCTATGAAATCCTACGAAAGGTTGAGAAATTATGAGAGCATTATTAAAATCGTGCGGATTTCTGAGAAACTTTGATGTATTTATGGGAAGGGGTATACAATTCTGATGGAATTTTGCATTAATTGCATCAAATCTATGATTTCCATTTGTTTCCTGTTGGATACGGTGTTTTTCCGATAATTTTCTTTGCAATCCGTTAATATTCCTTCCTATTTCCTGGGCATTCCGGTGCGATTCGGCTACCGGAATCTTTGGCCTGGGTAGTTATTTTTACGGCGAATTTGTTTTTACGTTTCTCTCTCTTCAAATGAATGCGTATATAAGAAAGAACAGCATCGCACAATCATAGACATACACCTATTCACGTTGAGTACTTATCCATATTCTTTATACAATCAACAGTTTCAAAATGAACAACGTCAAAACACTGGCTCATATTTTTCTTACTTTGGCACTCCTGATAATATGCTGCAACGCATGGTCAATGCAGCATCATCAAGAAATTAGCAATATCAAAAACGAACGTCGAGTTGCCAAAAAAATGTTGAATTCATTACTCTATGCAAAACGCGAATTCGGTTGCAGTAATCCTGATAATCGTTATGATGAATATTGTAGTGGCAATGATGACGACGCTTGTGGCAGTCAAGGTTATCAATATGGTTGTCGAGCCATTGATGATGATGGTAATGGTTGTTACTGTGACAATACTTGCACTGTTAATGGTTGTCCTCCTCCTTGTCGTGCTTCTGATAATTTTTGTACTAAAAATAGTGATTGTTGTAGTCATAATTGTGGTGGTCGTGGTCGTACTGGTGGTGGTATTCATGCTATTTTTAATGCTGCTGGTGGTTCTTCTGTTCTTAATCTTGCTGCTTTTCGTCGTTGTCAGTAGTATATTAAGTCGATTGGTAAGATCGAAAGACAAACATAAACTGAAGTTTCATGTTGATTTTTTTTCGTTTTTTTCTTTCAAACGAACAAACACTGAAAATATATTGAATCTTCGAGACGTACGAATTTCGAGAAGTACCTGTGAGATTTTTTTTGTTGAAGAAAAACTTGAAGTCTTGCTCTTTCAAATAAAAAGAAATTCATTAAGTTTGAACAAAAAATGGCCGAAGTATTCAATTTTACTTTTAGTAAATGACTTTCCGGACACCCGGTACAAACAAATAGCGCTCATCCCATGGATTCGCAGACCCTTTTCTGAAAGAACGAAGTTTTTTTTCAAACCAGCCATACGACATGACAGAAGTATACATATCAGAGAAACATTTATTCACATATTTGTCGATGTCATAATGTAGTTACTTCGCGATATTGGCATACATTTGTGTACTATAGGACTTTTCTCAGTAATTTTCTAAATAATATTTTAATTTTCCTACATATTATCTTAATAAAAATTATACTTTTATTCTCGTCTCCAAGAACAATGGACAAATTTGGGA
>Ga0209930_1003466_pt1 | contig 15691 bp, 11 predicted proteins | sample ThiBiot_500_biof_2_FD_183948 | JGI IMG/M metagenome (GOLD analysis project Ga0209930, IMG submission 183948) | Wastewater bioreactor microbial communities from Cape Town, South Africa - Thiocy_cont_500_biof (SPAdes) | ecosystem: Engineered > Bioreactor > Thiocyanate-remediating >... | reverse complement strand
CTTCCTATGCCTTGAGGGGTCCGGCGACGGACGGGTTGTCAGTACGAGCTGAAGGTCTTCGGCACCATGCGCGTTCCTCCGCACACTCCGGATGGTCATTCTTCCGAACAGGCCCGCACGGCCGAAAGCGCGACGAAGCCGGAGCGCGGCACGCTGCATCTGCGGCGTCCGATCGACGCGCGGCCCGACCACGGGCGACCGAATGCCGGCAAGCCCGATCCGTTCGAGCTGCGCGCCGCCGACCTCGCCGCGCTCGATACCGTGCCGAGTTGGCTGCGCCCGTTCACGACGACGCCGACGACGCGCTTCACGCGCACGCCGGACTATCTGATGCGGCCGCGCGCGACGCCGCCGCCGCCCGTCAAGGCGCCGCCGCAGCCGGCGACCCGCCTGCATGGCCCCGCGCGCGGCCCGGCCGCGCCGCAGCGCCCGCTGACCCGTCCGCAGCCGCCGCAGGCCGATGGCACCCCGAAGGCCGGCCCTCAGGACAGCGCCGCGGTCGCTCCGCCGGCGACGGAACCGGCGCCTCCGGCCTTCATCGAGCCCCCGGCCGTTCCGCCCGTCGCGGCCGAGCCGCCCGCCTCCTCGCTCGACGAGATCCTGCAGATCATGGCCGAGGAAACGAGGCCGCTGGCCGAGCCGCTGCCGACGCTGCGCCATGTGGCGCAGATGATCCGCGTCGACATCGCGACGCCGCCGGAGCGCGCGGCCGACCAGGACGACATGCCCGGCGCCCCGCTGCCCGGTCATGCGACGATGATGCCGCTCGCTCCCGAAGTGGTCGCGCCGACCGTGCTGCCGATCGAGGCGCCGCTGCGCGCCACGGTGCGCGTCACCTTCGTGTGGCCGGTCGACGATGCCCGGCAGGAGGACGACGCGGCCGGCGAGACCGGCGAGACGGCCGAGGCCGGCCCGATCGACCTGCCGCCGCTGCCCGCTCCCGTCGTCGCCGCGCCGGCTCCGGCCGCTCGGCCGGCGCCGAAGCCCTTCGCCGCCGCCCCGGCGCCCGCTCCGCAGCCCGTCATCACCCCGGCACCGGCTGCCACGCCGGCGGCCGAGACGCCCGAGTCCGCGCCCGCCTCGATCCCGACGCCTGTCGCCGCTGTGACATCGCCAGTGGCTCCTCCGCCCGCGCCGGTCTCTGCGACGCCGGTCGCGCGTCCCGCCGCGGCGGCCGTGGCACCCAATGTCGACAGCGACGACTATGAATTCCCCTCGCTGACGCTGCTCGCGGAGCCGCCCTCGACGGAGCCCGATTCGGAGCTCTCGGCGGAATCGCTCGACCGCAACTCGGCCAAGCTGCAGCAGACCTTGCGCGACTTCGGCGTGCGCGGAGAGATCATCGACGCCAATCCCGGCCCGGTGGTCACGCTCTACGAGCTGGAGCCGGCCCCCGGCACCAAGTCCTCGCGCGTCATCGCGCTGTCGGCCGATATCGCCCGCTCGATGAGCGCCGTCTCGGCGCGCGTCGCCGTGGTCGAGGGCCGCAACGTCATCGGCATCGAGCTGCCCAACCAGCGGCGCGAAACCGTCTGGCTGCGCGAACTGCTCTCGAGCCAGGAATTCGCCGAGGACAAGGCCAAGCTCGGCCTCTGCCTCGGCAAGACGATCGGCGGCGAGCCGGTCATCGCCGACCTCGCCCGCATGCCGCATCTGCTCGTCGCCGGCACCACCGGCTCGGGCAAGTCGGTCGCCATCAACACCATGATCCTGTCGCTGCTCTACCAGTACAAGCCGGAGGACTGCCGGCTGATCATGGTCGACCCGAAGATGCTCGAACTCTCCGTCTATGACGGCATCCCGCATCTGCTGACGCCGGTCGTCACCGACCCCAAGAAGGCGGTCGTGGCGCTGCGCTGGACGGTGCGCGAGATGGAGGAGCGGTATCGCAAGATGTCGCGTCTCGGCGTGCGCAATATCGACGGCTTCAACGCCCGCGTCGCCGAGGCGCGCGAGAAGGGCGAGGTCATCACCCGCCAGATCCAGACCGGCTTCGACAAGGAGACGGGCGACATCGTCCACGAGGAGGAGGTGATGGATCTCACGCCCCTCCCCTATATCGTCGTCATCGTCGACGAGATGGCCGACCTGATGATGGTCGCCGGCAAGGACATCGAGGGCGCGATCCAGCGCCTCGCCCAGATGGCCCGCGCCGCCGGCATCCATTTGATCATGGCGACGCAGCGCCCCTCGGTCGACGTGATCACCGGCACGATCAAGGCGAACTTCCCGACCCGCATCTCCTTCCAGGTCACGTCGAAGATCGACAGCCGCACCATTCTGGGCGAGATGGGCGCGGAAACGCTGCTCGGCCAGGGCGACATGCTCTACATGGCCGGCGGCGGCCGCATCCAGCGCGTGCACGGCCCCTTCGTCTCCGACCACGAGGTCGAGAAGGTCGTGCGCCACCTGAAGACGCAGGGCCATCCCGAATATCTCGACGCCGTCACCTCGGACGAGGACGACGAGGCGGAAGCCGCCGCGCCTCCGGCCGAGGACGGCGCCGTGTTCGACAAGGGCGAATTCGGCGACGACGGCGCCGATGTCTACGACCAGGCGGTCGCGATCGTGCTGCGCGACAAGAAGGCGTCGACCTCCTATATCCAGCGCCGCCTGCAGATCGGCTACAACCGCGCCGCCTCGATCATGGAACGCATGGAGAAGGAGGGCATCGTCGGCCCCGCCAACCATGCCGGCAAGCGCGAGATCCTGCGCGAGCGCTGAGCCGCCTCAGCGATCCGGCGCTCCTGACCAGGGCCCTGCCACACCGTGGCGGGGCCTTTTTCTTGGCGCCTTTTTTCTTGGGACCTTTCTTGGCGCCGCTGCTCCGTCAACGGCTTCGAAGAACCAAGCCTCGTCGCAAAGTGTTCGGGCGACTGTTGTAAATTGCAACACTGCAAAGGCGGACGCACCTGCGCGCTTCACCAAGCAGGCGCGAACATGATCGCGGCCGCTCTGCGACGCTTTGACTTCACGCATCATGTAGAGGCCATGCAAAAGCCGTTGACAACGCCTTGGCATGATCCTCTGCTGACAGTGGGGAGAGTCACCACCGGAACAAGCGGCGCGGCCCGATCAAAGAGGCCGGGACGACATTCCCTTCAAGGAACTTTGTCGAGTCAGCCGACCAGGGAGGGGATATGGCGACGCGGTCAGTTCCGGGCACGGGCGTGGATCCCGTGCGGCCGATGACGTCCGGCGAGAAGAAGGTGATCTTCGCCTCATCGCTGGGCACGGTCTTCGAATGGTATGACTTCTATCTCTACGGCGCCCTCGCGACGATCATCGGCGCCCAGTTCTTCAGCCAGTTCCCGAAGGCGACGGCCGATATCTTCGCGCTGCTCGCCTTCGCCGCCGGCTTCCTCGTCCGCCCGTTCGGCGCGCTGGTCTTCGGCCGGCTCGGCGATCTCGTAGGCCGCAAATACACCTTCCTCGTCACCATCCTGATCATGGGCATGTCGACCTTCATCGTCGGCCTCCTGCCCGGCTACAACCAGATCGGCATCGCGGCGCCGATCATCCTGATCGCCATGCGCCTCCTGCAGGGCCTCGCCCTCGGCGGCGAATATGGCGGCGCCGCCACCTATGTCGCCGAGCACGCCCCGCATGGACGGCGCGGCTTCTATACGTCCTGGATCCAGACCACGGCGACGCTCGGCCTGTTCCTGTCGCTGCTCGTCATCCTCTTCACCCGCACCGCGGTGGGAGAGGCGAGCTTCGCGGCCTGGGGCTGGCGCGTGCCGTTCCTCGTCTCGGTGGTGCTGCTCGGCGTTTCGCTCTGGATCCGCCTGCAGCTCAACGAGTCGCCGGCCTTCCTCAAGATGAAGGAAGAAGGAACGCATTCGAAGGCGCCGCTGAGCGAGGCCTTCGGCAAGTGGTCCAACGCGAAGATCGCGCTGCTCGCGCTGCTCGGCCTCACCATGGGCCAGGGTGTCGTCTGGTATACGGGGCAGTTCTATGCGCTGTTCTTCATGCAATCGATCCTCAAGGTCGACGGCTATACCGCCAACCTCCTGATCGCCTGGTCGCTGGTGCTCGGCACCGGCTTCTTCGTGTTCTTCGGCTGGCTCTCTGACAAGATCGGCCGCAAGCCGATCATCATGGCCGGCTGCCTGATCGCGGCGATCGCCTATTTCCCGCTGTTCGGCATGCTGACGACGGTCGCCAATCCGGCGCTGGAAAAGGCGCTCGATACGGTGAAGGTCGAGGTCTCGGCCGATCCGGCGGGTTGCGGCAACCTCTTCAACCCGGTCGGCACGCGGGTCTTCACTGCGCCCTGCGACGTCGCGCGCGACTTCCTCGCCAAGAACTCGATTCGCTACACGATGGCCAATGCCCCGGCGGGGAGCCCGGTCAAGATCCTGATCAACGGCCAGGAATTCCCGGCCTTCGATCCGACCGGCGCCGCCGATCCCAAGGCCGCGAAGGCGGACTGGGACAAGGCGACGCTCGCTGGCCTCCAGGCCGCCGGCTATCCGAAGCCGGGCGATGCCGGCATCGTCAAGATGACGAGCCCGTTCGACTTCAACGGCCAGGTCCTGAAGCTGATCGGCATCCTGTTCATCCTCGTCCTGTTCGTGACGATGGTGTACGGCCCGATTGCGGCGGCGCTGGTGGAGCTCTTCCCGACGCGCATCCGCTACACCTCGATGTCGCTGCCCTATCATATCGGCAATGGCTGGTTCGGCGGCCTCTTGCCGGCAACCGCCTTCGCCATGGTGGCGCAGACCGGTAACATCTATTTCGGCCTCTGGTACCCGATCTTCTTCGCCGCGATCTGCTTCGTCGTCGGCGTGATCTTCATCCCGGAGACGAAGGACCGCGACATCTACGCCAACGATTGACGACCCGCCGGGGCGGCTCAGCGCCGCCCCGGCCATTCCGGCAGGTTCTCGGAGACGAACAGGCCGAAGGGGAGGAGGACCGGCACCGCCGGGCCGGACCCGTCCAGCACCAGATCCGCCATCGCCTCGACTGCCCGCTCGGCGAGTTGCGCGATCGGCGTCGCGATCACCGCGTCGAGGATGCCGTCGACCAGCGCCGCGCGCGTTTCCGGAACCAGCTCGTTGCAGACGGCAACGATGTGGCGGTCCCGCCGCGCCTCGCGCAGCGCCGCGACCATGCCGGCCATGCCGCCGCCGGCGAGATAGATGCCGACAAGATCGGGATTGCGCTTCAGAAGCTCCAGCGTTCCCTCATGGGCGAGGCCCGGATCCTCGAGATTGGAGAAGGATTCGAGCAGGCGGAAGCCCGGCGCGCATTCGCGCATATAGGAGCGGAAGCTGATCTCGGAGAGTTCGTGGTCGAGGAAGCGGTGGCTGCCGACGAGGATGCCGACGCCACCCGTCTCGCGGGCGAGATGGCGGATCACCCAGCCGGCGGTGCGGCCGGCCTTGCGGCTGTCGATGCCGAAATGGCCGGCGACCGGGCCGGTGATCTCGGAGAGCAGCGTGACGACCGCGACGCCGCGGCGGGCAAGATCCGCGACCGCCTCGGTGACGCGCGGATGATCGGCGGCGACGACGGCGAGAACATCGACCCGCGCGCCGAGCGCGGCGATATCGGCGGCGACGGTCGCGGCCGAGATGTCGTCGACGAACTCGACCACCGGCCGGCCGCGCAGCCGCGTGAGGCCGCGCGTCGCGCCGGTCAGCGCCGCGGCGAGCTCGCGATAGAACTCGTCTCCGCGCCGCTGCAAGAGGAAGCCGAAGCTCTTCTCGGCCGGCGCTTCGTCGAGCCTTCGGCGCAGGAGACCGGCGCCGTGATAGCCGATCGCCTCGGCGGCGGCGAGCACGCGGGCGGCGGTGTCGCGGCGCACGGCGGCGCGCTTGTTGAGCACGCGGTCCACGGTCGCGACGCCGACCCCGGCCGCCCTCGCGACATCGGCGATGGTCGGCCGCCGTCCGGTCTCGCCCGTGATGGAATCTATCATGCCCGCTTCCGGAAGCCTTGAGCCATGCTGATAGATTCCATCATAGCCGGATTGTCTCGCTCTCGCAGCCTCGCTAGATTCTTCCGCTGAACGACAAGGCCGCAAAGGCCTGCGCCGCCTGGAGGAGCCACCCATGACCGTGCAGGAACGACCGCGCGATTATTCCCTCGTCGGCCCGGAGCATCAGCGGGCGATCGAGCGGGGGCTTGCGACCGCGAAGTGGTACCAGTGCCCGATCGACCGCAAGCAGATGAAGGAGCTGATGCGCCGCTCCGACGGGCCGGCGATCCGCGATACGATCATATGGTTCGGCGCCATGGCGCTTTCCGGTCTCGGCGGCTGGTATTTCTGGGGCTCCTGGGCGGCGGTACCGTTCTTCCTCGTCTATGGCGTGCTCTATGGCTCGGCCTGCGACTCGCGCTGGCACGAATGCGGCCACCGCACGGCCTTCAAGACGACCTGGATGAACGATGTCGTCTACTACATCGCCTGCTTCATGGTGCTGCGCGAGCCGACCGTCTGGCGCTGGAGCCATACCCGCCACCACACCGACACGATCATCGTCGGCCTCGATCCCGAGATCGCCGTGCCGCGCCCGCCGGACATCGCCGGCATCATCCTGAATCTTTTCGGGATCAAGAGCGCCATCGCGCTCGTGAAGAAGCTCTCCTACCATGTCCGCGGCGAGCTCGAGCCCGGCGAGGAGACGTTCATTCCGGAGTCCGAGCGGCCGCGCGTCTATCTTGAGGCGCGGGTGATGGCGCTGCTCTATCTCGCGATTCCCGTCTGGTGCCTCGCGGTCGGGTCGATCCTGCCGGCGATGTTCTTCGGCCTGCCGAGCTTCTACGGCGCCTTCATGATGGTGTTCTTCGGGCTGACGCAGCATGCCGGCCTCGACGAGGACGTGCTCGATCACCGGCTGAACAGCCGCACGGTCTACATGAACCCGGTGTTCCGCTTCCTCTATCTCAACATGAACTATCACGTTGAGCACCACATGTTCCCGATGGTGCCCTATCACGCGCTGCCGAAGCTGCATGAGGCGATCAAGGACGATTGCCCGACGCCCTATCCCAACACGCTGGCCGCCTATCGCGAGATCATCCCGGCGCTGCTGCGTCAGCGGCGCGAGCCGGGTTGGTATGTGAAGCGCGAGCTGCCGCGCCATGCCGCGCCGCTCGATCCCGGTGCCGCCGGCGGCGCGATCATCGCCGCCGAGTAAGCAGGAGAGTCACCACGATGCCGACCGCCATCGCCGCCAGCTGGGTCGAGGCCTGCGCCGCCGACGCAATCGACGAGGAGGACGTGATCCGCTTCGACCATGCGGGCCGCACCTTCGCCATCTACCGCTCGCCCGACGACGACTATTTCGCCACCGACGGCCTCTGCACGCATGAGAAGGTGCATCTCGCCGACGGCCTCGTGATGGACACCATCATCGAGTGCCCGAAGCACAATGGCCGCTTCGACTACACGACCGGCAAAGCCAAGGGCGCCCCCGTCTGCGTCGATCTCAAGACCTATCCGGTGCGCGTCGAAGGCGGCAAGGTGCTCATCGGGCTGGATTGAGAGCGGGTGCGGCGGCGTCCCTTCACCACTCCCAGAGGGAGAGGTCGGACCGAAGGTCCGGGTGAGGGCGCACCCCTCCGGAGAGTCCGTAACCCCTCACCCGCCGCGCCTGCGGCGCGTCGACCTCTCCCTCTGGCAGAGGTAAAGCAGGAGATGCCCATCCTCATGACCGAGCGCATCGTCATCGTGGGCGCCGGCGAGGCCGGGGCGCGGGCGGCGCTGGCGCTGCGCGAGAATGGCTTTGCCGGCGCGATCGCGCTGGTCGGCGAGGAAGCCCATCTCCCCTATGAGCGGCCGCCGCTCTCCAAGGCGGCGCTGATCGACGGGGACGCGCCGAGGCCGGCGACGATCCTCACCGAGGAGCGCCTCGCCGAGCATGGCATCGACCATGTCGCCGGCGCGTCGGCGCTCGCCATCGATCGTGCGGCGCACCGCCTCACTCTTCAGGACCGCGATCCCCTCCCCTATGACCGGCTGCTGATCGCGACCGGCGCGCGGGCGCGGCGGCTCGCCGTCCCGGGCGCCGGTCCGGACAATGTCCATTACCTCCGCAGTTTCGGCGAGGCGGAGGCGCTGCGTCGGCGGCTCTCGCCCGGCAGCCGGCTCGTCGTCATCGGCGGCGGCTTCATCGGCCTCGAACTCGCCGCGGCGGCCCGGGCGCGCGGCGCCGAGGCGACCGTGATCGAGATGGCGCCGCGGCTGCTCGGCCGCGCCGTCCCGGCCGATCTTGCCGCGGTCATCGCCGCCCGGCATGCGGCCGAGGGCGTCGCAATCATTATCGGTGCCGCGATCGAGCGCATCGAGACGCTGCCGGACGGGCGCCACCGCGTCGTCCTCGCGGGTCGCGATCCCGTCGATGGCGACACGATCGTCGCCGGCATCGGCGCCGTGCCGGAAGCGGCGCTCGCCGCCGAGGCCGGGCTCGCGCTCGACAACGGCATCGCCGTCGATACGCATCTCGCGACCTCCGATCCCGATATCTTCGCCGCCGGCGACTGCTGCTCCTTCCCGCATGCGCTCTATGGCGGACGAAGGCTGCGGCTTGAGGCCTGGCGCAACGCGCAGGACCATGGCAATGCGGCCGCGAAATCCATGCTCGGCCTCGGCGAACCCTATGCCGCGGTCCCCTGGTTCTGGTCCGACCATTACGACCTGACGCTGCAGATCGCCGGTCTTCCGGACGAAGGCGCCGTGACCGTCAGCCGCCCGCTCGCCGGCGATGCGCGGCTCGATTTCCACCTCGCCGGCGACGGCCGCCTCGTCGGCGCCAGCGCGGTCGGGCCGAACGGCGCCATCGCCCGCGAGGTGCGGCTCGCCGAGATGCTGATCGGCCGGCGCGCATCGCCCGATCCGGCCTCGCTCGCCGATCCGGCCGTCAAACTGAAATCGTTGATGGTCTAACAATCTTCGATCTATGGTGTTCGCCGACGCGGCTGCTACAAGCAAGCCGAGACAGCTTTCCGGACACCGATCATGACCGATGCCCCCGCTCCCCTCTCGCCGAAGGATCGTCCCGATCTGTCGCGGTTCGACTGGGCCGATCCGTTCCGCCTCGACAGCCAGCTGACGGACGAGGAGCGGATGATCCGCGACGCCGCCGCCGCCTTCGCGGCCGACCGGCTCGCGCCGCGCATCGAGAAGGCCTATCTCGACGAGGTCACCGATCCCGACATCTTCCGCGAGATGGGCGAGCAGGGCCTGCTCGGCGTCACCATCCCCGAGGCCTATGGCGGCGCGGGCGCGAGCTATGTCGCCTATGGCCTCGTCGCGCGCGAGGTCGAGCGCGTCGACAGCGGCTATCGCTCGATGATGAGCGTGCAGTCCTCGCTGGTCATGTATCCCATCTATGCCTATGGCAGCGCCGCGCAGCGCGAGGCCTATCTGCCGCGCCTCGCGCGCGGCGAGCTCATCGGCTGCTTCGGCCTCACCGAGCCCGATGCCGGCTCCGATCCCGGCGGCATGGTGACCCGCGCGACGAAGATCGACGGCGGCTATCGCCTGCAGGGCGCCAAGACCTGGATCTCCAACAGCCCGATCGCCGACCTCTTCGTCGTCTGGGCGAAGTCGGAGGCGCATGGCGGCGCCATCCGCGGCTTCGTCATCGAGAAGGGCACCAAGGGTCTCTCGGCACCGAAGATCGGCGGCAAGCTGTCGCTTCGCGCCTCGATCACCGGCGAGATCGTGCTCGACGGCGTCGAGGTTTCCGAAGACGCGCTGCTCCCCGGCGTTTCCGGCCTCAAGGGGCCGTTCGGCTGCCTCAACCGCGCCCGCTACGGCATTTCCTGGGGCGTGCTCGGAGCGGCCGAGGATTGCTGGCATCGCGCCCGCAGCTACGGGCTCGACCGCAAGCAGTTCGGCCGGCCGCTGGCGCAGACCCAGCTCTTCCAGAAGAAGCTCGCCGACATGCAGACCGAGATCGCGCTCGGCCTGCAGGGCTCGCTGCGCGTCGGCCGCTTGATGGACGAGGGCGAGGCGGCGCCGGAAATGATCTCGCTGGTCAAGCGCAACAATTGCGGCAAGGCGCTCGCGGTGGCGCGCGACGCCCGCGACATGCATGGCGGCAACGGCATCCAGATCGAGTATCACGTGATGCGCCACGCGCAGAACCTCGAGACGGTCAACACCTATGAGGGCACGCATGACGTGCATGCGCTGATCCTCGGCCGGGCGCAGACCGGCCTGCAGGCCTTCTTCTGAAGATGACCGAGGCGCCGCTCGCGGGTCTCCGCGTCGTCGAGCTCGCCCGCATCCTCGCGGGCCCGTGGATCGGCCAGACGCTGGCCGATCTCGGCGCCGACGTGATCAAGGTCGAGAGCCCGGAAGGCGACGACACGCGGCGCTGGGGCCCGCCTTTCATCGAGCATGGCGGCGAGCGGACGGCGGCCTATTTCCACGCCTGCAATCGCGGCAAGCGCTCGGTCATCGCGGATTTTTCCACCGAGGAAGGCGCCTCGCTCGTGCGCCGGCTGGCGGCGCAGGCCGATGTCCTCATCGAGAATTTCAAGCTCGGCGGCCTCGCGAAATACGGGCTCGATTATCCGAGCCTTGCCGCGATCAATCCGCGCCTCGTCTATTGCTCGATCACCGGCTTCGGCCATACCGGCCCCTATGCGCCGCGCGCCGGCTACGACTTCATGATCCAGGGCATGGGCGGCATCATGGACCTGACCGGCGATCCGGCCGGCGAGCCGCAGAAGATCGGCGTCGCCTTCGCCGACATCTTCACCGGCCTCTATGGCGTCGTGGCGATCCAGGCGGCCCTCGCGGCGCGCGAGAAGACCGGCCTCGGGCAGCAGGTCGACATGGCGCTCTTCGACACCATGGCCGGCGTCCTCGCCAACCAGGCGATGAACTATCTCGCCACCGGCGTCGCGCCGACCCGGCTCGGCAACGCGCATCCCAATATCGCGCCCTACCAGACCTTCCCGGTCGCGGACGGGCATTTCATCCTCGCCGTCGGCAATGACGGCCAGTTCGCGCGGTTCGCCTCGATCGTCGGCGCGCCCGAATGGGCCGCCGATCCGCGCTATCTCACCAATGCCGCCCGCGTTGCCAATCGGGCCGAGCTCACGGCTGCGATCACCGAACGCACGCTTCTCTGGCAGCGCGACGCGCTGCTCGCCGCGCTGGAGACCGCCGGCGTGCCGGCCGGACCGATCAACAGCGTCGCCGACGTCTTCGCCGATCCGCAGATCATCGCGCGCGGCATGCGCATCGATCCGGACGGCGTTCCCGGCGTCCGCAGCCCGATCAGCCTCTCGGCCTCGCCGCTGGCGCTCGATCGCCGGGCGCCGCGGCTCGGCGAGCATGGCGAGGAGGTCCTCGCCGAACTCGCCGCGCTCGAAGCCGCCGGTTAAAGGAAGACCGCCGTCTCCTGCACGCCGCGGGCGTGGCGGGCGATCTTGGCGAACATGTCTTCCAGGATGAAGCGCACGTCGATCGTGTCATAGACCCGCACCGGCCGGTTGCGGCCGGTATGGATGTAGTTCATCAGCGGGCTGAATTCCGGCGCCGGCTCGTAGCGCCAGGTGCCGCCATTCGGGTTCATGATCACCGAGAGCGACGGCGTATCGCCGAGCGAGCGATATTCGATCGGCCCGGCATGGAATTGGCTGTTGAACTCGATCAGCTGGTCGACCAGATAGGCGCCGAGCGGGCCATGCGGGCGCACGCGCTCCTCGAGTTCGGCATAGGAGACCGCGATCATCTGGTAGATCGTCATCGGCAGTTGCCAGAGCTCGACGCTGGACCGGAAGACGACATTGGCGGCGTGGATGTCGTTGGAGAGATTGAACTCCGATCCGCCGACCGGCCAGCGTCCGCCGCCGATCCACACGACACGGACATTGCGCGACGCGATCTTCGGCTCCATCAACAGCGCCGAGGCCATGTCGGTGAGCGGCCCGAGAAAGGCGACATGCAGCGGCCGGTCGTCGTCCTTCATCGCCTCGCGGATGATGAGCTCCGCACCCTCGGAGGGGACCGGCGTCTTGTCGTCCGGCAGCGCGGTCGGGGCGCCATTGGCGACGGTGACCTTGCCGGTGAGGTTCATGAGCTTCAGGAGCAGGTCGATCTCCTCGCGGCTTTCCTCCATCGAGCGCGTGTTACGGCGCGTCCCGAAATGCGCCGGGATCAAACCCGCGAGTTCGAAGGACGGCGAGAGCAGCGCCTGCACGATGCAATACTGATCGTCAGCCTCGTTCTTGGCGTCGGTATTGACGATGACGCGGGCGAGCTTGTCTTTGGGAAGCGGCACGAGATCCTCCTGTTGAAGTCTGGTCAGCGAAAGCGCGCGGCGAGCGCGTCCTCGAAATCCTCCGGCGGCGGCGAAGCCAGGACACCCTCGGCCTCGATCCGCGCCACATAGGCGGCGATGCCGGCATCGATCCCGGCACTGAAGTGGAAGCCGTCGAAAGCCGGATGGCCGCCGATGGCGAAGGCGAGGTCGAAGCGGGTCAGCACCGGATAGAGGCCGCCGGCGACCGCAGGCTCGGCGGCGAGCACGTCGTCCGGGACGAAGACGAGCCGCGCCTCGCCGCCCACCGCGCGCGCCAGGCGGCGATAATAGTCCGCATGCGTCATGACCGAGCCGGCCGTGCCGACGGTGAGCCGCGCGCCGCGCGCATCCATGCGGCCGGCAAGCGCGGCGATCATCCGCCCGGTGTCGGCGGCGTCGCTCACGTGGATCAGCCGCCCGCCGTCGCCCGGCACCACCACCGGCCGGCCATGGTAAAGGCGCGCCAGCACGCGCTCGGCGCGATGCTCGAAGAGCGAGATGACGAAGCGCGGCCCCAGCGAATAGGTCGGCCGCACGATCGTTACCGGAAAGCGGCCGCTGTCGCAGGCGGCGGCGAAGATGCGTTCGCAGGCTTGTTTGGCGGCTGCGTAAGGCGTGTTCGCGGCGAGGAGCGGCGCATCCTCGGCGATCGGCAGCGCGGGCTGCGGGAACCCGAACACGTCCACCGTTGAGACGAAGATGAAATGGCGGATGCGGCCATGCGCGATGCGGGCGATGGCGCGCGCTTCCTCGGGCTGGAAACAGGCGAAGTCGATGACGACATCCGGCCGCACCGACGCGAAGGCATCTGCCAGCGCGACCTCGTCGCGGCGATCGGCGGTGACGATCCCGACGCCGGCGAGGCCGGGCGGCCCGTGGTCGCCCCGCGTCAGGATGGTGCAGGCATGGCCCTCGGCGACCAGCGCCGCCAGCGTATGCGACGAGATCGTTCCCGTGCCGCCGAGGAGGAGGACCTCTGCCATGACGGCTCCGTCAGGCCCTCAGCACGAGCACGGCGTCGAGCGGATGGCCGTCCTCATCCGTTCCCGCTGGAGCAGAAATGGTCCCGCCGGCCGGCCCGTCGATCGGCGTCGTGGCACCCGTGCGCGGATCGAACCAGGCCATCGTCTCCGTCCCATGCGCCGCGATCTCGGCCGAGCCGCCGGCCGGGAAATAGACGACGATGACCGAGCGGGCTGCATCGGCGAGCGCGAGCGGGCGCGTGCCGCGCTCGAAGCTGCCGCGCACGACATCGTCAGCCGGCTTGAGGTCGGCGAAGGGCACGGTCTCGCGGACGAAGCGCTGCACGACGTCGAGATCGGCGACGCCCGGCTGGTCGGTCCCGAGTTCCATCCACGGCGCCCAGGAATTCTCGAAGCCGGCGATGATGCCGAGCCCCGACATCACGCCGCGCCAGGCGCTGCGCCGCGTATGGTTGCGGTCGCAGAATTCGTGGCTCGGCAGCTTCAGATAAAAGTCCGGATTCCGCTCATAGCCCCATTCGGCGAAGATCGCGCTGCCCTGCCAGCCGGCGAGGCTCTTCCCGATCTGCTCCTCGATGCCGGTGGCGAGCCAGCCGTTCTCGCGGTCGCGCGCGCCCCATTCCTGGAACATGATGGCGTCGACGGCCTCGGGATCGGCCTTGAAGCGCTCGGCGAAGGGCGGCATCACCGGGCCGTTATGCATGGAGAGCACGTGGCCATGCGGCGCCGTCGCCTTGATCCAGCGGGCGATGCGCAGCGCCCAGCGGTCCGCGGCCGGCTTATAGTGCCAGTCGCCATTCGGGTAATATTCGTATTCGTTGAGCGGCGTCCAGAAATATACGGCTGTATAGGCGTCGTAGCGGGCGATGAGATAGCGCATCCACAGTTCTTCCCATTCGGGCGTGAACCAGGCGCGATGGTTGAACGGGAACTCGAAGCCCCACCCTTCCATGATCATCTCGATGCCCATGCCGAGCTCGTCGATGAGCGCGACCGTCTTGTCGACGGAATGGAAGTAATCGAGATTGAAGATGTCGAAGCGCGGCGCCGTCTCGCTGCCGCCCCAGGGCCAGAGCCGCTTGGTGTGCCAGTCGCTGTAGCCCTCCGGCGGATGGAAGCGGCTGATCGGCAGGCGGCAGCGGAAGAGGTTGAAGCCGCTCTCGCGCCGCCGCTTCAGGAAGCCTTCGACATCGCCGCCGCAATAATCCATGCCGAAGAGGTCATAGACCGTATCGCCGAGGAAGAAGACCGGCTCGCCATTCTCGTAGTGGAAGCCGAACGCCTTGCCCGGCGTCGCCTTCAGGAAGCCGCGCGTCTCGCGTTCGGTGACCTCGAAGCTGCCCTCCGCCACGAGTTCCGGATCATGCGGGACAGCGCTTGAGCGCCACGACCAGCGGCCGGCCTCGCCCGGATTGAAGCGGAAGCGCCAGACGCCCTCGCCGTCGTAGAAGGCGGGCAGCGTGCGGACGTCGCCCGAGGGCGCGGTGAAGGCGACATCGACGCGCACATCGGCAAACGGGCTCTGGTAGCGGCGCGTGCTCGAAAGCTGCCATTCGCCGACGCTGCGGCGGGGAAGGCTGCTGGGTCCGGTCATGGTCATCCTCTGACGATGCTGGAAAGGGAAAGGGGATTGCTCAGCCCTTGACGGCGCCGGAGGTGAGGCCGGCGACGAAATAGCGCTGCAGGAAGATGAAGATCACGATGACCGGGATGATCGAGATCAGGATGCCGGCCATCAGCAATGTATATTGCGACGAATACTCGCCCTGGAACTGCAGCAACCCGACCGGAACCGTGCGTGATTCCTTGGCGCTGATCAGCACGAGGGCGATCAGGAACTCGTTCCAGGTGTTGAGCACGTCGATGATGCAGAGCGTCGCCAGAGCCGGCACCGAAAGCGGCAGCATGACGCGCAGGAAGGCGGTCCATTCCGAGGCGCCGTCGAGCCGCGCCGCTTCGAGGAGTTCCGACGGGATCAGGCGGAAGAAGCCCCTGAGCACGAAGATCTGGAAGGGCAGGCCGAAGGCGACATAGGGCGGGATGAGCGCGAAGATCGAATTGGCGATGCCGAGCTGCTTCATCATGACGAGCAGCGGCTGCAGCGTCACCTGCACCGGCACGGCGAGTCCGGCGAGGAAGAAGATGAAGATCGCGCCCGAGAAGCGGAAGCGCATCTTGGCGAGCGGATAGGCGGCGAGCGCGGCGATGAAGATGCCGAGCGGCACCTTGATGAAGATCAGGAACAGGCTGTTGCGGAAATAGATCGAGAAGTCGCCGGTGTGCCAGGCCTCCGAGAAGTTCTTCCAGGCGATCGCCTTCGGCCAGGAGAACACGCCGCGCGACAGGAGATCGCCCTGGCTGCGGATCGCCGACATGACGACGGTGGCAAACGGGGTGAGCCAGATCAGCGACAGCACGAGGAGGCTGATG
>Ga0209930_1003464_pt1 | contig 15694 bp, 14 predicted proteins | sample ThiBiot_500_biof_2_FD_183948 | JGI IMG/M metagenome (GOLD analysis project Ga0209930, IMG submission 183948) | Wastewater bioreactor microbial communities from Cape Town, South Africa - Thiocy_cont_500_biof (SPAdes) | ecosystem: Engineered > Bioreactor > Thiocyanate-remediating >... | reverse complement strand
GTTCGACGTCGCCAGGGTCCGCGCGCAGTTCCCCATCCTGTCGCAGACGGTACGCGGCAAGCAGCTGGTCTTCCTCGACAGCGCCGCCTCCGCCCAGAAGCCGCGCGCGGTGATCGACGCCATGGTGGGCGCGATGGAGACGCAATACGCCAACATCCATCGCGGCCTGCACTGGATGAGCGAGCGCACCACCGACGCCTACGAGGCCACGCGCGACGCCGCCGCCCGGCTGCTGAACGCGCGCGACCGGCACGAGATTGTGTTCGTCCGCAACAGCACCGAGGCGATCAACCTCGTCGCCCACAGCTACGGCCGCGGCATCATGAAGCCGGGGCAGGCGGTGCTGATATCGGGCATGGAGCACCATTCCAACATCGTGCCCTGGCAGATGCTGCGCGACGCGCATGGCACGGAACTGCGCGTGGCGCCGGTCAACGAGGCGGGCGAGCTGGACATGGCGGCGTTCGAGGCGCTGCTGGCCGATGGCCGGGTCGGGCTGGTGGCGATCACCCACATGTCCAACGTGCTGGGCAGCTACACGCCGGCCGAGCGGATCGCGAAGCTGGCGCATGCGCACGGCGCCAAGGTGCTGTTCGACGGCAGCCAGGCGATCGTGCATCGCCGCGTGGACGTGCAGGCGATCGACGCCGATTTCTACTGCTTCACCGGCCACAAGCTGTACGGCCCCACCGGCATCGGCGTGCTGTGGGCGCGCCGCGAGCTGCTGGATGCGATGCCGCCCTGGATGGGCGGCGGCGACATGATCTCCTCGGTCACCTACGAACGCTCCACCTGGGCCGAGGTGCCGCACAAGTTCGAGGCGGGAACGCCGGCGATCCTGGAAGGCATCGGCCTGCACGCGGCGATCCAGTTCATGGAAGGCATCGGCTACGACGCCATCGCGGCGCATGAGGCGGCGCTGACCGAACACGCGCTGGCCCGGCTCTCGGCCATCGAGGGCGTGCGGGTGATCGGCCGCGCGCAGGACCGCGGCGGCGTGGTCTCGTTCACGCTGGACCGCGCGCATGCGCACGACGTGGCGACCCTGCTGGACCGCCAGGGCATCGCGGTGCGCGCCGGCCACCATTGCGCCGAGCCTTTGATGCGCAGCCTGGGGCTGGACAGCACCGCGCGCGCCAGCTTCGGCATCTACACCACGCCGGACGAGATCGACGTGCTGGCCGACACGCTGGGCCGCATCCGGGAGTTCTTTGCGTAATGTTCGAGGATGTGCGCGACCTGTACAACGCCACCATCATCGAGCGCGGGCGCCGGCCGCAGCACATGCACCGGCTGGAGGCGTTCGACGCGACCGCCCAGGGCGACAACCCGATGTGCGGCGACCGGGTGCGGGTATGGGTGAAGTTCGCCACCGACGGCGCCATCGCCGAAACCGGGTTCGACGCGCGCGGCTGCGAGATCAGCAAGGCGTCGGCCGACCTGATGGTGGAAGCGGTGCAGGGCCGCCAGCCCGCCGATGCCCGCGCGCTGTTCGCCGCCTTCCGCACGCTGGCGCAGACGGGCCAGTGCCCGGCCTGCGCCGAGGCGCTGGCGCCGCTGCTGCCGCTGGCCAGCGTGCACGAGTATCCGTCGCGGGTGAAATGCGCCACGCTGGCCTGGCAGGCGCTGGTCGCGGCCCTGGACCAGCCGGCCGGCACAACCGGGGAGACGAGCCGTGAATGAAGGCCCCATCAACCAGGCCGGCGGCGCGCCGGTCGGCGGCTGGACACCGGACGGCGAAACGCCGGCCCGGCCGAGCGAGGACGCGGTGATCGCCGCCTGCGCCAGCGTCTACGACCCGGAAATCCCGGTGAACATCTACGAACTCGGCCTGATCTACGCCATCGACATCGATGAGGCCGGCGGCGTGAAGGTGGAGATGACGCTCACCGCGCCCGCCTGCCCCAGCGCGCAGGAATTGCCCGAGCAGGTCCGCGACGCCGTGCTGGCGGTGCCCGGGGTCAGCGCCTGCGATGTCGATGTGGTCTGGGACCCGCCCTGGGACCAGACGCGCATGAGTGAAGACGCCCGCCTCGCGCTGAACATGTTCTGACGGGGATTGCCATGTCCACCACAACCACCACCGCCCGCCCGCGCCGTCCCCTGCCGCCGCTGATGGCGCTGACCGAGGCGGCGGCGGCGCGCCTGCGCGGCCTGTACGAAACCGGCCAGAACGGCATGCTGCTGCGCATCTCGGTGAACACCAAGGGCTGCTCGGGCCTGGCCTACGACATGAGCTGGGTGCCCGCGGCCGGCCCCGGCGACGAGGTGGTGACCGACCAGGGCATCACCGTGCTGGTCGACCGCAAGGCCAGCCTGTTCCTGATCGGCACCACGATGGACTACGAGGTGAAGGCGCTCTCGGCCGGCTTCACCTTCACCAACCCGAACGAGAAGGGCCGCTGCGGCTGCGGCGAGAGCTTCCACGTCTGATATCCGGCAGGCCGCCGGCGAGGCGCGAGGCGTGATCCGGTAGGCGCAACGATCCGTTCCGGACAGGGTATGCTGCATCTGCCGCACCAGCGCCGTACCGCCCCATGACCGACGTCGCAACCGGCCAATGGCGGGAGGTGTTCGCCCCGCATCACGCCGTGCCGCTGGCAACGCTGTGCCTGGGCGTCGGCATCTACGCGCTCAACGGCTTCCTGGTGACCACCGCGCTGCCCACGGCGGTGCTGGAGATCGGCGGGCTGCACCTGATCGGCTGGTCGCTCACGGTCTACCTGGTGGCCGCCATCACCAGCGGCGCGGTGGCGGCGCTGGTCAAGGCGCGGCTGGGCGCGCGGCGGGCGCTGCTGCTGCCGGCGCTGCTGTTCCTGGCCGGCACGCTCTGTGCCGCATCCGCCGGCAGCATGGCGCAGGTGCTGCTGGGCCGCCTGCTGCAAGGGCTGGGCGAGGGCGTGATCGCCGCCCTGTGCTACGCGCTGATCCCCGAGATGTTTCCGGCCCGGCTGGTGCCCAAGGTGTTCGGCGTGGAGGCGGTCGTCTGGGCGGTGGCGGCCTTCGGCGGGCCATTGGCCGCCGGTATGCTGACCGAGGCATTGTCGTGGCGCGCGGCCTTCCTGGTCAGCGTGCCGCTGATCCTGACGTTCATGGCGCTGGTGCTGCTGGTGGTGCCACGCGGCGGCGGCGCCGCTCCGGCCGAGCCCGGCGGCCCGCCGCTGCTGCGGCTGTCGCTCTGCGCCGGGGCGATCATGCTGGTGGCCGTGGCGGGGGTGCAGGGCGATCCCTGGTGGATCGGCGGCGGCACGGCGGTGGCGCTGCTGGGCCTGGCCACGCTGCTGCGGCTGGACCGGGCGAGCCGGGTGCGGCTGTTCCCGGCCGACGCCTTCAATCTGCGCACCACGCTGGGGGCGGCGCTGTGGGTGGTGCTGCTGATGCCGGTGGCCCAGGCGTCCACCTCGGTCTACCTGGTGCTGCTGGTCGAGCATGTCTGGCGCTTCGGCCCGACCGCCGCGGGGCAGGTGCAGGCGCTGATGGCGCTGTCCTGGAGCGGCACCGCCGTGCTGGTGGCCCATGCCGACGACCCGCGCCGCCAGCGCGGCTTCATCCGCCTGGGCGCGGCCTTGCTGGCGGCCGGGCTGGCCGGCGTGCTGGCGGCGCTCTCGGGGCCGTGGCTGTGGCTGCTGCTGCTGTCTCAGGTGGCGATCGGCGCCGGCTTCGGGCTCTCCTGGGCGTTCCTGAGCCACGCCGTGATGCATGCGGCGCGCGACGGCGAGCGCGACCGCGCCAGCGCGATGCTGCCCACCGTGCAGTCCGGCGGCTATGCCCTGGGCGGCGCGGTGGCGGGGCTGCTGGCCAATGCCTCCGGCCTGACCGCGGCGCTGCGCGAACCCGGCGCCGCCCTGCCGGCCGGCTGGCTCCTCGGCGTGGCCACGCTGCTGGCCGGGCTGGCGACGCTGGCGAGCTGGCGGGTCAGCGCGACCGCCCAAATACCTGCGAAAGCACCACCAGAAGCGACGAAATCAAGATCATAACCGTCGAAATTGCCGCGATTGTGGGGTCGATCTGGTCGCGCAGGGCATCGAACATCGCCCGCGTCAGTGTCGAGTTGTCGCCACCCGAGACGAACATCGCCACCACCACCTCGTCGAACGAGGTGAGGAAGGCCAGCACCGCGCTGCTGATCACCGCGAAGCGGATCTGCGGCAGCGTCACCAGCAGGAACGCCAGCGGCCGCGAGGCGCCGAGGCTGCGTGCCGCCCGCTCCTGGCTCATGTCGTAGCTTTTCAGCGCCGCGCTCACCACCACCAGCACCAGCGGCACCGCCAGCATGCTGTGCGCCAGCACCAGGCCCAGCAGGGTGTTGACCAGCTTCAGCTTCACATAGGCGTAGAAGATGCCGATGCCGACCAGGATCACCGGTACGACGATCGGCGCCAGCAGCAGCGCCGGCACCAGCCGCGCCCAGCGCAGCCGCGAGACGAACAGCCCGTAGGCCGCCATGGTGCCGAGCGGCGTCGCCACCAGCATGGTGAGGGCGCCGGCCTTCAGCGAGGTGGCGGTGGCCTGCATCCACACCGCCGAGCCGAAGTAATTTGCATACCACCGCAACGACCAGTGCCGCGGCGGGAATTCCAGGTATTGCGAGGCCGAGAACGACATCGGGATGACGATCAGCGTCGGCAGCACCAGGAAGGCCATGACCAATGCGGCCAGCACGTACAGCCACAGCCGCGCCCGGTGGGTGATCTGCGTCTCCGAGGCGGGGCCGCCCAGCCAGCTCATGTGCCGTGGCTCCCGAACAGCCGGTCGAGCCGGGTCAGGCGCGAGGCGATGAACAGCATCGCCGCCGCCAGCACCAGCAGCACCACGCCCAGCGCGCTGGCCGCACCCCAGTTGAAGAACATCTGGATATCCGTCGCGATGCCGTTGGCCACCATGATCACCCGCCCGCCGCCCAGCATCGCCGGCGTGACATAGGCGCCGAGGCACAGGATGAAGACGATCAGCGACCCCGCCAGCAGCCCGGGCAGCGACAGCGGAAAGAACACCTGCCGGAACGCCGCGGCGGGCGACGCCCCCAGGTTCGCGGCCGCCCGCAGGTAGTCGCGGTCGATCGCGCGCATCGAGCCGTAGAGCGGCAGCACCAGGAAGGGCAGCATGATGTGCACCAGCCCGACCAGCGTGCCGGGCAGGTTGTAGACCAAGCTCACCGGCGCCTCCCACAGCCCGAGCCGCTTGCCCCAGTCGTTGACCAGGCCGTTGCGCTGCAACAGCACCAGCCACGCATAGGTGCGCACCAGGATGGAGGTCCAGAACGGCATCAGCACGCCCAGCATGCACAGATTGGCGACGCGCGGGCGCAGCTGCGACAGCACATAGGCCAGCGGATAGCCCAGCACCACGCAGATCAGCGTCGCCAGGCCGCTCACCTCGAAGGTCGTCAGCAGGATCCGCCCATAGGATGGCTGCACCACCAGCCGCCGGTAGTTCACCAGGCTGAGGCTGCCGTCATCGGCCAGGAACGACAGCCAGAACAGCCAGGCCACCGGGATCACCATGGTCACCACAACCAGCACCAGCGCGGGCAGGCTGAGGCTGAACAGCGCCAGCCGTTCGCGCAGTGCGTCGCGCCGCAGCCCGGCGGCATTGGCCGGCCCGCCCGCGCTCACGGCGCGAAGCCGTCGTCGGCGAGCAGCGCGGTGTCGTCCGGCGCCAGTCCGAGCCGCACCGGCGCGCCGCGCTGCGGGATCGCCGCCATGGCCCCGCTGGTGGAGGCCGCGCGCACGGCCACGGCCGCACCAGCCGCCAGCAGCACCTGCACCAGCACGGTGTCGCCCTGGTACACCACGTCCTGCACCGTGCCGTGCAGCACGTTCAGCTGGTCCGGCGCCGCGCCGTCGAGAATCCGCAGCCGCTCCGGCCGCAGCATCAGCAGCCGAGGCCCGCCCGGCACGAAGTCCGCCGGCAGCTTCAGCCGCTGCCCGGCAAGGCAATACCCGCCCCCCGAGGCCTCCACCGGCAGGAAATTCGACTCGCCGATGAACTCGGCCACGAAGCGCGTCGCCGGCCGCTCGTACAGCCGCCGCGGCGCGTCGAGCTGCATGATCCGCCCGTGGTTGATCACCGCGACCCGGTCGGACAGCGTCAGCGCCTCCCGCTGGTCATGCGTCACATACACCGTCGTCATGCCCAGCGCCTCGTGCAGCCGCCGCAGCTCGATCTGCATATGCTCGCGCAACTGCTTGTCCAGCGCCGAGAGCGGCTGCCGCTGCCCGCCCGACAATTCGTCGATCCGCCGGCGGCCATAGCCGGCCAGCCGTACCATCTCCAGCGCCCGCTCCACCCGTGCCGCCGCCTCGGCCTTGCCGACACGGCGCAGCCGCAGCGGAAAGCCGATATTCGCCGCCACATCCATGTGCGGGAACAGCGCGTAGCTCTGGAACACCATGCCGACATCGCGCTTATGCGGCGCCAGCCGGATCACCTCGTGGTCGCCGAATCTCAGGCTGCCCTGGTCGGGCCGGGTGAAGCCCGCCAGCACCATCAGCAGCGTGGTCTTGCCGGAGCCCGAGGGCCCCAGCAAGGTCAGGAATTCGCCGCTGCGGATGTCCAGGTCCACATGGTCCAGCGCCGTCACCGGACCATAGGATTTGGCGACCTGCCGGATGGAGATCGGCAGCGATGCGTCCCGGCTCATTCACTGGCCATCGCGTTCACTGGCCATCACGTTCACTGGCCATCACGGCGCCTGGGGCTGCCCGGCCGCTCATTCGGTCAGCATGTTCTGGTAGGCCTGCGACGCCTGGGCTTCGAACTTTATGTACCACGCGATGTCCACCGTCAGCTGCTTCGCCGCGTTGGCGGGGAAGGAGGGCAGCTTTGCCGCATAGGCCGGCGCGATGGTGCCCAGGTCGTATGCCTTGCTGTTGGTCGGGCCATAGGTGATGAAGCCGGTCAGCGCCGCCTGGTATTGCGGCTTGCTGATCTCGGCGAGGAACTTCATCGCCAGGTCCTTGTGCGGCGCGCCTTTCGGGATGGCGTAGGCGTCGTAGTCCAGCAGCGCCTGGTTGAACGTGTAGGCGACATTGCCGCCGTCCTTGGCGACCGCGTCGAACCGGCCGTTCCAGCCGTTCACCATGTCCACCTCGCCGTCCTTCATCAGCTGTGCGTGCTGCGCGCCGGATGTCCACCATACCGCCACATGCGGCTTCAGCTCCTTGATCTTCCTGATCGCCCGCTCGATGCCGCCGGGGGCGGAGAGGGTGGCGTACACCTTGTCGGCGGGCACGCCGTCAGCCATCAGCGCCGGTTCCAGCGAGCCGGCCACGGCGTTGCGGTACGACCGCTTGCCCGGGAACTTCTTCACGTCCCAGAAATCCGCCCAGCTCTGCGGCCCGTGGGCGCCATAGGTCTTGGTGTTCCACGCCAGCACGGTGGAGAACACGTCGCCGCCGACGCAGTAATCCTGCCAGGTGCCGGGCAGGAAGGTCGAGACATCGATGGTCTTGTAGTCGAGCTTTTCCAGAATCCCCTCGGCGCCGGCATGGGCGGCGCTGCCCGAGCCGCTGGCCACCACGTCCCAGGTCACCGCGCCGGCCTTCACCTTCAGGCGCAGGTCGGCGATGCCGGTATAGGTCTCTTCCTTGAGGGTGATGCCCAGCGCCTTGGCGGCCGGCTGGAACAGGGCCTTGCTCTGCGCCTCCTGATAGGCGCCGCCGAACGACACCACGGTCAGTTGCGGCGCATCCGCCGCCCTGGCGGCCCGTCCGCCGATGCTGGCCGCGGCGAGCGCCGAGCCCAACAGAGTCCTCCGGTGCATCATGGCCTGTCTCCCTGAATTGCGTCGCTTCTGCGACCGTCATTTCGTCCCCGGCTGGATGATCCGCGCAATATGGCCTTCCGGAAAGCGCCATTCTGGAAATTCCGGAGGGCCATTTTGCCGCTCACCCGTCCAGCGCGCTGCTGCGATACGCCGCCCGCTCCAGCCACGCCGGCTCGATCTCCACCCCCCAGCCCGGCTCGCTCGGGATCGTCACCGTACCGTCGCGCACCGTATAGGGCCAGTTGCGGAACAGCCCGTCCTGCCAGGGGTAGTAATCGGCGCCCTCGATGGAGAATTCGAGGTATTTGCCCGCGTTCGGAATGGCGCCCAGCAGGTGCATGGTGAACAGCGTCACCATCGACAGGTTGGCGCTGTGCGGCGTGCAGGGCAGCCCGGCCGCCGCCCCCATCGCGGCCACCCGCAGCGTGCGGGTGAGGCCCCCGAGGTAGCAGACATCCGGCTGGATGACATCCACGGCGCGGGTGTCGATGATGCGCTGCCAGGTCGGGATCATGCAGTCCTGCTCGCCGCCGGTCACATCGATGGCCAGCGCCTCGGCCACCTCGCGGCTCTGCTCGATCAGCCAGTACGGGCACGGCTCCTCGTAATGCGAGATGCCATGGTCCTCCAGGATGTGCCCCACCTCGATCGCGCGCCACGGCGAAAACCCGCTATTGGCGTCGGCCAGCAGCGCCACGCCGTCGCCCATGGCCGCGCGCATGGCCGGGATGATCTCCTCGGTGCGCCCCGGCCACTCGTCCACGTCGCGCCCGCATTCGGCGCCGATGCGGAACTTGAAGGCGTCGTAGCCATGCGCGTCGCGCAGCCGCAGCAGCCGCGCCGCCTCGTCGCGCGGCGTGATGTCGCGCTTCATCGAGGAGGCATACACCCGCAGCGCCCGCGGCGTGCCGCCCAGCAGCGCGCAGACGCTCTTGCCCTCCAGCCTGCCGCGCAGGTCCCACAGCGCGGTATCCAGCCCGCACATCGCCCGGCACAGGTAGGAGCCGGGGAATTTGTGCTCTTTCTCGGGAATGAGGTCGATCAGCGTCTCGATGTCCAGCGCATCCCGGCCCAGCGCCCAGGGCGCCACCTGCCGGTGCACCACCTGCGCGGTGATGTCGGCGTTGTACGGCGAAACCTGCCCCCAGCCCTGCGCCCCGGTATCGGTGGTGACCCGCAGGAAACCGACGAACTCGGTGCAGAACGTCTCGATGCGCGCGATTTTCATGCCGGTCCGTCCGTATGGGGTGGCGTTGGAATGGCGAAAGGATCGGCACAAAAAGGCTTCCAATGAAGGTCCATTGCCGGCGTAATGTCATACCATTATCGGGGGAGGGGGACGGATCATGGTCAAGCGGGCCGGCGGCGCCCTGCTCCTGGCGATTTCGCTCGACCACGCCTCCCCCCGCCCGATCAGCACCCAGCTTTACGTGGCGCTGCGCGAACTGATGCTGTCCGGCCGCATCGCCGCCAAGGCTAGGCTGCCCGCCAGCCGGGCGCTGGCGCGCGACCTCGGCGTGTCGCGCACCACGGTGATCGAGGCGTTCGAGCGGCTGGCCGCCGAGGGGCTGGTGGAATCGCGCGTCGGCGCCGGCACCTTCGTAAGCGAGGTGCTGGATGCCGAACGCCCGCGCCAGCCCTCCGCCCAGGGCACCAGCCCGCCGGCCCGCCAGCCGCCCCGGCTGTCGCGCGCGATGGACTGGGCGGTCAGCCGCTTCAGCGACCGGCCGCGCCTGCCGCACTCGCCGCGCGCCTTCGTCACCGGCCTGCCCGCCTTCGACAGCTTCCCTATGGCGCAATGGGCGCGGCTACGGCGCGCCCTGCGGCTACGCGCCGCTGCGCGAGGCCATCGCCGCGCATCTGCGGGCCAATCGCGGCATCGCCTGCACCGGCGAGCAGATCTTCATCGTCGGCGGTGCCCAGCAGGCGTTCAACCTGGTCGGCACCGTGCTGCTCAACCCCGGCGACCAGGTGTGGTTCGAGAATCCCGGCGCGATCGGCGCCCGCAACAGCCTGCTCGCCTGCGGGGCCGAACTGGTGCCGGTGCCGGTGGACCGCGACGGGCTGCAGGTGGAGGAAGGGCTGCGGCGCGCGCCCCGGTTCCGCCTGGTGTTCGTCACCCCCTCGCACCACCAGCCGCTCGGCCATATCCTGAGCCTGGAGCGCCGCTTCGCCCTGTTGCGCTCGGCCGAGCAGGCCGGCGCCTGGATCGTCGAGGACGATTACGACGGCGAGTTCTGCTTCGGCCGCCGCCCGGTCGCCACCCTCAAGAGCATCGACCGCACCGGGCTGGTGATCTATGTCGGCACCTTCAGCAAGTCGCTGTTCCCGGCGCTGCGGCTTGGCTTCATGCTGGTGCCGCCGTCGCTGGTGGAGACCATGGGCCGGGTCTCCGCCGCCTTCGTCCAGGGCGTGCCGTCCAGCGTGCAGGCGACCGTGGCCGAGTTCATCGAGGAGGGGCATTTCGCCACCCATATCCGCCGCATGCGCCGCATCTACGAGGAGCGGCACGATGCCCTGTGCGACGCCGCCGCGCGCGAACTCGGCGGCCTGCTGGCGGTCGCGCGGGCGGAAAGCGGCCTGCACACCATCGGCTACCTGCCGGCGCATGTCTCCGAGGTCGCGGCGGCGCGGGCGGCCGAGGCGCGCGGTGTCATCGTCTCGCCGCTGGCGCGCTTCTGCATCGCGCCGGTGGCGGCCAACGGGCTGGTGCTCGGCTTCGGCGGCATCCCCCCCGCCGAGATCCGGGCCGGCATGGCGGAACTCGGCCAGGCCCTGCACGGCCTGCTCAAGCCCCGGGCGGCCTCCCGCCGCGCCGCGCCCGCCAATGGTATGGCAATCGGTTGAAATTGGACCTCTCGCCAAAACCAATTCGCCGCCACTCTGGCCGCTGAACCTCGGTCCTGGCAGCATGGCAGAATTCGACTACATCATCGTCGGCGCCGGCTCGGCCGGATGCGCGCTGGCCAACCGGCTGACCCAGGACGGCGCCCATACCGTGCTGCTGCTGGAAGCCGGCGGCAGCGACCGGCGGCTGTGGGTGCAGGTGCCGATCGGCTACGGCAAGTCGTTCTACGACCCGCGTGTGAACTGGATGTACCGCACCGAGGCAGAGCCGGCGCTGGACGGCCGCGCCGGCTACTGGCCGCGCGGCAAGCTGCTGGGCGGGTCGAGTTCGATCAACGCCATGGTGCATATCCGCGGCCAGCCGGCCGATTTCGACGCATGGCGGGCGCACGGCAACCCCGGCTGGGGGTGGCGGGACGTGCTGCCCTATTTCATCAAATCCGAGGATTTCCCGGCTGGCGAGCCCGGCTGGCGCGGCGCCGGCGGCCCGCTGCACGTCACCGATGTCGCCGCCCAGAGCCATGCGCTCTGCGCCGCCTTCCTGCGCGCCGGGGAGGAGATCGGCCTGGCCCGCACGCCGGATTTCAACGGCTCGCGCCCGGAAGGCATCGGCCACTACCAGATCACCACCCGTGGCGGCCTGCGCATGTCCGCCGCCCGCGCCTATCTTCGCCCGGCGATGGGGCGGCGCAACCTGCGGGTGGAAACTCATGCCCGCGCCACCGGCATCCGCTTCGCCGCGCTGCGCGCCACCGGCGTGGACTACCTCCAGCACGGCGTCCGCAAGACCGCGCAGGCGCGCGGTGAGGTCATTCTCGCCGCCGGCTCCGTCGTCTCGCCGCAGCTGCTGCACCTCTCCGGCATCGGCCCGGGCGCGGAACTGGCGCCGCTCGGCATCCCGGTCCTGCGCGACAGCCCCGCCGTGGGGCGCAACCTACAGGACCATCTGTGCATCGACCACCTCTACCACGCCCGCTGCGCCACGCTGAACGAGGAGTTGGGACGCTGGTGAGGCCGGCTGCGCGCCGGCGCCGCCTATCTGGCGCTGCGGCGCGGCCCGCTGGCCATCAGCGTCAACCAGGCCGGCGGCTTCGTCCGCACCAGCCCCGACCTGCCCGGACCCGACATCCAGCTCTATTTCTCGCCGCTCAGCTACACCCGCGCCCCGCCCGGCGTCCGCGCGCTGATGCGGCCGGACCCGTTCCCCGGTTTCCTGCTCAGCGCCCAGCCCTGCCGCCCCACCAGCCGCGGCCATCTGCGCCTCGCCTCGCCCGACCCGCTGGCCGCCCCGGCGATCGTGCCGAACTCGCTGGCGACGGAGGCGGACATCCGGGCCATGCTGGCCGGCACCCGCTTCCTCCGCCGCCTGGCCGCCGCCCCCGCCCTGGCCGCCGTCATCGCCGAGGAGCTGAAGCCCGGCCCGCAAGCGCAGTCCGATGAGGCCCTACTCGCCGACATTCGCGCCCGCGCGTCCAGCGTGTTCCATCCCGTCGGCACCTGCCGGATGGGGCCGGACCCGGCGCGCGATGTCGTCGGCCCGGACCTCAAGGTGCACGGTGTCCAGGGCCTGCGGGTGATCGACGCCTCGATCTTTCCCTGCGTCACCTCGGGCAACACCAACGCGCCGGCCATCATGGTCGGCGAAAAAGGCGCCGACCTCGTGCTGCGCGACGCCCGCTGCCAATGACCTTCGAGACGGAGTAGCCCCCATGCGCGACCATCTGTTCACCCCCGACAGCAAGCAAACCCCCTACTGGTGGGACCGCGTGCCTCGCCCGGCCCTGCCGCAGGCCGCGCTGCCGGCGCGGGTGGACGTGCTCGTCATCGGCTCCGGCTACACCGGCCTCAGCGCCGCCCTGCAAACCGTGCGCGGCGGCCGCTCCACCCTGGTGCTGGACGCCGAGGACGCCGGCTGGGGCTGCAGCACCCGCAATGGCGGCCAGATCTCCACCAGCATCAAGCCCGGCTACGCCGAACTCGCCCGCCGCCACGGGCCGGAGACCGCCTTCGGCATCATCCGCGAGGGCCAGAACTCGCTGGCCTGGGTCGCCGATTTCGTCGCGGCCGAGAAGATCGACGCCGATTTCGGCGTGGTCGGCCGCTTTCACGCCGCCCACAGCCCGTCGCACTACGACGCCCTGGCCCGCCAGCTCGCCTCCCAGCACAAGGGGCTGGAGGTGGAGGCACACATGGTCCCGCGCGCCGAGCAGCACAGCGAACTGGGCACCGACGCCTATTTCGGTGGCGCCGTCTTCGCCCGCCATGCCTCGATCGACCCCGCGCGCTTCCACCAGGGCATGCTGGACCGCGCGCTGGCCGCCGGCGCCCAGGTGGCGCCGCATTGCGCCGCCACCGCCATCCGCCGCGACGGCGCCGGCTTCCAGGTGCAGACCGCGCGCGGCCAGGTCGCTGCGCGCAACGTCATCGTCGCCACCAACGGCTACACCAGCGGCCTCACCCCCTGGCTGCACCGCCGCGCCATCCCGATCGGCAGCTACGTCATCGCCACCGAGCCGCTCGCGCCGGAGGTGATGGCCCGGCTGATGCCGCGCAAGCGCATCGTCAGCGACACCCGCAAGGTCGTCTACTATTACCGCGCCTCGCCCGACGGCCGGCGCATCCTGTTCGGCGGCCGCGTCTCGCTCAGCGAGACCGACCCCAGGATCAGCGGCCCGCGCCTGCACGACGCGATGACCGGCATCTTCCCCGAACTCGCCACCACCCGCATCAGCCATTCCTGGTGCGGCTTCGTCGCCTATACCTTCGACGAGCTGATGCATGTCGGCGCGCATGAGGGGGTGCACTACGCCATGGGCTATTGCGGCTCCGGCGTCGGCATGGCCGGCTATCTCGGCATGCGGGTCGGCCAGCAGGTGCTGGGGCTGAAGGAGGGCCGCACCGCGCTCGACGGGGTGAGCTTCCAGACCCGCCCATTTTACCATGGCAACCCCTGGTTTTTGGCGCCTTCGGTGCTCTATTACCGCTGGCGTGACCGCCTGGCGCGCTGAATCCGGGCGGTTCGGCGCCCAATGCGGCCGTGGCCGCGGCGGTTGCCGCCGGAAATCAGTTATGTGACATCATAATTCGATATCGAAGAATTATCCGGTCAGAAATTCCGGTCGCGCAGGCGGAACGGCCGTGCCGCCGCCACCCGTTCGGCCACCGCCGCCCGGTCGCGCACATAGAGCGTGTTCATGCCGCTGCGGTTGTAGTCGCCCAGCGGCGTCAGCGCGCGGGTTCGCGCGTCGTAGCCGCAGGGCTGGAAGCCGAAGCGGCTGATCTCGCGGTGCACGTCGTCGTCGCTCACGCCGTAGCGCCCGCCGGAGCCGTTCAGCTCCACGATCACCGCCTGCAGGCCCGGATTGGCCAGGGTATCCGGCGCGCCGCGCAGGATGCTCAACTCGAACCCTTCGGCATCCATCTTGATCAGCCGGGCGGCGGCGCCGGCCAGCACGTGGTCCAGCCGGTCGGTGCGCACCTCCACCGTGTCGGCGCCGGCCGGGCTGGCGACGATGTGGTTCATGCCGCCCTGTCCGGCGGTCATCACGCTGACCCCTGCCGTCTCGCCCAGCGCGCAGCAATGCGCCTGCACCAGCGATTCGATGTCGTTCAGCCGCAGGTTGCGCCGCAATTCGGCGTAGGTGCGTGGCACCGGCTCGAAGGCATGCGAGGTGGCGCCGGCGACCGCGCTGGCCAGCACCGTGTAGCCGCCGACATTGGCGCCGGCATCCACGAAGATGTCGCCGGGGCGCAGCAGGTGCAGCAGGAACGCCTGCTCCGGGAAGTCCCATAGCCGGCACATATAGACCAGGGTGGCGTAGTTCTGCCGGTCCGACACGATCAGCCGCGCCTCGTCGGCCAGCGGCAGCACGTAGTCCACGCCCATCATCCGGTGGCCGAGGTTCCAGCGGAAATAGTCGAGCAGGGCGGCCGGGCGGCGGCCCTGGCTGCCGGGGTGGCGCAGGATATCGGCGATGACCTGGAAACGTTCTGAAATCCGCATGGTATCAGGCTATCGCATATTCGGCCGGGCCGGCAAACCAGGCGCGGCAGCGCCGGGTGCGCAATATCTTGACAGGGCGTGCGCGGACGCCGACCAGGGGGCGGACCGGCCGCGCGCCCGCCTGCCGGCAAGGCCGGAATCCGCAATGCCCGAATCAACCGCCCCCCTCCGCCCGCCGCCGCTCTCCCCCGGGCGGGTGTCCGACCTGCTGTCGCGCGCCGGGCTGTCGCCGCAGCGGGGCGAGGCGCTGGCGGTGATCGCCCGGCTGGCGGCCGACGGCATCGCCGACCCCACCGCGCCGCAGGCCGTCGCCGCGCTGGAGGCGGTGCGGGCCAATCCGCCGGGTGCTGCCGCCGGCCAGGATGTCGTCGCGCCGGGGCTGGCGGTGGAGGCGGGCGAGGCGGCGACCTTGCTGCTGGCACTGGGGGCCGCGCCCGCGCCGGCGGCGGTGCGGGCGGCGCTGCTGGGCCTGCGCCGGGCCGGCTGGCCGCGCCGCATGGGGCTGCTGGCCACTTCCGTGCCCGGCCTGCCGTGGCGCCGGGTGGACCAGGAGCAGGCCGCCGCCGCGCTGGACGATCCGGCGGCCGATGACGCGGGCCTGATGGCGGCGCTGGAAGCCGCCGTCGCCGCGCGGCTGCGCGCCGCCGGCACGCCCGAGGCGGCGCTGGCGCAGGCGATGGCCGATCTGGCCGGTCGGCTGGGCAAGGAGCCGGCGATGGACGAGGTGGCCGATTGCGCCGCCTGCGTCGCCGGCGCCTTCGCGCTGCCGGACGCCGCCGGCTTCGTCACCCGCATCGCCGCCGCCGAGCGCGCCCGCCGCCGCGAGTTGCGCGCCGCCGAGCGCGCCGCCCGCGAGGCCCGCGCCGCCGAGGAGGCGCGCCAGGCGGCGTGGGAGCGCAGCCTGGTGGCCGCCGAGGCAATCCCGGCGCTGCTCGGCTGCACCGAGGCGGAGGCCTCGCGCTGGATCCGCGCCGGGCTGATCCAGCCGGCCCGCCGGGTGACGCGGCGGCATGGCGGCAAGAGCGTGCGCCACAGCGAGTTCGACCCGGAGGCCCTGGCGGCGCTGCGGCCGGAAC
>Ga0209930_1003463_pt1 | contig 15695 bp, 15 predicted proteins | sample ThiBiot_500_biof_2_FD_183948 | JGI IMG/M metagenome (GOLD analysis project Ga0209930, IMG submission 183948) | Wastewater bioreactor microbial communities from Cape Town, South Africa - Thiocy_cont_500_biof (SPAdes) | ecosystem: Engineered > Bioreactor > Thiocyanate-remediating >... | reverse complement strand
TTCTGATGTTTTACATCAATACAGAGATTATATTTATTGATGTAATCCATTCCTAGAATCATAGTTGTACAAAGATTGCGAGCTACATGAGCGGTTATGAATGTACTAATATTAGCGAAACGAATAACTAGTTTGACTTGTCCTGTTATCGGAAACTGAGCAATGCCATCAGCAAGAAGAAAAGAACAAGAAGTTTTGTTAATGAATTCTAGATTCTGCAGATTACTTAATAGATTTTCATTGATAAAAGTTTTTGTTGCTCCGGTATCTATTAAGATTTTTGTTTTGAACTCATTAACAGAAGTAGTAATAAATAATAGAGAAGGTTTAGATGGATTTACAAGGGTTTTCCCGGAGACAACACCATCTGTCGATGTCTCCTTGGTTAGAAATTTGGACCGACCGTAGTATCGAGTCCATTTTGTTGATCTCCATCATCAAATGATGATGGATTTTCTCGACTAGTATCAATTTGCGTTATTTGTTCATCGTTAGCAATCTCTTGATCAATCGCGTTTACAATACGAGTTATATTATTTCTATCAGTTTGTTGATTATTTTGACCCTGATTATTATCTCTCTGATATGTTGGGTTAAATGATCTACGATATGGTTGATATGCTGGATTATTATTTGGATAAATTCGAGCTCTCGATTGCGCCTGAGAAAATGGTCGTACAGACGGATTATTTTGTGGCGGATGATATCGAGTTCGTTGATATGTATTTGGATTTTGTGGTGTAATATTTTGATATAACGAAGGATTCTGTTTGAATCGATTATCTACGTTATTATTCTGAGAATCATCCGAAGTATTGGCAATCGCATTACGAGATGGTAATGGGTTCCATGGTCTGCCTCTAGCATGTTGCTGTGAAATCTGAGTTGGCGGCGCCTTTGTGTATGTCGTCTGTGAGATATCGATAGCCATAACTGAAGTCAAATTCGATAATTGAAGAAGTTCTTCAACTTCTCGAGCGTATTCTAAATATTGTGTTGTAGTGATAGGCTTTTTCTTACGAACTTCAAATTGAATCGAAGGATTACTTTTGCCGACAAGATGTTTGACTTTAACGAGTTCAGACATTTCCGGTTCCGCTTCTTTACAAAGTTTTAAAATTTCTGTATAAAAACTACGAACTGATTGATTTTCTGTTTGTTTATAGTTCTCTAATTTTTTTTGAGCTATTTCATCAAGATATGATGAAACAAACGCTTGTTTTAACGCCTGAGTAAAAACTTCCCACGAAGAGAATGCGGATGCATTAAGTTTAAACCAATCTAACGCATCGCCACGAAGAGCGTATGACATTAAACTTAATTTTGTAATTTCTGGAATATGTGCTATTTTAAATAAATGTTCAATGTCCTCCAACCATTTTTTAGCATCATCTTTTCCACCTTTAAACGTTTTAGGATTTTTAATAAAATCCGCTACGATAGCTTTTCGTATTTCATTTAATGTTGGATCATTATACATATCCGACATATTAGTGAGAGTTAGATCTGTTCGTGAGACTGGTTGTTGAGCCAATGAATTGGCTACTCCATTAGATCTGTTAACTGTAGTCGAATTAAGCAATGGTACCTGACCTGTCAAATGTAATGTATTATTATTCTCGAAAATACTCTGATCGGTTTTATGGGCAGTTTGACTATAATTTGAATTACGAAAATAACTATTTGAATTTTGATTCGATATATTCTGACTACCTATTTCGGAACGTGTATTGGTATTATCAAATTCTGACCATAAGAATGAGTAGAAATCATCATATGAATTAATCATTGAGCGTTTACTCATATATCGTCGTTTAGCCTCCTTACTGACTAAAAGCGAAATAGACATGTATCGTGCTTTTCGACCCATGTTAAACTTTTTGAATAAAGCTTCAGTTTTATCTAACCAATCGTTAACATTCTCAATGCCTGTATATGGTAAGAAATTTGTTAAAATAAAAACATCGAAATCATCATCATCATTTATTGTGTCATCTTCTATATTTTGTTTCGAAATACTAAAAATATCTGTACCGTTTTCTGTTTTCTTTTTATTGTCATCATCATCTTCAAATCGAACAATTTGTTCTATTTTTTTATCTTCTAGATTATTATCTTGTAGTACTATAGTTTTTTCGTCGGAAGTATCCGCTATACTTCCCGTATTAAAAACACCTGGTTTCAATGTGTATCGGCCTGGATTTAACTGTGAATGATCTGATTGTTTTTTAATATTTGGTGTCGGTGGAAATAGTGATGATTGTATGGTTGATGTAGTTGGTAATGTTTCGAGCGATTGTGATTCTTTACTTTTCTCTGGATTTGTTATTTCGTTTTGTGACATCTTTCGTTATATAGTATATAATATAAGTCGATAGTTTTCTTTATTTCTTATATATTTAAATATATAAAGCGATACAGAAAGAAAGAAAATCGAAAATCTAGTATCACACGATACCTATATAAGAATATAACGATATAATACAGAACGAAAGAAAGAAAAAAAAGAAAAACGAGAAAAAAATTGTATATACTGGGCAAACGAATTTTGTTCGACGACACGTTTTGCCCAACTTCTCCACCAATTGTGAGGTTCTCTATCTAAACTAAGACAATAGCCACCAGATGAACTGTAGGCTATCAGTGTGATCGCGGGATCGCTATACGGAAAGAGAAAACTCACGTAATAAATCAAACTCTTACCGTTACGGCCACTTGAAAAGAATGAAAATTTCGGTGTACACGGGTTTATTTCGATGAAAATAATAAGTGCATATAAAAATGCAAACAAAACAACGTGTCACTATAATATGAAAAACGAGAACACTGAGACAAAGAAAACAAAAACAAGATATATATCAAAGAAAAGGAAAAACTAGACATCAACATGACGTCATAATATAGAAAAACAGTATTGCATCATAACTCTGGATCACTGATCTTCAGTATAATCCAAAGATATGAAGCAATCTATGGAACATAGAAATGAAAAGAAAAGAAAAATAACGTTAGCGGCACGTAGTGACATCCAGTGACGCTAACAGTACGTTGATGTTTAATTTGATATTTACACATAATCCATGATTTAACCGCTTTACCCTGTTTATTCAATCGCGCATTTGTTCCTTTCGTTTCTTGTCTACATAGAAACCAAATAGCAGTATTTTCATCGATTGATGACGATAAAAATGATTTTGTCATGGATAATTGATTGATTTCATATTTTTGTAGATCATATTCGCTTACTTTCATCACTCGATATGATGTACCAACATAGGATAATTTATCCAATGAAGGATGATATGAAAGTAGTGCAATAATAAATTTTCGTTCATTTTGATACATACTTGCACCAGTTGCTATTTCAGCATTGAGAATATTATAAAAATCTGTTTCAGCTGTATACGCTTTGATAATCCATATTGGATCTTGTTCTTTAATTGCTTTTTCAAAGAAATGTTTGATCGTATTTATTTTATTCGTATTAACTAATCGTTTTTCGATATAATTTTTTTGAATTTTTTCAAACATTTTCTCGATTGAAGTTGTTCCACTTGTGTTATTATATATATTTTTAATAGCATCTCGTTCTAGATTCGCATTTTCTAGAGCATCACTATTGATTAATTCCCATTCAATAGCTCCTGTATCCATAACAAGTCGATTAGCATTTGGTATGCGAAGAAAAAGTTCTTTAACAACATCGGATGACGCTTCATCAAATGGTAAACATTGAAATTTATTTTGTATGGCTCGATCAGCACCACTTTCTAATAATAGTCGAACAATTTCAGCATGACCATGATACGCTGCTGCATGCAATGCTGTACTACCATTGGGCTCTAGTTGATCTTTTTCATCTTGAGATATAGTTTCTAACATTTTCTTAACTTCTTCGATTTTATTATTTCGACATGCCCAATAGAAATCACTGCATTTGGATACTGGTGGATCTTCGCATAGTCTTAATGGAGTTGTTAATATATCAAACGCTGTTATCATTGGATTTGAATTCAAAGTAAATTTATGATCGGAAATTACTTTTGATTGATTCGGAGGAGTATATTCAGGATGATCCGATCTAGTGCGATGAAGTCCATGTTTGTCGTCGCGACGAGAAATGACCGATGCATTTAAAGATTCCAAAACTTTTGAAAATGTTTTCCCCATGTGTTCTAAGTATACGTAGTTCGATTTTAATAGTATATACAACCTTTTTATACGCATATATATATATACGTCGAAAAACAAATCCCACATAATAATAGTGATTTGAGTGGGTTTTGCGTAGATGCAATATGTATTCTATTCTATTCTAAGGTAAAGAACGACAAACAATGATTATATGACGACATTCTTTTTTTGAGTCGAAAGAAAGTTTATTTTTATGTTCAAATTTAAACAGTACGAGAAGTTATTTGACAAGTATGCTCCCAAACTTTATGTAGCATTTCTTCAGTTCCTTGTTGTTTATTTGTAACTGTTTCACCTTTGTTATCAACAAATCTGCAGCCTTTCTCCGTTTGTAACATGCCATGTATCATAAATTCAGCACAATCTTGAGGACTAATAACAAAACCAGTAAATGCTAGAGCTTTCGCAGGTAATCGAGCGTAAAACGGCAAATTATTAACTATTGACGTGTTGACCGCACCTGGATATGCATGTGTAAAAGTAACATTAGCATTTTCTGATTGAGCAGCAAGATATTGAATGAGAAGATCAGTAAATGTTATTGCATGAATGCCAGCTGCCAAAAGTGTATAACTGGTTTCCAATGCCATATCATTCCAATTGATTTTCGATAGATTACCTCGTTTTGCATCGAAAACAAAGAGAATTTTGCCACCAATCGAAGACGATCGCAGTAAAGGCAATAGTTCTTGAACAAATAATGCTCGACCATAATAATGTAGAGCTAATTTATTGTCAATATTTTCTTTGGTCGGTGTTCGACCGGTTAAGGTCAATATTCCTTGAGTTAAAATAAGCATATCAACAGCAGTAATTTGCTTTGTAACTGTTCGAATTTCAGACATCAATGAAACATCTGCACGAAGAAATCTGCCATTCGAACCTAATTGAGGCAAGATTTCGTTGGCAGCCGATTCATTACGTCCGATAATTGTCACATGAGCACTTGGGCAATGTCGACTGATTCCAATGGCAATCGAACGGCCAATACCCGATGTACCACCAACAACAACGACATGTGGAGGTGTTTGTAATGAAGATAGAATTCGTGCATTCGAAGCAATAGCTGCTCGTAGAGGAGACATTTGTTTTTTAGAAAAGTACGTTCACGTTCACATTCATCATGCTCCAATAAATAACTCCTGATTGGAAGAAGAGAGAAAGCAATAATAACTAGACATAATAAGAATCTAGAATGAAACATATAGTGACATCTGGTAGTTGTTTTCCATTACTAACTGCAGTGGTTTCGACGAGATTTAATCTTTTACTGTGCTCTCTTTATAACATCCTCAAAATGTTAGATAAAAAAATTAATTTTTATTGCCGTATTCGAAATGAAACATATAAGAACACTTGATCTACTCGATTTCGTGCGATTAAAATTCTTTACAAAAGCATATCACGATGAAAGCAAGAATTGCTAGTAAACATTGCGAATAATAATAAAGAGAAACAGTTGATTTATTTGTTTCTGTAGTTAAAGTTGAAGTTATTGATGAACTTGTCGATACTGAAACTAAAAAAAAATCTCCTGTATATTAAATGACTTGACTAGGTGTATACGATTTACCTGATGTTATATGATTAATCGATGTCGTGCTCATAATCTTCGGAGCTAAATGAAAGTGTATATTAGTTATATCATTGTTTTAATATGATCTATTAAGTTACCGCAAGAGATGGGAAATTTTTGAATGCGATTATTACCCGTGTCAACAACTAACAATGATCCATTTCGATCAAATCTGATATTATTTGGCATGTTGAGCTGATAAGGTAGTAGTCCGTACGAAGAACTACCAGCGATTATCGTGCCCTCACTTGAGCCTATCAACCATCGGACAATGCGATTGTTACCTTTATCTACGATATACATATTTTTATTTTTATCCACAATTATTCCAACGGGAGACGAGAGTTGACTCAAACTACTACTGGAAACACCTGTTTCACCTGCAATTGTTATTCCACTTGTATTTCCGATTCGCCACATTTGAATTCTACCCATATGTTCTATTACGATCAAATTATGGCGTAATTACGCCGTAGCTACGATCACACTGTGACCCGTAATTACGAAAAACTGTGACGTAATTACGCGTAATTACGCTGGAAAAATCGTAACTGTGCGTAATTACGCTGAAAAAATCGTAACTGTGCATAGTTACGATGTGAATTCGTAGACTGTATATTACACCAATTGTTAGCGAATTTCTCTATTTATATTAAGAATTTAGCGTTTCTAGATGATCGATTTTATTTCACATCAATCTGATTTTATTTACTTTTCAAGAAAATCTGTCAAAAAAGCTACACGAGTTCAGTAAAATCAATATACATCTACTAAGAAAAGGAGATAACAAAGAAAGTTGGAATGATGTCCTGATATCGAAAAAAGAAAACAAATTTAAAGAAACATATGTCAACGAAATGAATACATCAATTAAAAAACACATCTGAAGAAAAAAAGAGTACCTGTTGATTTTTGGATATTTATTCGTATTCTTGATAAAAATACCCAAAAAATCATAATACACTGTAGGGAAAGAATTTGAATTCAATTTATTGATCTAAAGTTTTATTTCAATATGAAAAATTGGTTGAAAGTTTGTACCTAATTTAGACAGACGTAGTTGTACAAACTAAACAAAATAACGACTTCGGCAAGTTGAATAACATCAAAATAATAATGCATTCGCTAGGTCGTATATGAGTTTGAGTCCCTGCAACTCACTAGACTCTCTTTGATAAAGATATCATGCATAAATTCCTTTCCATAGAAATCCTCTTTACTGACCATTTGAAATTAGAAAAATCATCGTGAAACGTGTAGACATCTATATATGGAGTCGTGTTAATCGTTTTTATAGTGTAAGAAAACCGTTAGACAAAATGGCGACGAATGGCCTCCACATAACCGAACGCACCAATCAGAAATGGCGCTAGTAGTCTATTTCTATTAGTGATACGATCGCTGCGCCGTAATTACGATCGTAATTACGTCACACTAAGTATACTCGCTAGAGACATCTATCGGTACGATGAATGTGGCGTAACTGTGCACATCTACGCCACAATTTTTGCATTACGCGTAATTACGCTAAAATGTTAAAAAAGAGACGGCATGGGTATGATTGCCTGTGTCGGCAACATAGAATGTCTTCGGAGTAGTTATATCAACAAATAATCCATGAGGATATATGAATTGATCAGCTGCTGATCCATAGCTTCCGCAAACAATGATACTTGTAAACTGAGATTCCCATCGGACTATTCGATTATTATAAGTATCAGCTATCCAAATGAACGACGTATTTGATTCGACAAACATTCCATCAGGAGAATTCAGTTGATAAGCTGCATTGCCTATGCCATTACCACCAGCAACGAGTATTCCGTTTTTAGCACCTGGTATCCATTTATTCACCTTACTCTCTTGAGCATACAGCACATAAATATTACCACTACGATCCATATGAATAGCAGATGCTACAATCAATGAAAAAATCAAAATAAATTCAAACTAGACAGTATATTAAATTTATCCGTAGTGTACGGAAAGGGCGTACCATCCATACTAATATTGAATATCGTTGTTCCAATGATCGAACCAGACGTAAAACGTTTCACACTAAAGGCTCCTGTTTCAAGTACATACATGGTATTATTCTCATCAACTGTTATATCAACAGGACTATTGAGCGATAGTGGAAAATTGGCGTCGTAACCTGTTACTAAACCGGCGATTGTCATTGAATCTGTTGACCAAGTAGTCATCGAACAACTAGTATTCGAAATAGGCGCTAATATAAAAACAGACAAAAGGTGATTTCTAGTAGACAAAGATTTTTTACTGGTTGTGATTGTGACTTGTTGAGTTGTTGATGCTACAGATATTACATGTATACAGACTAGTACCGGTCAAAATTAGCAAAACATAAATACTTACGACAAGTAATGGAAAATTTTTTCAACAAAGGAGAAACAAGGACAAAAAGTGTTCCATTTAAATCGAAATTGATGTTTAACAGACGTTGTACTGGAATTATAAATGTATTTTCAGACATAAGATCATTAGCAATAACTACTCCAACGCTTGAACCAACCGTCCATCGCATGATACGATTATTACCGGCATCAGCAATAAACATGTCTCGATTGCTGTCGACAATCAGTGTTCTTGGATACCACAGTTGACTAGCACTATTTCCATAGTAATTAGTTATTCCAGCTGCTGTTATTCCGGTTGACTCGCCTGGTAGCCACATTTGTATCCGATGATTATTTGTATCTGCGACATACAGTGTATTTGAAGCGTTAATATCAACAAATAATCCTTGTGGAAAATTCAATTGATTATTATCGGACCCATAGCCACCGCAAACGACTTCACTTCTTGTCGGTGAAGTCCATTTAATTATCCGATCATTCGACGTTTCAGCAATCCAAATAACCATCGTCGTAAAATCAATGAACATTGCTTGCGACCATTGTATTCTATTATTGCTATTATTGGTTCCACTATCGCCAGTTACAATTATACCATCTGAAGCACCTGGGCTCCATTTTTTGACATAATTATTGTCACCTTCTAGGATATAGACATTACCGTCGGGATCAACTTTTAGAGCAGTCACTAGACAAAAAAGACATGATTTCTATACAAAGAATATTAAACTTACGCCCATAATCAAAAAAAATCGGCCAAGGAGCGTTCTGCGATCGAATCATTATATCCACCGTTGAATTTGAAAAATATCGTATCACATGATAATTACTCGAGTCCAGGAGATAGATGGTGTCGTTATTATCAATGTATAGATCAGTGAGCAAAATATCTGACGAATAACCTTTATTTCTTAGGATCGATGAAATATCAAATATTGTGCCATTTGTTTGCCACATGCCTGTCTGACATATGGATAAGCTTGAACATTTATGCGTTTGAACAAATAATAATATTAAGATTAGTTCTTCAATGGCACAAATCGATTGCATCTTTCGACATTAAAGTATTATTTTGAAATAGTTCTATAGATAGATACTGCACACAATCATACTCCAAATATTAATTGAAAAAGAAAAGTAAAACATGAGTGCAGTTAGTCAGTTCATTTTTATATAGTCCAAAGTCATGAATTAATGATTGTTTTTTTTAGATGAGGAAATTAAAATACTTGATGAAATATTCGATTATTTTTTAAGCATTCGACAAACATTTATTATATTGTGTGTAATCAAGAAGAAAAACATGATTATTCAGTAAATGCAAATAATATGAAGTTCTTCTATATGGCAGAGTGAAGCAATAACAGATGTTTAATCCAGGGTGGTCAAACCTCCTTTACATATCTTCTGTAACTCGCAAGTAAAGGATCGATTCAGCCACTCTGGTTTAATCGTAGCATACAATAAGCTTTGAGTTTGTTCAATATTTGATTCGAACATCAGTTACATGTATTTAACAAGATATCTGGACTGTTTTTGGCCGGATCAACAACAACGAAATCTAATTTACCATCGTTGTTGAAATCACCTGCATCAATTATTGATTCGGTTGGATAATCCTCCAGTGGAAACGTTGTCTGATTAAGAAATGTTCCACGACCTGTGCCCAGAAAGAGTCCGACATTGTAATTGTTCGAATCAGCGAAGGCAACATCCGGATATCCATCATTGTTAAAATCATGTACAATGACTGAATTCGGACGACTAGAAGGTCCAGTGGAAAGTAATTGCTCCTCTTGAAAAGTTCCATCTCCGTTTCCGAGCAGTACACCTAGAGAATGCGTTCCTCTATTGGCGATAATAATATCGAGCTGTTTATCGCAATTAAAATCACCGATAGAGATCGAGCGACAGTCACTAATTATTCCAACTGAAAATTGGATATAATTATCGAAAGTTCCATTGCCAAGACCAAATCCTAAGTTTAGATTGCTAACAATTTGATTGACTAGAGCTAGATCTGTGATATTATCATTGTTAAAATCACCGGCAACAATCGACCTGATTTGACTATATTGTTGACCGAAAAATGTTGTTTGTTGGTTAAAAGTTTGATTGCCATCGTTAAGAAGTATACTGGGGTACGTTTGGTACTCACCAGCAATGGCAATATCGAGATAATGATCATGATTGAAATCGTCGATAGCAATTGAATATGCACCAAGTCTTGGTCCTGCTGCGAATGCCATTGGCTCTTGGAAAGTGCCATCACCATTGCCAAAAAGTATACTTATACCGTCGACGACTGAATTAGTAACAACAAGATCCAAATAATTATCACCGTTGAAATCATTAATGACTAATGTGTTAGGTCTATTGTTACTTCCAGTGGAATATTCTATTTGTCCTTGAAAAGTTCCATCACCATTGCCGAGCTGTATTCCGACATTGCTATTCTGCCACATTGTCACAGCCAGATCTAATCGGCCATCTCGATCGAAATCACCAGTCACAACTGATGTCAACGAATCAGTAAAAGAATTACTTGAGGAATTTATTCTTTGAAATGTTAATTGACACGATTCTAATCACAAACATTGAATAATTATCAAAATGCTATTCGATGTGTCATACCTGTAGAATTTATAATTATGTCAGTTAATATGGTAGTTGTAGTTGTAGTTGTCGTTGTCGTTGTTGAAAATAGGATGTTATCTGCTTGTGTATTGTGTTGATTTTCTTGTTTGTTAAGATAAATCAATGGCCCGATAAGAACTATAATCACAAGTATGATTTTTAGTAGATTCAAAAAGAGAAAACGTTCCAATGCCAAACGAAAACCAGTATTCGTTTGTGTAGAATGAGAATGAATATGAATCAATCGATTCTTTCGATATTGATAGATTCTATCGAAGAAATAAACGATCTTCGGGCATAACCATTTCAAAATAAAATTGAGAGCACTGAGAAGACTCAATAGAAGTGTGATTGTATACAATGAATCAATACGTTGAATATAAGTATATGAACATAATTTGGGTGCACAGAGATCAAAATAGATTGAATAATTAGTGGTTACCGGCCATGTTTCAATGAAAAGCTCTTTGACAAGATCGGTGATTGTTGTATTTGATAGAAAACGAGTAGAATTTGTCGAAATCAACACGGGAGCATCAGTTAGATTGAAGATACTGTTCGAACTAATTTGTTGTTGAATTAGAGTGACACATGAGGCATTATAGAAGCATTCAAGAGTTGAAGCAAAGAATGATTCAGTTGGTGTACATCCTATCTTCAAACCTGGAATGGAAATCGTCTTCGATGAATTCTCTTTGTCAATAAAGATTGCATCGCTTGTGCAATTGGCATTGAGCGCACATGAACATTGATTGTCATAGATGACTCCTTCAGTGTATGCCAAATAATTGGAAATATTATCTACGGAATAGTATATTAGGTTAGGCAAACGTTAGATTTCAATATCTTTTGTGAAACGAAATAACATACCGTAGATTGGAGGAGCATAGTAATTGAAATTGCTTCCATATGTTGATATGATCTTATTTCCATGATTCACAGTTCGAAGTAAGGAAAAAAGACGAATAAGAATTGTGGGAGCATCGGATTTCCTTTGTGAAATTAAAGAATCAATATTATCTCGGAAAATCGTGGGTGATTGAAGTCGAGTTGTGATCAATGCTGATGAGAGAAATTCAGATATCGAATCAGTTACGGATCGTTTTGACAAATGACATAATCCGGTTAAAAATTGCAAATGAGCTGAGAGAAAACGACGATAATCTCGAAGATCATAAGTAGACAGATCAGGAACAAGATCACTCGTCAGATTTTCGCGCCATTGATCCGAAGCAAATGGACTGGAGCAAACCTATTACAGAGTAAAACAACAATCTCGATCACAAACGTTTAAAAATACTCTTCTATTTGTTACCTGGTGAAAGATGGGTTCAATAGTGACATATTGATCATAGATCGATGAGATAAATGAACAAGAACATTGAAGTGTATCATCATGATCATGCAATAGTCGATTGTAGGCATTCATTGATGGTTTATCGATAGTTTTTGTCACAATATCAGGCGAAATGACCATACGAAGAGTGAGAACAATCAATCCAAGAAGAAGAAGAACAATATAGAGTTTCGTAGCTATTCGACCAAGATATTTTCCTCTCATTTGATCAACTTGATTTCCAAAATTTCGTAGAGGAAATAGATTGAGAGCAACTAATTTTCCGTAGAGAAACATGATGGCTCGCATAAACATCATTGTCATTCGTTTGAGTAATTTTGGTCGATCTACAGAAAATTATATTATACCAAATAAGTATATTTTATAATAGATTTAGTTTGTCATTACCCTGCTGTTGTTGTTGTTCATTGACTTTTGGTTGAAATAATTTCCAAATAATTTTAACTACTAACGGTGTAATCAAACGTAGTACAGAACTAAGACCACTGATGATTGAGATTAACATGATTACTATTTGACCGAAGTTCTTGGCGTGTTGTGTGCGAGAATATGTGCATGAACTAGGTGCACAACTATTGTAGTATTGGCCAAATGAATAAGATAAATTCCATTCTTCAATCATCATTTGTTCAGTTATACTTTCAAGAGAAGTATTCGGAGGAAAACGACTTGATGGTCGTACATCTGAGAGTAGTGGCTTAACTTCAACCAAGGGAATATTTGTATTAAGCGGATCGTAAAGTTGATGAATGGCAAAGTACAAAACTGAGAGACAACAATTTGAATAGAAACATTCGAGTGTGGAGAGAAAAAACGTATCGATCGTAAAGCATCCTTGTGTCATACCCGGCATAAAATATGGAATAGTACGTGCAGTACAATTGACTTGTGTTGTTGCCCATGTGGGAAAGATGATTGGTTGTTGACATTGAGAACTAGTTGCACATATGCAGTCAATCGCTGATGTATAAATATCTCTTAAACCGGTGAAACGAAATGATAACTAAATGAGACAGAGAATAAAGTTGAGGGTGCGGTTCGAAAAAATAACAGTTTACCTGAGGTATTTGGGGATTAATACTAGCATTTGTTGGTAAAGAAGCTCGTATATTAGCCAGACCAGATGACGCTGAAAAAGGCTGATCGATTTGCTTCAAAAGTCGTACGGTATCAATGAAAAGATTGAAATTGATGAGTAATGTTTGGGTGAATTGTTTGATAGTCGCATTTATTTGAGCATTGAAATTCGGTTCAGTCAATAGATTTAAATTGACAAAAGAACGTGACGATAAACGACGAATAGCATCGTCAATTGTATTTCGACTTAACTCACATAGCTGAGCCAACAGTCGAAAATGTTGACTGTCAATCGGAAGCCAATTGGATTCCATAGTAAACATCATTACTTGAATCCATCCATTGCTAATGAAACCACTCGAACATACTTGATGGAATCTCGGAGAAAAAGAAACCAATTTCGAATAAGAAATAAATACATTCGAGCAAGGACAGATGATACTATTTGAATACAAATCTTCCAAGTGTTTATATCTATCGAATGAAACATTCTCTTCTCGAACTGATATGATTTGAATAGTTAATGAATTGAACAATACGAGAATGATCATAGCACCTGAAATGAAACGAAAAGTGAAATATTCCGCGAACGACTTTCACACTGTTTATATTTTTATACTGATGAACAAGATAAGATAAATTCGTGTAGTCATACGCTGTTGTTTCAAACCGTTGGCTGTTCGATCTGTAGCAGACTTGAATAGATTTAACTGTTGTATCCATCGGGCAAATCTTTTGCGATACGTCATACGATTCACTAGAAAAGAAAATTTCTTATACTCGAGTTATTGAAATAGTTTGTTTTTCGTTACAATTGATATTTCTTGCAGGAGGTCGTTTACATCGAAAATAAATATTAACCAGAAGAATTGCAATGAAACGAAGTATAATGATGAGACTACCGTAAAGACTAAGCAAGAGAGTCAAAGAATAGATAAGATTTGCTTTGTCTTTTTTGGTATATGTGCAGAATGTTGGATTGCATTCAGTAAAATATTTGAAGTAATCAATCTCAGGAGACCATTCTTCAATAAATAGATACTCAGAGAAGAGATCTCCCACAGAAATATTCTGTCGTTTTGAAGTCGCAAGACTAGTGATCGAACTCGAGTTCCACTGAAGAAAATAATCCTTCAGAACTTGTAGACAACTGATATTGTACAAGCATTCAAGGTTACTAGACAACAGACTACTGAGTGGCGTGCAACCTCCATAAAATCCGTCGACCATTGCAGACGATTGCGGTATAATATCAGCATAACTTAAATGATATTCTGGCCAGCTGTAATGAACCTGTACATTATCACTAAATAATGCTGAGTAAAAACCAGCTGGAGCAACCGCATCGATGAAGTTGCAACTACTAAATGAAGTTATCTCTGTCGTGGTATTTCTCTCGTAGTATGATGTGACCGCCATAAAGATCGATATTGGATTTGTTCCGATATCGTAGTAAATGTAGGCAATTGTATTGAGAGCCGAAATCAGAAAGTTGGATTGTGTTGTAATTCGAAGAAAGTCAAGAAGAGAAGATATTTGAAGAGGTGTACTACTGTAAACAAGCTGAGCACTTGCATTTATCTGCGATTGAACTTCATCCTCGGAAAAAAGTTGTACTGACACAAATAGATCATTATCGAATTTGTTTTGAGCTTGGGTAACTGTCTCATTGGCAAGCGAACAAAGGGCTGCAAGTAGTTCGAACTAATAGTAAAAAACAAATACAATCTGACTGATAAATGAGGAAAGCAAATCACCTGAGACATAGCCGTTGTCCGAAAATCCATGATTAAGAATCCACTTGCATTTGATAGATATAGAGATTCTATCCATTGTCGAGTGACGAATATACTTGAACAGACAGGATGAAAAGCAATTACACTTGAAACAAATCGATTTATTTTAATCGAGGTTGTCGTGCACGGACATGAGAGTGATTCGGCATATTCTTGACGAAGTTGATTGAAAACAGACGGTGTTAAATCTGACACTATGATGGTTCTAGTTTGTGATTTCGCAAAAGCAACGAAGAAGAGAACATAAAACGAGACTATAAAATGAAAAGAAAAACAATCAATATATGAAATGTTTTTCTTTTTTTTTTGACTTACTAGTCAGAAGAGGAATGTACAGGGGGTCCCAAAATTATAGGACACCCCCCTGCTTTTGAGTTCAAGATCATTTTTTACTTTCAAAACATGATGTTATTGGCTTCTTGTTTGCATGCATGTGTACATATATTCATGCAGTATTTACACTTATCATTTATTATTTTATCCTTAACAATACAGATGATAAATAAGGCAAAAAGGAAAAAATTGCCGTCCCAAAATTATAGGACACCTTTATCATTTTTGAATTCAATCATTCTTTCATACGCTAGCAACAATGTTACGCATCTATTCTTCTTATGTATATATAGAGGTAAGCATCTAGTAGAATTAGCTGGCCATGACAACAATTTAATTCGTTTGTTCTT
>Ga0209930_1003462_pt1 | contig 15698 bp, 18 predicted proteins | sample ThiBiot_500_biof_2_FD_183948 | JGI IMG/M metagenome (GOLD analysis project Ga0209930, IMG submission 183948) | Wastewater bioreactor microbial communities from Cape Town, South Africa - Thiocy_cont_500_biof (SPAdes) | ecosystem: Engineered > Bioreactor > Thiocyanate-remediating >... | reverse complement strand
TTCTTCTTCTTCTTCGTTTTTCTTTTCGATCGAACGTCGATTTCTTTTCTCTTTAACTTTTGAAAATTGTTGAAAAAAAGAGATCCACTTGAGTTTGGATGCGACGATTGCATTTGCATTGACATATTCGCATTCGTATTGATTGAAAATTGATTGATTGATTGCAGTTTTCATCCAACATATTTCAAACATTCGCCTTGTCGGTCTTTACTCAAAATCAAACAAAACAAAACAAAACGAAAAAAAAAAACGATGGATTTCAAACAAATTCAATTGAACAAATTTGATTCTTCGACAATTCAACGTTTGATTTCATTTGTCGACAATCTCGAACAGAAATTATCTTCGGTGAAAACAATTCATGACAAATTAAATGATTTAGTTTCTGTTGTCACTCAAACACATCAAACTGTTCTCGACGAATTAAATCTTATGAAAAATATTTTAAATCAACAAAATGAACAATTCAATTCAAAATCACTGACAAATCTCAATATCGAACAACAACAACAGCAACAACAACAACAACAACAGAGAACTTCACCATTAACTCAACAATCCGATCGATTATCTTTATGTTCAGCTTCATCTTGTGATTCGTCAACATCATCAACAATCAATTCAGCCAATACAAAGAAAAACTCCAATTTGAAGAAAGTCGATTCATCGTTCAATCGACCCAAATCACCTAAATCGGTTACTTTTAGTTTCGATCAAGAACAAATCGACGAACAACCAAATGAACAAATAACATTTATTCAACAACAAGAACAAGATCATCAGTCGAATTCATCAACGAAAATCAATTCTGATTTGATTCCTCAACTGTTTCATCAACATCACAATGAAATCACTCACAAGACTAATATTGGTTATAAACTTGGAAAGTAAAATCATCTTTGTTCTTCGATTTGACAAAAAACGATCGAGTTGATTTGAGTTTAGTGCATTGACACACGTTCGAATTCATGAAATCGAACCCGAAAATGGTGATTATCTTCGTTTATTAAATGTGTCGAATTCCGATGATTATGATTTGAGTGATCATTTCATTCAACAGAACATTGCTTGTGTTCCCACTTCAAGATTTAAATTTCCATCGAATACTTTTATTCGAGCTGGACAAACGGTGACAGTGAGCACATTTCTCTCTTCTTTCTCTTTGCTTTGTTTAGTTTGTCTTTTCAATATTGAGATTTGGTGTGGAGTAACACGAGACATTGAACCTCAACCACCACATGTCTTTCTTTGGAAAGAACAACGACGATGGCAAACAGGACCTGAATGTGTCACTGTTCTTGCCAAACCAACTGGACAAGTAAATTCATCTTCATTCGTAATAATCATTATTTAGAAATCTAGGCCATCGCTTGGGCAAGAAGTTCCAATCGATTAAAAAATGAAGAATCATCAGGTGATATTTTATTTGTACATTCGAAAACAACAACACCAATCAATCAGAATTCAACATCGAATACTTATCAAAGTCGTTCTCGTCTTTCAGCTTTTCATTATATTGGAAATTGTAAAAGTCCATTTACTCATTCACCTTCAAATTCAATTCATCCCGATTGTAATCCCAATTCATACAATGATCTACGTTCACAAATGCATTTACGAGTTCGCTCTTTTTTTCTCTTTTTCTTCTTTTCTTTTCATTTTCGAATGAATTTGAATTTAGGGAGGTGTTTCTCAATTATTAACTCGACCAAAATCATCGCCATTTGCAAGTCATTTGGGTTGTAAACAAGATTTAATTTCTTTGAATTCTTTACAAAAAACCAAAAAACAACCGTCAACTATCAAAACATAAAACACTTTTCACATTTTTCATCCTCAAACGATCGATATCAAAACACTTTTCTCTTTTTTTTTCTGTTTTTTTTTTCAAATAAATTCAACGTCCTCAAAGAAGAAGAAAAAGAAGAAGATTTTGTCTTTTATTCACTGAAAATGCAATCGATGTTTGCAAGATCGAGAGGATGAGAGTGACATCTATCAACTTATTGAATATGTTCAAAAAAAAGAAATAATCTATATTTTGTTTGATAAAATCAATTAAAAAAAGAAAGCTAAATGTAAATGAAAATGATTTGAATTGTTGATGATGATGATTGAATCCATAGTAACAAAGTGAAAATGGTTTTTGATATAAATGTATTGTGGTTGCCAAGTTAGTTTGTTATTGTTGCAAGTGTTAGTTGTATTTTGATCGAGAGAGAAAAAAGAAGAAAAGATGAGCCAACGACATACTTTACAAGGTAACAAATTATAATTCGAATAGAAAATTCAAAATTCAAAATCGATTTTTTGTTTGCCTAATAAAAGTGTTTGAACAATATCAAAAAGCTCGTTTAACATTCGTTCAATCCGTAGCTGATTTAGCGACTCGTCCTCAAAACATTGAAACATTACAAAATGCAGGTGTGATGGCGTTACTTCGTCCATTGTTACTCGATGTTGTTCCAAGTGTTCAACAAACAGCTGCACTTGCTTTGGGTCGATTAGCCAATTATTCCGATCATTTAGCTGAATCGGTTGTTCGAGGAGATATTCTACCGCAACTTGTTTATTCATTAGCCGAACAAAATGTTCGCATCATTTTCACTTTTTTGAGAAATATTTGATTTGATTTTTGCATAGAGATTCTACAAGAAAGCTGCAGCTTTTGTATTACGTGCAGTTGCTAAACATTCTCCTCAATTGGCCCAATCGGTCATTGATTGTGGTGCATTGGATGCACTTGTTCTATGTCTCGAAGAATTCGATCCATCGGTCAAAGAAGCAGCTACATGGGCTCTCGGTTACATTGCAAGACACAATGCTGGTTTGTTCTCTCTTCTTAGATATTTCATTTATTTGTTTGTTTTTGTTAAATTGAAAAGAATTATCTCAACATGTTGTTGATGCTGGTGGTGTTCCATTACTTGTATTATGTTTACAAGAACCTGAAATCGCATTGAAACGTGTTGCTGCATCGGCTCTCTCGGATATTGCTAAACATTCACCTGAATTAGCTCAAACTGTTGTCGATGCTGGTGCTATTGCTCATCTAGCACAAATGATTCTCAATCCCGATAGTCAACTCAAAGTAAATCTTTTCTTCAAGAAAAAAATAAAAATAAAACGAAAACTGTTTTCTTTTGAATTGCAGAGACAAATCTTTTCGGCATTGAGTCAAATTGCAAAACATTCAGTTGATCTCGCTGAAATGGTCGTCGAAGCAGAAATCTTTCCAGCTGCTTTCGCTTGTCTCAATGATTCAGATGAATATGTCAAGAAGAATTGTGCGACATTGATTCGAGAAATTGTTAAACATACACCTGAATTAGCACAAATGATTGTCAATGCTGGTGGAGTTGCAGCTGTTGTTGATTATATTGCATCGACACGAGGAAATGTTCGTTTACCTGCCATCATGATGTTAGGTTATACTGCGGCACATACAGAAAGTTTAGCTATGGCTGTTATTCTATCTAAAGTAAGTTTATTTCGAATCTATTGATTAACATTTCAAATAATATTAAAAAAGGGAATCAATCAATTGTCAATTGCTCTCAATGAAGAAAATGAAGATCATATCTTAGCAGCAACAGCTTGGGCTTTAGGACAAATTGGTCGACATACACCTGAACATGCCAAAGCAGTTGCACTTGCCAATGTTCTACCGAAATTACTTCAAATTTATATGAGACAAGAAGCATCCGAAGATTTACAAACAAAAGCGAAAAAAGCCTTAAAAAATCTTCTTCAAAAATGTGTTTATCTACCTGTCTTAGAACCTTTATTACATGAAGCACCACCAAATATTCTCAAACATGTTGTCGCACAATTCTCCAAAGTTCTTCCACATGATCCCAAAGCAAGAAGATTATTTGTTACTAGTGGAGGTTTGAAGAAAATTCAAGAAATTAAAACCGAAGAAGGTTCACCATTGGCTGAACATATCAATACTATTAACAGTTGCTTTCCTGAAGAAGTCGTCAAGTCAGATTTTACATCTTCTTCTTCTTCTTCTTTTCTCGATAATTGGGTGTTTTTTTTTCTATATTTAGATATTATTCACCTGGATATGCTGATGAATTACTTGAACGTGTTGAGCAACATGGAAATAAATAAAACAAACAAACTCTTTTCTCTTCTTCGTCTTTTTTTTCTCTTATTTCAATTCAATGAAGATTTTGCTTGATTTTTTGAAAATAATAAATAAACATATATAATTCTATCGATTTCTATCAAAGTCAAAGTGTTTGATGATAATGTACACACACGCAATCATGCGTCATTTCTATGACAAATACTTCAAATAAGTTCACTTCAATAGACAAATTTATGGTGAATTCGATGTGAATCTTTGTTTTTGTGTAAGTATTTGGAAACAGTCAACATTTGCTTTTGCTTCAAAAGAAAAAAACAATGACTAATGGATCTTCACGGAAAATAGTTTGGAAAACTTTGACCAGATTTGCAGAAGAAATAAATGCGGAAACATCGGATTAAAATCCGATTGTTACATATGTGAGACTAGAAAACCACGGGGGAACAGTGAGATTTCGAACTCGACCGAATGAGATAGTGTACTTATTCTTTTTGAGTACACAATAAACACGGAAGAAAATGATGAGAGACATTTATTTAATTAGAATCAGACGAAACGTGATCTTACAAAGACGAGATTAATTGTTCTTGTTTTTGCAATAGAAATCGAAGTTATTTTCTATGAGAGAGAGAGAGAGAGAGAGAGAGAGAGAAAGGGAAAAACAAAGTTTAGTATTAGATTTGAAAGTGTCGAGACAAGATTTCTTATCGAGCGAAGAAAACTAATCTGTGAAAGAAAAGAAAAAACGAGAAGAGAAGAGAAAAGAAACGAACGGAAATGAAATGATTTTGTTGTCTATTCAGATCAATTGCCGAATATTATTAAAGGCAAAAACAAAATGATTTGTAAGGAAAGATTTGAACGAGAAAATATTTCAATAAAATTATTGAATATTGCATTTGTCGATGATAGTGGCAGTTGGTGGTGGTGGACCAATTTAATTGGTATTTATCTCTTTGGTTTCATCGGTTTAATTGGTAATTTCATTTGTTTTCTCGTTATTCATCTCAAAAGTTCGAATCATCAATCGTTTCTTGTTTATTTACGTTGTTTGTGTTTATTCGATTTCTTGACTTTATTCTTTGAAATTCTACAAAGTTCAAATGATTTTTCGATTTATTTGTTTGAACGAATGTTTTTAAATTTTGGTAATTCTTTCGTTTGTAAATGTTATGATTATATTCGTTATTCGATAACATTATTATCTTCGTGGACAATTGTTTCATTGACAATCGATCGATTGATTCTCGTTTGTCAACCTTTCGATTCGATTTGGCCGAATTTCTCTCGTCGATATTCGAATCCTTCGAATGCCAAACGAGTTCTTTCAATTCTCATCATTTCTTCGTTTTTAATCAATATTCCCGAATTAATTTCCAAAGAATGGATTTGTCGAAACGAAAAGATTTGTCGATGTCGAATCTCGTCTCGAATATCTCGAATGAAATTAAAATATTTGATCGAATGGAACACGTATATTTATCATTTATTAATTCATACGTTGATTCCAACGATGATTCTATTAATTAGTAATATTGCCATTTTGAAATCGTTGTATAAACCTCGACAAATAATTAGTAATCAAAATGAATCGATTCGATCTCGATTAACTTTAACATTGAGTTTGATTTCGATCTGTTTTGTGTTTTTATATTTTCCATATGGAATTGTTCAAACAATTTCTTATTTATTAATTCAAAACGTGAAACGACATTGTAACGTTGGATTAATTCTCAATTTGCATAAACTGAAACGATTAACTGAACTGTTGAATATCATTGCATTGGGAATAAATTTCTATTTTTATATCTTAGGAATTCGTCAATATCGAAATGCGACACTTCGAATGTTGAAATTGAATTATTTTATCAAAACAGACGAACCAATTTGTTCGTCGACTTTTCAACGAAATCATTTCACTCGTTCGAATGCAAACGATCGATCTTCGTCATTGAAATTATTACGAGTCACTTTATCCGCTGAACCATCGTCATTCATTAAATCAAATTAACATTTGTCTTTACAATAAATTCTACTGACATCTATCTTCTTCTTCTTCTTCTTCTTCTTCTTTTTCTTCGTTTTTTCTCTTTTTCATCAATAAAAATCAAATCTTAGGAGTCGAATTGACAAAGAAGAAAAAAAAAAAGAAGGAAGAATGTTGTTGCGAGATCTCATTGGTGTTTATTTGCTCCAGAGAAAAAAAAAGAAACGATCATTCATCGGTTGTTTGCACAAATGTATTTCTTTGACGTTTGGGAGATAATCGAATGAGTCGAAATACAAAGAAATTCAAACGAACATCGACCAAAACCAATGAGAAAATCTCGTCGACACAAAAGTATTCATTTCATTGACCCAAAATCATTTCAATTCTTGTTGTGTTATTCTTGATTTTCAAAGAAAACTTCGAAATGAAAATGAGAAACGTCGTCGTGATTTATTTAGTCAATTGATAACAAATATTGGTGAAATTATTTTCAATAACAATCAACCGATCAAATTATCCAAAAATGCAATTCTACGTCAAACAGTGACTTTTCTTCAAGAACAACGAAATTGTAATTCAATTCAATTCAATTCAATTCAATTGACTTTGTTTCTTTTTCAATTTAGATTTGCAAAACGAAAACAATTGTCGACAAAATGAAATCTCATCAAAAATCTTGAATTTCGTCGATTTCTCTTGGAAACCATCGAGTGATATTTTATCCATCGAAGAATGGTTTCAAATTGTAATTGAAGTAAAATAACACACTGTCCATCATCGTTTGATCTTTGTTTTGATTTCTAGTCAATGAATAGTTTCTTTCTGATTTTCAAAGTCGATTCAATTGACAAACAAATCGTTTATGTGTCGAAGAATATTGTCAACTATCTTGCTTATGATCAACAACAACTCGTTCATCGATCGATCTACGAATTCATTCATCCGATTTGTCGTTCAACGTTCGATTCCTATTTGCAAATGGAAAATGAAACGTTGACTTGTTGTCAATTGTTGTGGAAACAATCGTTCAACGACGATTACGAACAATGTTCGATCATTGGAGCTAAACGAACTTTCAATGACAATCAAATTCATTTTGTTTGTCTCGTTCAAATCGAAAGTGTCGATCGAACGTCGAGATTCGATTTGAATGACAACGAAGATGAATTCTCAACGCATTTGAATAATCAAGGCAAATTCATTTATTTGAATCGACAAGGTGAATTTTTTCTTGGTTATCAATCGATCGAATTAATTGGACGAACTTATTTTGATTTTGTTCATCCCGATGATTTACCAATTGTCAAACGAGCTCATCAATTATGGATTCAAAATGGTTCAGGACAAAGTCAACCACATCGATTTCTTACCAAAGGACAACAATGGATTTTCATTCAAACCAATTCACAAGTTCAAATCAATTCATGGAATAAGAAACCTCTTTTCTACATTTGTCAACATCAAATCATTCAATGTTCTACGAATCTATTGAAACAACAATTAACTAAGACATCGAACGATTCTCTCACTATCATTCAACAACAACAACAACAACAAATATCTTCACCATCATCGACCAGTGAAATCTCTTCGTTTTTAAATGAAATTACAGATGAAATCTCTCGAAAACGAATTATTGATAAATTCGTAAAACTTCGTCAAACCAAAGAAGAAGAAATTCACAATCGTCAAGATGAAATTGAAGTGATAAATGATATTCTTCATTATGTTCAACAATATGAAATAAAAAAAACGCCGACAAATCTTCTTGATTCATCAATGTTAAATAGTCCTGTAACCAATTCAAGTCAATTTCAGTTCGATAGTTTATCATCGTTATTTTCTCCATTGATCGCATCAACATTGGCTTTGCCAAGTCCAATTACTCCAACATCGAATCCAAATCCTAATTAACTCTTCGAATTCGATTTCATTCAGATGAACGAGACCGACTTTGTCTTTTCTTTTTTTGCAAATAAAAAAATGAATCGATGATAAAAGTCGATGTATTTCTATGTAGATGTCACTCTATGTTTCGACGGTCGGGACAAATCCAATGGATTCATTTTACTTTCAAGGAGAAAAATCAAGGACGTTCTTCGTTTCTTTTTCTTTCTCGCTTTTTTTCGTTGGTTGGTTGATAAGAAAATAAAAAAAAAAGAGAGAGAAAAAGGGATTTTTGTTTGTGGTGATTATTTACAAAGGTTCGAAGTACGTGAAAGTATGTCTGAAGATAAATCTTCTGGAATCAATGCAGCTGTGCCCGAAGATGTTCATCAATCGTTATTAACTGATTCAACTGAATTACAAACCAAAATTACAAATGATTCTAAACAAACGAAATTTCAATTGGAATCCGATGAACAATTTATCAAAAACAAACAATCGAATCAATTCGTTGGATTAACTAAAGAAGTCTCTCTCTTTTTTTTTCTCTTTTCTCTTTTGACTTGATCGTTGTGTTTGAAGGAATTGAAATCGTACATTAACGATCCGAAATGGAAACGAATTCGTTGGATCGTTGCAATTCTTTATTTGTCAGTGTTGGTTTTACTTTTGATTGGATCGATTCTGTTGGTGATCTATTCGACACGTTGTCCACCGAAACCGAACTTAAATTGGTATGAAAAGAATGTTATCTATGAAGTCGATTTAACACGATTCAAAGATTCGAATGGCGATGGAATTGGTGATTTACAAGGTTTAGAAGAACAATTCAAATATTTCGAATCCAATAAAATCAAATCGATTTTATTTTCTTCGTCGATTTTCAACTCTTCGAATAGTCAATCGATCGAATTAAATGGTAATGGTCTCGTCAATAAACGAATCGATTTGTTAAACATCGATCCTTTAATTGCCAATTCGGATCAATTCAATAGTTTCATTAAGAATTCCAATCGAAAAGATTTCAATTTAATTATTGATTTACCACTTGCATCAACATTCGATCCCAATGGATTTCAATGGTACGGATCCGATCAACCGTTGAAAAGTCAAATTACAAATCCTTGTTCACGAAATCCATCGAGTGTTTCATGTCGATTCTATCAATCTTATGGATATTTACCTTTGAATTTCAATAGTCCATTGATTCTCAATCAAAGTTTACATCGAATTCATTATTGGTTAGATACCAAGAAATTCGATGGAATTCGAGTTAATCTTCCGTTAGCTTTCAAAAATTCAACTAGATCATTTGCTGTTTCAACGAAAACAATCGATCTTTGGATTAAAACAGTTGAAGAAATTCAAAAGAAAACCAAACCAAAGTATATCAAGATGAACTTTATTCGTTTGTTTTGTTTTATTTTGTTTTGTTTTGTTTAGATTATTATTATTCGATGTTCCATTTGCTTTGGAAGATTTAGTTACGGAGAGTCAATTAAAAGAACGAACAGCATTTGCACTTCTAACAAATCATCAACAAGGAGTAACAGTCAATGCTAAACATTTAGATCAACGATTCAGTCAATTGAAACAAACTCTCAAGTTTTGGAAGGTAAATCCAAGAAAATATTGTCTCATCTACAACATCTCCATTGTTGTTCTTCTTGTTTAGTTGGGTTCGGAACGACGAAGTGATGAAATTGGTATTCTCAATGAAAAACAGTTGCCCAAAGAAATGACTTTGGCATTGACAATGTTAGCTGGAGGAACACCGGTTGTTCTCTATGGAGAAGAAATTAATCTCAATCAAGTTTGTCTTTTCTTTCTTTTTCTGTTTCTTCGAAATTGTTGGAATTTGTAAAGAGAGAAACTCCATTGATGTCATGGAGACATGATCGACCTTTTCAAGGTTTTTCCAATTGTTCATCAGCACAATGTTTAACAAATCTCGACAAATATAAAACAAATTTAGCAAAGACAAGTGTTCTCGTAAGACAATTGATTTCATTTCATTTCGATGTGATTATTAATCAATTTGATTTAGCGTCAAGAAGCAACTGGAGGATCAGCTAAAGCTTCAGTTTTGAAAGTCTTTCGTTATTTATCAAAATTACGTCAAAAAGAATCATTTCAACATGGTTTACTTGAATATGGTTTCGATGAAGAAAATAATTTATTTTGGTTGATTCGAGAAGCATCAGGTCATCCTGGTTATGTTGTAAATATGTTCATTTCAAATTCGATTTGTTTTCGTTCTATTGTTTCTATTCAAGGTCGTTTTCAATTTGAATGAAGAAGGAAATGAACAAACTCATTTGTCATTATATGAATTGACACGTGGCGATGTTCCCAATCACGTTCATTGCGAATATCAATGGCCAATTGTTCGTATTCCTATTTCGAATACAACTCATACGAATAGTGACAATCTTGTTCTTGATCCTCAATCGATTACAATCTTTTCATGGACAACTAAAACAATTAAACCCAAAACATTGAAACACAATTTCGAAGAACATTCACATGAACATCATCATCATCAAGAATAATTCTTTTCCTTTTTTTTAAACTCTCTTTTATCTCTTTTATCTTAACCACGTAGAAATCACACGCTTGTCTAACCTGATTTGCAAACCATTTTAGATTCGAAAAAGATATGAGTATTGAAGAAGATATTGTTGATTTACTCGATGAGTTAATCGAACAAATCGAAGATGAAAATGTTTTGTATATTTGTGATGATTGTTCCATTTGTGATTTCACTGTCAAAAGACAACGGACAAAATCGAATCGAACAACAACAACAACAACAACAACTGAGAAGGATCGAGATCTTTTTCTTTGTTCGGATTGTTCGTTGAAACGAAAACAAGAAGCAGAAAAAGTTCTCAAAGATTTAGAAAGTTTAGCTGTTGAAGTTGAAGAACGTTTACAAGCAATTGAAAATACCGAACGAGAATTAGATCAATGGAGAGATGAACAATTACAGAAGAATCGAGATTTTTGGGATGGTTAGAATTCTTTCTTTTCTCATTGTCTCCAATTGATTTTGTTTGTTGAATAGAATATCGACGACAAGTCGAGAACTTTTCTGCATGTCGAATTCGAACACTTCAATATGAATTTACAATTAAACAATTTCACACAGAAAAGATTCTCAAACGACTTCGAAAGGCCAAATATTTATCTGAAAATCTTGATCAAATTTGCACAGATTTCATTTCCAATGATTTACTCGACTTAATTCAACAAGAAGATTTTCAATTATTTTTATCAAAAAATGAACAAAATTCAATTTCAATCGAAAATCAACAAGAATTCGTTCGTTACATTGAACAACTATCGAGTTTAGATCAAATTCATTTTCCCGATCAATTCTTTGAAATAATTCAATAAATAAAATAAAAAAAATGAAGTTAATTGAATTCAAAGACTTTGACTTGCTGTATACGGATGATGAGACAAAGATTGATGATTGATTCTTTGAGATGTATGATGTTGTAAACATCGATTCATCATATCATGAGTCACTTCAGAACGAGTTCGACTTTTACCAGCTGGTGGATGTGCAGATTTCAATAGAGGTGCTTGACCATAAGTTAAATAATAAAGAATTGCACCACCTGACCAAATATCTGCTTTTGGTGTTACACGTGCACCCATTTGAAAACATTCAGGAGCACTAAAATAGGGTGTTCCACCTGTTCCATGATCACCATCATATCTAAACAAACAAACAAACAAACAACAACAACAGTTTCACAAGATGAAATTCATTCGAATTAATTACCCTCGAACAACTTTTTGTGCAATACCTAAATCGACTAATTTGAGAATGGGACCAAAGAAAACTAAATTAGCTGGTTTCATATCTCGATGAACGATATGATGTTGATTTAAAACGAAAAGAATTTGTGATAATTGTAACCAAATAGCTTTTCGATCTTTCGAAGAAATAAAATCATGATGAGCGAGTTGATTTCTCGTTGAATGAAGTTGTTTGGCTCGTGATTCTAAAGTTTCATCACCTAATTCCATGGCAAGTAGAGCAACATGTCGTGAAGGATCGAAATCAAATCCAAAGATATTTACAACATGAGATTTAGCATCACGTAAACGATGAGCCATTTTCACTTCATCTTTAAATGATTTTACTAAAATCTCAGGAGGAACATCACGAATTTGACGAAGATCGAACACTTTCACAGCCGCATGATGACCTTACATATTAGACAAACTTTATTTTATTTTTCAAATCAATCAACAAAATGAAAGTTACCATTGGGCTTTGTCGATGACCAAACTGAACCAAATGTTCCACCACCACGACGATCATGCAATGTGTAATGTTCACCTTTTATACGAAATACTTGATTTCTTAACCAACCATCTCCTGATTGTTGTTGTCGAGGAAAAAATAAACGATCATCTACGTCAATTAACAAACAGAAACGGTTTTTTTTATTGTTTTTCTTAAAATAAAAATCCATTGTAAAACTGACTTGATGGTTGATATCCATAGATTTGAAACATTTTCACGAAACGAAATACTTTCTGTTTGTTTTTCTTTTTTTTTTTCGTGAATATTTATATGACATATGATTAATTAAAGAGGAACTCATTTCACACTTGACTAATTTCGAAAAAGCAAACGACGTCATTTGACTGATGTTTATCTTTCGTCGATGAGTCAAACGTCAACAAATAATGTTTTTCTTAGATCGATTTCCTGAGAAAATCTTGAATATTATCTTTGATTATTTGTGGTTAAATGAAATAGTATTTAGTTTATTGAATGTGAGTTCATCTGTTTCAAGTTCAATTAACAATTATCACAAATATTATTTACATTTTCGTTATTTAAATAAATCGTCATTGGATTTGATTTTGAAATCGTTTCAAAGTCAAATTCATTGTTTAGTTTGGTCGTTGGATCATTCAGTGGGACCATTTGCTCAACTCAATGAATTGCTCGTTAATTATTCACTCGAAGATTTTGTTCGATTAGAAAAACTTAATTTAATTGATTTCAATGAACAATCCAGTCTTGTTCTTTTGTCGAATCTGTCGAAATTGAATTCATTAAAATGTCTTCGATTGGATCGAGTGCCAACTTATATTGGCTCGAGATTTATTCGAATTCTACCTCGATTAAAACGATTAGATTTGCCTGATGCAAGTCTATTCGATCGACGATCAGGACAATTATTTACCAATGTCAATTGTTTAACAATTCGTCGATGTTCATTTCAACAATTCGAACATTTATTTAATATTTTACCTCAACAAAATCTACGTTCATTAGTTATCAACGAAACATTTATCGATCGAAATCAAACCAATTGTTGGCCTTCATTGTCTCGATATCCTCAACAATTGACAAGACTTCATTTACAAATCGATAGTAAAAGAAATTAACAAAATGTTTTTTCCTTTTAAAATTGATATTTTTTTAAGTAATTCCAATGACAATGATCGAATTGAAACAATTTGTGAGTCAATTGAAATGTTTAACTCATTTAAATTTAAAAGCAGAAGGAGATGTTGATCTAGTCGATGGTCGACAATGGGAACAATTCCTTAGTCAAACATTTGCTGATCAATTAAAAGAATTTGATTTTTGTTTTACAATTGATTCGTATGTCGATTTAAATCTTGATGAATTAATTGAGAATTATTCTCGTTCATTTTGGTTGAATCGTCGTCGTCCATGGTACATTTGTTATAATGGTCGTGGATTGATGTTTACTATTCCATTTTATGCTTTACAAATGACTCGATCCGATGAACAATTCAATTGTCGAACAACAATGAATAATTCACGATTATTTTATGATCAAATTCGACAATTGAAAATCTTCAACGAGACTCATCGACCATTGTTTCGTTTCGAATTTGTTAAAGATCTTCGAATGGAATTCGAAAGTTGTCATTCAACATACGAACAAATTCAATCGATTGTCAATATCGAACATGTTCAACATTTACAAATATTAATTCAAATTCCTTTTGCTTTTCTCAATTCAATGACGAATTTGATTCATTTATCTTTGGTCAATGTCGATTCATTACACAGTTGTTTACATAAAGTCGGATGGAACAATGAATTCAAACAGATTCGAATTCTTGAAATCAATTATAATAAAGATCAATCTCGATGGGAAGATATTCAACCAGAACGATTGTGTCGATTGTTTCCCAATGTCAATCGATTGACGATCGATGGAATCAATCTTCGACGAACGTATCTCTTTCGAATTATTGATGCTTTGGATCGATTAACTTATGCTAAATTTCAAATCAATTGGACAAAACAAGATCGAGCCAATGCTCGACATGAATTTCAACGATCAACTGCTCGATTAATTTCCAATTCAAATCAAACCAATTTTCATTTCAATTTTCAAACATTTTTTGTCCATTTATTTATTTCGAAATTTGAAACTAATTTTGATAAAACAAATCAACAAGAAAATAAATCGAAAAGATAAAACCAAATCACATTTCATTTGATTTCATTTCGAACATGAATCAAGAAGAAATGCCCTTCTTACAAAGTCTTTGCAAGGAAAAGAATCGTTCGTTGACATCATTTCATATGCCAGCACATAAACGAACTCAATTCGGTCCTTCACTTTTATTCGATTACTATGGTTCGAATTTGAATGAAGCTGATTTAGTTGAAATCAATGGAAATATTGATTATTTACATTCACCCAAAGCTGAATTACTTCAAGCACAACAATTAGCAGCTCAAGCCTATGGTGTTGATGAAACATTTTTCTTAATCAATGGTTCAACAGTTGGTAATCTAGCAGCAATCATGAGTGTTGTTGGACAAGGAGAGAAATTGTTGGTAAGTCGTGCATCTCATCGAAGTGTTTACGGTGGAATGATTGTTTCTGGTTGTATTCCAATTTATATTCAACCTGAGTATGATCAACAAATTCAATATCCAGTTGCAATCAATGTTGCAACTGTTCAACGTCTTTTAGACGAACATCCGGATATTGTTGCAATTCATTTGACTTCACCGAATTATTATGGAATTGTTTCGGATATTGAAACTATTTGTCAATTAGCTCATCAAAGAAATAAAATAATTATTGTTGATGAAGCACATGGAGCACATTTTCATTTTCATGAGAAATTTCCTCGATCAGCCATTGATTGTAAAGCAGATTTAATCATTCATAGTACACATAAAAGTCAAGGTTCATTGACTCAATCGGCAATGTTACATGTTAATTTCAATCCAAACAAATCAATTCAACGAAATCGTCTCATTCAAATGTTAACACTTCTTCAAAGTTCATCACCGAATTCCATTCTTTTAGCTTCATTAGATGCTATTCGAATGCAAATGTCTTTACATGGTCATCAATTACTTTCCAATGTATTCGATCTTTCTCAACAAGCTCGTCATTCAATTCAACAGATCGATGGTCTTAAGTGTTATGACGATCAATTAATTGGTCAAAATCATATTTTTAATTATGATCCAAGTAAATTAATTGTTTCTCTTGCCAAATTAAATTTAACTGGTTATGAAGCAAGTTACATTCTTCGTAATCAATTTCATGTTGAAGTCGAATTTTGTTCAATAAAACATTTGATTTTTTCAATTACAATTGCTGATACTCATTCAACTATTGATAAACTCATTGATGCTCTCAAATGTGTTTCATCATCGTATCAACATGATTGTCAATCATCTCT
>Ga0209930_1003459_pt1 | contig 15717 bp, 9 predicted proteins | sample ThiBiot_500_biof_2_FD_183948 | JGI IMG/M metagenome (GOLD analysis project Ga0209930, IMG submission 183948) | Wastewater bioreactor microbial communities from Cape Town, South Africa - Thiocy_cont_500_biof (SPAdes) | ecosystem: Engineered > Bioreactor > Thiocyanate-remediating >... | reverse complement strand
TCATTGAAATTCACACGAAAGAAGAAGGAGATTATACAATTATAAGTCATAGTACTAAAAATTTATTTGGATATATTTATGAAAATAACTTCACTTTATTCGATCTCAATATAAACAAAATAGAATCCGATGATGATAGTCATTATAACTCTCAATTTAAAATGACTTTGTATCGTCCGGCGAATAGTTCATTTCTATTAATCGTAACAACAGCTCAAGAACTTGAACAAGGTCATTTCTCAATAACTGTTCACGGTCCCAGTTATGTTTCTATGCAACATCACAGTAAGTTCACTGAACCAATCATTCAATCGAATTATTCATCAGAATTAAATAATAAAAGTCCAAAACATACAAGTTTTAACTGTAGACAACTAGACCATTATTACGAAGCCTTAGAGATCAATGTGAGCACATCAGGTTTCTACATGTTCTCAAGTGAAAGCAGTTTGAATGCATATGGTTATCTATACGAACATCAATTTAATCTTTATGATTCAATTGATACTTCACTTGCTCAAAGTGATCACTTGTGTTATGATGATCAATTAAGAATAATTGCTTATTTGGAATTCAATATCACCTATATTTTAATTATAACAACACATTATGCTTATGCAAATCAGAAAGGTCCATTTTCTGTGTTTGTTAAAGGACCAGATGCAATTGAGATCAAACAAATGAGTATGTAGACGAGCTTTAATTTCAACTTAATACTATAAAACTATTTTAAGATAAAGATGAATTTCCAACAAGAATTATTCAATCACTATATTCATCACAATTGACTGAAATTCGTTTTAAATGTTTTCTTAAACACATAGAATTGCCAAATTATTATTATGAACCCATACAAATCAATGTAGTTCAATCAGGCAATTATACAATGTCAAGTGTCGACAGTCGTCTCCACGGTATAACGGGTTCTTTGTATAAAGAACATTTTGATCAATTTATCCTCGATAAAAGATTAATCGCTCGTAACCTTAATGGTTGTCCTAAAGATGAATTTAAAATCATTACTGAATTGCAATCAAGTGTAACATACATATTGATCGTGACATCAACAATTACACTCTCGGTAAATAGTATTTCACTATTGATATCTGGTCCCAATAGTATTACTTTCAATCCGATTAGTAAGTCTTAAATAGAATCGATTTTTTCATCAGTCAACCGAAATTTTAATTAGATCTTCGAACAACATATTCATCAGAACTAACAAAAGAAAATCAAGTTTATCCACGAATATGTGGAAAAGGAAATTATCATTATGAAACTATTCAAATCAATGTAAAACATAATGGTTCTTATACATTCGACGCAAATACAAGTCTTCTTCTCTATGGATATTTATACGAGAAGAATTTTGATCCATCATTTCCAAATCAAAATTTACTCATAGGGAGTAATTTCAGTTGTGGTCAATATAGTTTCGAATTAGGAGATTATCTCGAGGCAAATCATGTTTATATTCTGGTCATAACAACGTTTGATCCAAATGTGAGAGGATCTTTTACATTGCGTGTCACTGGTCCTCATAATCTCACTCTCAGTCGAATAAATAAGAAACATAGTAGTTGTGTTATTGGTGATCAATGTAGTTTATTTACGAAAGGAATTGGTTTGACTATTAATGATATTTTACGAAATAAGATTCAATCGAATCTATCATTTCGAAAGCAATCAGTTTTGATTCAAACAGCTGCTGGGCTCACTATGATTATGTTCGTCATTGGTTTCATTAATGGTATCTTTTCTTTAATAACATTTCGAAATAAAGAATTAAGAAAAGTTGGTTGTGGAATATATTTATTAGCATCTTCAATTACTTCTCTTCTAACAATTACTATGTTTACGATCAAATTTTGGTTTGTTATTTTTATTCAACTACATTCAATCGTTGGTTCATCGATTCTTCGAACAGATTGTGTATTCATTGGTCCTGTTCTCAAACTTTGCTTGTATTTAGATGGTTGGTTAAATGCTTGTGTTGCTATTGAACGAACTGTTAATGTATCAAAAGGAGTTAATTTTGATAAGAAAAAGAGTCAACGTGCAGCTCGATGGATTATTCTGATGTTACCTATTTTCATCATGGGTACTCTTATTCATGAGCCAATACATCATGAATTATTTGAATATACAAACCCGAAATATAATCCCATCAGCAACAGTAATAATTTAACAATGAATATGACAATGAAAAATGATACAAATATAGGATATGAAAATGAACATAATGTTCTGTGTGTTATTCGATATCCTCGTTCGGTTCAAACTTATAATACAATAGCTTTATTTATTCATCTTTTCGTACCATTTCTTGTTAATCTTTTCTCTGCTTTATTCATTATTTTTGGTACAGCTCGACGACGATCAACTGCAAAAAACAATAAAAAATCGTTCAAAGAACATGCTGCCAATCAAATACGTGAACATAAACAATTACTAATTAGTCCTTTTATTTTGCTTCTATTAGCTGTCCCTCGTTTAATCATGTCATTAGTATCTGGATGTGTCGATCCATCGGAAAATCCTTGGTTATATCTTTGTGGTTATTTCATTTCTTTTACACCACCAATGCTTGTCTTTACTGTATTTGTTCTACCTTCGGAACTCTACAGAAAAACATTCAAAGATTCAATAACACGATGTCGACAACAAACTCATGAATAATTTATAATTAACTGATTATTCTATTCTAATAAACGGAAAGATTTCAGCTTGAAAATCGAGAGGTATCACAATTCTGTCCATAGAATTTAAGAATTCTTCGATTATAGACCTACCTATTTTCATTTTATTTTTCCATAAACTAAATGAAAACTAAAACTCAACGCAGAAATATATTTATTACAGAAGAATTTCGCCAGAAATTTGAATACATCACTTCTACGGGCAAAGAAAAATTCTTATTAGAAGCTAGAATTCTAGTAAAATTCTCCTTTGATGAACATAATTCGATTACAATGCGTTATTTTTGAATTAGGGTTAGCATATTGTTATTCATAGAATTTCAGATGGAACAAAATCAAGAAATGAAACTGATATTACATAGGTTAGTCAATAAGTTCTAGAACTCGCAATTTATTTATCGATAGAAAAAAGAGAAATCTGATTTTGACATGATATGTTGAAGTATAGTGTCTCTTATGTTTACGGCAAAGGTTGATCCTTTCGGTCTATTTCGTAGATCTTTCTCAGCACTCATCAACGCGCATCGACCTGAGCTCGTTGACTAAGAGTCTCTTCGGACGTTGAGGATTTGAATACGAAGCCATATTAGGTTTCAACGAACTAGAAACTCATAAATCTGAAAGCGCAAGATCCAGTGAACAAGACGGATGATCCAATATTTAATTTTCAATGCAATTTTCAAAATCTTGCGTTCTGTACATACGAATAAAACGAGCGATGAATTCAACTTTCGACCGAAAGCCAAAACAGTGTAAACCGATCAAGAGAAAATAGTTGTCAGAAACGGATTAATTTTCTGCATCTGATGATCACGTTGTCATGTTTGAACAGAACAATTGTATACTTTGAGGGTGTCCTTAGGAAAATTTTAAATATTCATTATATTTTAGGACGATTTTAAATTATCCTGGATTTTAGTTTGTACTGTGACAAAAGAGTTATATTGCATCTTGAATAGACAATCAAGTATAGATATATGTTTATTTTTGCAAAGAGTATACCTATAAGCATGAATTACATCACAAATAGTAAAAATCATTGAAAAACGAGAAAAACAAAATAGATGATTGACATATAAAGTAATTTGCTTCCTGTTGACATTGCAGTAGTTTGAGTTACTGTTGTACTTTCTTCAAAATAATTCAATTCACCTGTTGTTATTTTTGATTCACTTGTTGGTGGAACTTCGAGGAAAACAGTTTTTTTTTATTTCAAATCAAAACAAAAGAAACTTACTATCGAGTTGGTTTTTCAAGATTTTTTGTACTCGATGATTATCTCGATCGGTGACATAAATATTTCCATAACTATCGAATGACATTGTAATAGGAGAAGATAATTTCTCGTTTATACAACGAAAACCATTTTCATCCGAGCCAATTATTCGACTATTATCTTTCTCAACAATAAACAGATGTTGATCACCATCGAGAACAATTCCTGATGGACCATAAAGTTCGATTGTTAGTTTAGCTGATCCACTTCCTACAACAGTTATTCCATTTCGTTGATTTAAACGAAATAATTGAATTCGATGATTATGTTCATCTGCAACATATAAATCTAAATTGAGATCAACGAATATTCCACAAGGATTGTTAAACATATTCGATTCAGATCCTCGAACGCCTGTTCCAGCAATAGTTGACCAATTTTTATCAACTCGATGATTATAATACATTGAACAATATAAATTCTCATAAATATCAATGAAAAGACCATAACATGCTGATGAAACATTCATAACCGATATCCATGTTTCATTTTCTTGAATCCATTTATCAACACGACGGTTTTTGTCTCCATTGTCAACATAAATATCCCCGTCCATTGTTGCAAATAGAGAATATGGGCTTGATAAATTACCAGAAATAATTTTTGTTGGATTAAGATCATTTTCATTTTGCCAAATAAGAATTTCACCAGTTTCGTAATTGGATATGTAAATTGAGTTATTCGAATTGACAAAAACACCAACTGGTAGTGTGCCCACAAGACTTTCATTGGCAAAAGTCGTTGCATTCGAATTCCAAGTCGCATTGATTCGAAATTTCGGTTGATTAAACGAAACAATTGCAAAAGTAAAATATTGTTGTTGATAGATGAACAAACCAATCCAAATCCGAAGAAAAAACATTTCAAATGAAAAAGATGAAGTCACGTCATTAAATATCATCAATCAACAAATGTGTTTTCTATGTAAATTTTACAAGAATTTAATCTCTCATATTGGACAGTAATATAATCAAATATAAAGTGTAACTTCGATAAAAAGAATCATTCCTCTTGTTGAATCGACAATAGTGATTAGAATGTCCCGTTTGTTTTCTGTCTCATCAAAAGATATTAACATTGATCATGAATAATCAAAATGCCGATGATTTATAATATAGCTGATAAATTTCATTCAATTCGAATGGAATTTACAAAAAAAATACATTCAGACTACTAACTTTCTTATTTTTTTTAAAGATACTCGTTGAGAAAATCTTTGCCGTTCGATTTGAAAAACAATGTGATCATGAAGTAAATCACATTTCGACTAAATTATGAAAATCAAGATTGAATGTTTAAAAAGAAAACCTATTTTCTATTCAACAAAATAGTGTAACGAAATAATATTCAATAGTTGTTCTAATTGTTCGGGCAGTTCTCTCGATTAGATGAAACTTCTATATGTGAGTAGTGCAACTAAACACTGATTTTTATTATAATATAAGGAAAAGAAAAATAAGCCCACAGTATATTACTTGTACATGTATTTTTATATGTTCTGAAAGAGAGTAATGACTGTGCCAAGAACAAACAAATCGAAGAATTAAGAAGATGATCAATCAAGCAGAATGAATTAATGAAGAAAGAAAAGAAACACTCAATGATAGAGAGAAGTTCATTCACACGAGTCTCTGTAATTTCGCCAATAAATAGTATACGCTTATGATCATGTCTATGAACAAGAATCAATGAGATTACGATATCATTTCAATTGTATTGTTTCAGTTTTATTTCAAAGAAAGAAAAAGTGAGAGTCATATGAATTGTTTCTCTAATTAGTCTGTAGATTCAATAATGTTCATACTCATTTTGAATGTACGAGCGCATATGAGAGATTTATTAATTATTTGATAATACACAAATATAACTTAACTAATTCAATTGAGCCCCAAAAGTTTATTTATTAACGTTGGCGAACTACTGGTATGATATTCGCCAATAAATAGAATAATTCATATTCCTTTTTTCGCCAATTGGCAAAAGTTCTAATTGGCGACAAGATTATACCCCATTCACACTTGGAGACAACAGAACGAGCAAAATTAATGAAGCGGAAAAGAACAAATAAAGACATTCACATAAACAGTTAACGTCGTTCACCGAGATTTGTAATGCAAATCGTGTTACATTGTTTAAATCTGAAGCAACAGATTGACTTATCGTTATATCATCTCATTTCCATTACCTTTCTCATCAATTCTTTGTTAGATTTATATGTGCAACATGTTCTCTCTCTAGGTAGAAATACCTACAGTCAATCGAACACATTCTTTCTACACATGTTAATCTTTCTATTCGTATAACTTTTATCTTATCAATAAAATATTGATTGTATACTTGGAGTAAACAATCAAACCAAACTCAATAGTCAACAATTCAGCAAACTAATCATCATCAGCATTTTTTCGTTACAATGACCTTGAATCTGTCAATATTCTTCATCAATTCAATAACCGTTTCTATTTCGTCACGTTCGTTTGTTGATTTTTTTATTTAATTCCAAATGTTTATAAATTTTTAGCCAATATCATTTATTGGCACAAAGAGCATTTTGAAATACGTGTAAATCTTGATTTCAAGTCGAATATTTTGAGAAATTGAAAAGAATGGTCTCATTGGATATCTTAAAATCAGTTAAACTACAGTCGAATTTTTGTTTATCTATACTCTTTGATTCTCTTCAATCATAAGTCGAATTGCATCTAATTACACCGATTTCTGCATTCAATCATTTATGTAGAAATTAATGAGGATTGTTAACTGAGAAAATGTGAAACAAAAAGTTTAATTCGAAGGAAAGAAATCTCTCGGTATGCTCGAAGATTCTCAAATAGGAATTATCTCTGGCAATCTGTTCAAGATCGAGGAGAAATAATCTGTGACTTTCATTTGATATCGATCTATTTACGACTGACTTCTTCTATTTCAAAGTTGACAATGTTTTATTAGATGACATCGAATTTGAGAGAAAAATCTTGAAAATTTACCTAGAAGACACGTTTGTTGATCAATGTTATTTATCTTTTTATTGACAAAGCCAATTGTTTTAAAAACATGTCGACAGTTGAAATTAACAGACAAAGAAAAAAAAAATCTTTTCAGTTCAAATGTTTCTTCGGATTTGGATTGGTTTGTTCATCTATCAACAACAATATTTTACTATTGCAACTGTTTCATTTAATCAACCGAAATTTCGAACTAATGCTACTTGGAATCAAAATGCAACGACATTTGCAAATAATTTTACGATCGGGACATATCCTTATGCTTTGCACATTGATACGAATAATTCGATTTATACAATCAACCGTGACAACGGACGAATTCTCATTTGGATGAATAATTCAACTGATCCAAATTTTATTTTATATACAAACTTATCATCATCAGCATGTTCAATATTTGTAACAACAAATGAACAAATTTATATTGGAGATTATCCTTCAATTAAACAAATAATTCAATCCTCGAATTCATATTCAAATCAAACCACGACTATCGCGACTGCTTCTTCTTCCCCTATTTATGGTCTTTTTGTTGATCTTAATAATACTTTATATTGTTCAATGTATAATGAACATAAAGTTGTAAAAAAATCGTTAAATGACAGTTTATCAACAATGACAATAGTTGCTGGAAATGGTTCTCAGGGTTCTACTTCGAATTTGTTAAATAATCCAAATGGAATCTTTGTTGACACGAATTTTGATTTATATGTTGCTGATTCGAATAATAATCGAATTCAATTATTTCGATTAGGACAAATAAATGGAATTACAGTTGCAGGAAATAAATCTGCAAATCTAACAATTTCACTTTATAGACCATCATATGTGTTTTTGGATGGAAATAAATATCTTTTCATTACAGATGGTGGCAATCATCGAATAATAGGTTCAGATGAAAATGGTTTTCGTTGTATTGTTGCATGTTCTGGTCAAGGTCCAACATCCGATCAATTGAATCAACCACGAAGTATCGCTTTTGATAGTTTTGGAAATTTATATGTTGCCGATCGAAATAATCATCGAATACAAAAGTTTTGTTCATCAACAAATTTCTGTAATAGAGAAAGGAAAAAGCAATGATTCGATATTTTCATTTGATTATTTAGGTCCAACACCAACCACATCAACCTCAACAACGACAAATGTAAATGAAAGTAAATCGTTGAAGGAAAAATTGAGGAAGAAAAGTTTTGTTTTGTTAAAATCTTAGCGTGTAGATCTCCTCAAATAATTTTAATTCCCAGTGGTTCAACGTTAAGAAATCCTTTGAAATTTCGTCGAAGTCAAGATTTTTACATTGTTTCTTTGATTGAATTGAATTGTAACGATTCAACATCAATTCAAAGTCAATGGATTCTAAAAAATAATTCGAATATAATTTCTTTCGAGTCTCAAATTGAAACAACATTTAGTGAATTATTTATTCCAGCAAGAAAACTTCCTTTTGGAATCTTTGAACTCGAATTAACCATCACAATGACTAAATATCCAACATTAAAAAGTTCTTCATCAGTTTATGTTGAAATAACTCCATCAGGAATCACAGCAAATCTTGTTCAATTAGGAACTTCAATGATCACAAGTGGATTCGAACAAGATTTGAGATTAGATCCAGGAACTTATTCAATTGATCTCGATGAAAATACTTTTGATAAAGATGTAAGTGAAACATTCAAACAATTGAAATTAATTCCGATTTTGATTGAAAAATAGAAATGGATTTACAAATATTTTTGTCGAATTTATCCAACATTTAATTTCCCAAATTTCAATGGTTATTTATTAACAATTGACGATCAAACAAATGGTTCTTCAACTCCTTCGTGTTTAACAAATCGAACAGGATTTCAGTTTGGTAATTCTTCATTAACAATTCTCTCTAAATCTCTTCAATCGAATCGAACTTATCAATTTATGGTTCAAATGACGAATATTTTGAATTCTTCTCAACAAGCGACAGGTTATGTTCTTGTTAAAGTCGAACAAACTCGTCGACAAATGATCGCAATCGGTTGTGTAATCGTAACTCTTTGTTCTCCGAATCTCAAATATCAATTCGTAAATCCAACAACTCAAGTTGCTCTTTTCTCTCTTTGCATTGGAAATTGTTCTTCAATTCAAAAAATCACTTGGAATGTTTATTCAGGAGAAGCGAATTCTTCTCTTTGGATTTTATTTAATCAAACTCAAAACTATTTCTTCGGCAAGAGTTCGAGTAATTTTACTGTCTTAAATCAATTATTTATTCAAAATCCAACGATTCTATTTTGGAAATTCGAAGTTGTTTATTCATTTCCAAATGAAACAAGTACAAGTGCATTGCAATTTGTGATCAATCAACCTCCTGAAAATGGTTCTTGTTCGATTTCTCCATCAAATGGAACAACAACAACTTTATTTCAAATCTCTTGTCCCGATTGGTTTGATGAAGATGGAATTAAAGATTATTCGCTTTATTCTTTGCCAAATCAGCTGATGATCGCTTTTTCAAGTTTTTCGACTTTTCAAGTTTATTTGCCTTCAGGAAAAAATCAAAACTTAGCCATTGAAATTCGAGATCAATTAAATTGTCTTACGAAATTCAATCTTTCTTCAATTTCTATCGAAGCTGATTCTCAACTAAATACGACTTTACTTTCAACTGGAAATCAGAATACTGTTTCACAATTATTAACTTCTTTTTCTCAACAATTTAATCAAATAAATCAACAAAATATTGATAAAGCTGTTTCAAGTGGAATCCCAATTTCAACTATTTCAATTTCATCTTTAACAACTCAAAGCCAACCAACGAATAGTTCATTCAATCAATCAGCTCTTATTGAATTCGAAAAAGAATTAAATTCTCAATCGAAAACAAGAGAATATTTAATTTCTTTTACTCAAAATCTTCAAATAACAACATCGAATAGTATTAAATTACAATCTTCTTCATTAGTTCAATTGACTAAATCAACAAATCAATTAACTCGAAATACAATTTCAATCGCTGCAGATCGATGTTTTCGATTAACTTCAGCTTTACAATCGATTTCAATGAAAATTTCTCAAGAAGATGCAGAAATTTGTTCAACTCAATTATTTCAATGTGCTTCAAATCTTTTATCAGCTGTCAACGGTCCTTTACAACAACGAACAACAGTTTTAGATTTAGATTCTAAAAGAGCAACAGAATTCCCTTCGGATTATGAAACAGATTTAGAATCTGAATGGATGAAAATAAATCTTTTAAATGAAAATGAGAAAAATGTTTATCAACAAAAAAAATTAGCAAATCAAATTCAAAATCAAGTTAAAGAAATAATTTCTCGGTTAAATTCGATTTTAAATATTCATTTAAATGTTGGTCAACAATCGATTGTGAATACTTCTGAAGTTTTGATGAGTTTACAAAGTGAAACAATTGAATATCTTTCGAATCGAACATTTGCAAATGGAGCTATTCGATTCCCTGAAATCGTAACAAATCAAACAGAAAAATCAATTCGAATTCAATCGAAAGTCGAGCCTTTAGCTTCATTTGCTAATTCAGCAAATACAAATGTATCTCGTTCGATTTCTTTTTCTCTTTTCGATTCCGATGGCAAAGAAATTTCTCTCGATTATCCAATTGAAATCTTCATTCCTCGAGATCCAAATCGAATTCTTCCTCCAATGATTCTTCAAAATGTTACGTTTCATCAACAATTATTCAATTTCCATTATGTTAATATCACAACAATTCTCTCGATTTCGATTCACATTGAAATCGAACCTTTGAATTCGTCAGTTGGTTATTTATTAATTTATAAATTCGATAAAATTCCTCAATTAAATGAAATCGATGGTTGGACTATATTCTGTCCTTCGGATTTTCATTCGTTTTTCATTGATAACGAACAAACTCGAAATCATCGATCTTTCGTTTTCGGTTTACGAGAATTAAATTCCTCGGAAATCATTTCTTATTGTTCCAATAATAATTCTCAAATGAATCCACCAATTACAAATGAAAGTTTTAATTTTACTTCAAATTATAAATTACGAGTTTATTCATCAGGTTGTTATTTTCTCGATGAGAACAATGAATGGAATGATCGGGGACTGCAAGTTGGAAATTTGACAAATCATGATCAAACTCATTGCTTAACAAAACAGAATTAAATATTAATTTTTGCTTTTGCTTTTTGTGTGCTAAATTCGATGAGTAATCTTGATTATTTATTATCGATACGCGTCATTGATTCTATTCGTCTCGCTCTCTCGAATATTCGTGAATATTATCTGTTCGTTATATATAAATACTTCGTGTATTTGTCGTTTGTTTTGTTTATTTAAAATGGCGAATATCGAAGAAGACATAATGCAATCATTTCTAAATTTAGCCAATCGTTTCGGTGGTTTTTCATCGATTTCGAATTCCGATCCGAACGTAAAAGTGTTCGGTATGAGTTCGATGAATGTAACACAAATCTCACGTGGTCCCGATGGTCGTCCGCGTGTCGTTCAAGCTCATGACGAACGTCGAATGGGTCCGAATGGCGTTTGGCAAACGAAGAAAGCGCTTCGTGATCCCGATCGTGGCATTGACAAAATGCAAATCGGCTATTTCGTCGGTGATCAAGGCGAAATCATCGAACGACATTACGAACCAACGACTCGACAATATCGACAACAGATTCAACGACGAAATCTCCCACAAAATCAACTTCAATTCAATCAACAATGGCAAACACAAGCTCGACAAACCATGCAACCACCGATCAACAATAGACAACATGAACTTATCTATAAAGGACGTCGGTTTTAGTTCGATTCAGGGTTGCCAAATCCAAAATTTAAAAATCAGGAATTTATCAGAAGAATTTTTTTCAAAAATCAGGAAGTTTTCTTTTTGGGATTTACGAAGTAAATGAGCGTCTTTCGAATGAAATCAATCATTTTATTCCAATTCTACGTCTCGAAAGCACGGATATGCGCATCATCTTTTTTCTAAAAATTAATCGAAATATTTTTTGTCAAAGACGCACTCATAAGATCAAATCATTTTGTGAACCGCTCGAAAACAACCATATTTAGCAAATCTATTTTTGATTCCAATTAAAGATCACTATATTCTCTTCAGAAAAAAAAACAAACAGAAAAGTATACATAGATAGGTAGGTACATATGCAATCTTTTCTCAAGAACAATTAAGTTTATTTAAAAGAAATACTTTGTGTTTGTAAAATATTCATTTTATCGAACTGAAAACGTTTCCGTTAGAGAAAGTAGCTATGATAAATACGTAATAATGTTAAACTGACTAAACCATTTTTATGTAGAGTCAAAATTAGATGTTTTCTTAAATAATTTCACTTTTGTGGATTTTCAGACTTTAACTCTTTATATAATCACGAAATTGAAAGGATTCATTTCAACCAAACAGTTTCCAGTCAATGTTCGTTTTGTTCTACTGAGCGAAAATACTCTTGTATTACAAATTCAACATTGTTCAATATTGCTCATGATCATTCTGTTCTTTTTATTCATAATAACTCATTTGAGTTATTGTCTTCTATACTTAGAAGATAAAGAAGAAAATTCTTTCAGACTTTACAATCTTCTGGCACTATGCTCAGTTTAGGATCATCTAAAATCTCCTTCACTGCTTGAAAATTAAAATTCTTCGAAATTTCGAAAATCAGGAGAAAATCTTTAAAATCAGCTCCTGAATTCAGGAGAATTTTGATCAGGAGAAAAGTTAAAAAATCAGGAGATTTGGCAAGCATGGTTCGATTCAAATAAATTCGAGATTTTATTAAAATTAATTAATAATTTCAGAAAAACAGTTCTCTAATCAATTAATTAATAATAGTTGAGATTCGAAATCTTCATTTTTTAAGAATGAATCGTTGCTAATTAATGAATAACAAAATTAGATTCGAAATTTCTCGTTTAAAAAAAAAGAGCTTTATTAAAGATAATAACAGATGAGAATCTTCTTTTGAGAAAAATATTTGATTAAAAACAAATAAATGAATTTTAAATTTTGATTTAAAAAAAGCAATTTTATTAAAATCGATTGATAATAATTCAGATTCGAAATCTTCATTAGTTAAAAATGAATCTTAACTAGTTGGTAATTAATCAATAATAACAACCGGATTCGAAATCCTAATTCCAGAAAAAGAATTAATTAATCTCAATATAATAAAATACTCGGATATTTTGAATTAATAAACATTTAGCAAATATTCTCATCGAGGTATGTGCAGATTTCCGAAAAAAGAAATTTCCGAAATTTCTAAAATTACTATAATCAACAATATCAGCGATATCTACAATCGTTCTAAATATAACTATCGAATCTTAAAAATCCCAACGATTTCACACAAGTTCTACAGTTTGGATACAACAGTGTAATAGTAATACACAGGATCCATACACCAACATGAAACTGTGGTATATTCGGTAATTTCAAAGAAATTTCAGAAATTTTAAATAAACAATACAAACTAGCCGAAGCCTAGGTATAGATATTAAGGAATTTTAGTAATTTCAGAGAAATTTCAGAAATTTTAAATGAACAATACGAACTATCAGAAGCCTAGGTATACATATCGTGGAATTTTCGGAAATTTCAGAGAAATTTCAGAAATTTTAAATAAACAATACAAACTATCAGAAGCCTAGGTATAGATATTGTGGAATTTTCGGTAATTTCAGAGAAATTTCAGAAATTTTAAATAAACAATACGAACTATCCAAAGCCTAGGTATACATATCATGGAATTTTCAGTAATTTCAGAGAAATTTCAGAAATTTTAAATAAACAATACGAACTATCCAAAGCCTAGGTATACATATCATGGAATTTTCAGTAATTTCAGAGAAATTTCAGAAATTTTAAATGAACAATACAATAACAATACAAACTAGCCCAAGCCTAGGCATAGATATTGTGGAATTTTCGGTAATTTCAGAGAAATTTCAGAAATTTTAAATAAACAATACAAACTATCAGAAGCCTAGGTATAGATATTGTGGAATTTTCGGTAATTTCAGAGAAATTTTAAATAAACAATACGAACTATCCAAAGCCTAGGTATACATATCATGGAATTTTCAGTAATTTCAGAGAAATTTCAGAAATTTTAAATGAACAATACAATAACAATACAAACTAGCCCAAGCCTAGGTATAGATATCGTGGAATTTTCAGTAATTTCAGAGAAATTTCAGAAATTTCAAATAAACAATACAATAACAATACAAACTATCAGAAGCCTAGGTATAGATATTAAGGATTTTTAGTAATTTCAGAGAAATTTCAGAAATTTCAAATAAACAATACAATAACAATACAAACTATCCGAAGCCTAGGTATAGATATCGTGGAATTTTCGGGAATTTCAGAGAAATTTCAGCAATTTCAAATAAACAATACAATAACAATACAAACTATCCGAAGCCTAGGTATAGATATTGAGGAATTTTCAGTAATTTCAGAGAAATTTCAGAAATTTTAAATAAACAATACGAACTATCCGAAGCCTAGGTATACATATCGTGGAATTTTCAGTAATTTCAGAGAAATTTCAGAAATTTTAAATTTATTACTGAATAGTTACAGATATTTCCCCAGACCTAGGTATAGATTTCGTGGAATTTTCGGTAATTTCAAAGAAATTTCAGAAATTTTAAATAAACAATACAATAACAATACAAACTAGCCCAAGCCTACGTATACATATCGTGGAATTTTCAGTAATTTCAGGGAAATTTCAGAAATTTTAAATAAACAATACAAACTAGCCCAAGCCTAGGTATAGATATTGTGGAATTTTCAGTAATTTCAGAGAAATTTCAGAAATTTCAAATAAACAATACAATAAGAATACAAAGTATCCGAAGCCTAGGTATAGATATTAAGGAATTTTCGGTAATTTCAGAGAAATTTCAAATAAACAATACAAACTATCCGAAGCCTAGGTATAGATATCGTGGAATTTTCAGTAATTTCAGAGAAATTTCAGAAATTTCAAATAAACAATACAAATTATCCGAAGCATAGGTATACATTTCGTGGAATTTTCAGTAATTTCAGGAAATTTCGGAAGTTAATAATTAAACAATAAGTAACAATACATATAATCCGAAGCTTGGGCATATACGAAGTTGAATGTCGTGGCGTGAGCATGACAGTTGCATTTAGTGTGATATAAAGAAATGATAGAGGTTTGCAAGGTAGACTGAGTTTTTTATTTTAAGTTTGAGTTGAGTTGAGTTGTCCATGTGTAGCACTTTTCTCAGTAGAAAATATGGTTTGTGTGCAGAGATATTGTTAGGTCTTGCCGGTTACTGTATATAAGGTATGGATATTCTTAGCAGCGTTTGTAGTGTTGAAATTTGAGGTAGTGTTCATTCGAGAGCGAGGGCGATGAGGAACTCAAAGAGATTATGTGATGTATCTGAAAGTTATACTGGTTTGAAATATTCACTACTGTGATCTTTTAAGCTGATTTTTTGAAAGGTGCTGAATCGAAAATATGAGATGGTATGTGTCGTTCTATTTTCTCTGTTTTTAATTTCTCTTTCGTTCATTCGTGTGTTAATTATTATCAGTTATCTGATCTATACTTCTAATTTAATTGATTGTTTCGCTTGATTGAAATTTTAATTGCTCGTGTTTTGTCATTTGTGTTGAATATTTCGTCTAATCTTTCTCTCATCGAGGATGACAAATTTTTCTCTTGCTGCTCAATGTTTGGTC
>Ga0209930_1003458_pt1 | contig 15732 bp, 7 predicted proteins | sample ThiBiot_500_biof_2_FD_183948 | JGI IMG/M metagenome (GOLD analysis project Ga0209930, IMG submission 183948) | Wastewater bioreactor microbial communities from Cape Town, South Africa - Thiocy_cont_500_biof (SPAdes) | ecosystem: Engineered > Bioreactor > Thiocyanate-remediating >... | reverse complement strand
ACCCTTAGTGTGATAAACGACTTGATCACTAAATGTTTAAAAGGTTTATCAGATTTTTATGAACCCTTCAAGGGTTTATAGATGAATTTAAACAGGACAAGGGTAGATCGTTCCTCGGATTTTTTTTCAGTGTATATTAAACAAAAAAAGAAACTTTCATCAGTATCGATTGAATAAGAACTAAAACTAAATTTAGCTTTGTAGAAGACAATAAAACATTTTTTATTAGAAAGAAGTAAAAATAGAGTGGGAAAAAACCCTCATTTATTTTAAGTTAAATAGAATATTCTCCGAGAAATGTTGGAAAAAGAAAAGAAAAAACAACTTTCATTGTGTAAACGCAGAAAAAAAAATTTCTTCTTCGTGCCAAATAAAAACAAATAAAAACTGACTCTAGTTGTCTGAAACGAGAGGGGAAAAAATTATTGCGAGAAAGAAAAAAGGAAATCAAAACTAACTTTCACTTTCTTGAATAAAATAATTTTTTCATCAACATTTAATGTAAGTATAGAAACACTAACTTTATTTTTACTGAATGAAAAAGTTGATTACTCCAGTAAGATAGAATAAAAATAAGGTAAAAGTAATATTAATTGCGGTAGAAAAAAATAATTTTTAAAATTAAGATCGAGTAAAAACAAAAGAACTCTAAGTTTACCTTCCTTAAAGTGAAATAAAATTAAGGGAACACGATAACATTGATAGTGGAAAAATTTTGCAAATTGATCGAAAAGTATTTTTGTATATTCAATTTATGAAGCAATAGAACCTTTTTTGATATTGTTTTATATTTATTTGATTATGTGAAATGAACAAAAAACTCGTATCTTTGGATACATCTGAAAAAAACAGCAAGAACCATTCTTAGATTTATCTTTAAAATCTTTAAAAACTATTCTATAGATAGTTTTGAAAGGTTTGCTGCTTGGAATAGACAGAAATTCCTGAAAAGTTAAACGTAATATATATTGGTCTTGAAGTTTAAGAAAAAAGAAATTTGAAGTCGTAATGAATCCGGAAGTCAAATTTTTATTGCGCTATTTTGTCTATGTGAAGTCACCCATATCCCTTGGATAACATGTTTGGTTCACTTCACACGACCGTAAAAGTTTGACTTAATGGGACCCATTTAAACTCAGTAAATTTTGCTATGCATTTGTAGAAAGACAAGCGATAGAAGAATCTTTATATAATATTAATCTGTCTACATTAACTTCAAATAAATTACAGAAAAATAGCAAATATGTCAACAATCAAATCAATCGCAACGCATGAGGAATTTATTCGCCATTGCTATGCCTTTCGAATCAACCTGCAAAGAATGAAGGACCATGGGGATACACAAAACTATCGACAGTCACAAACGGATGCTATTGTTGGCTTTAAAAAGATCATAGAAATAGCAAATCAGGAAGCAAATGGAAACGGTGAATTACGACATGATTTCGAATGTTGGTTATTATGGAACTACGAATTGAATCAGGACTACATCAATTCGCTGGTGGATGAAAAATTAGGTTTTCCTCCTGCATGTGCGAATGAATTAATGAATGAAATACGAATGAAAAAGGAAAACAACAAAAGGAAATTTATTGAAGCGTTAATTGAATATGAACATGTGAAGAAAAATCTCGAAAGACAAAGGGTACAATTAAATCTTGCACGACACGCCAAGAACTTTTTCGTATCGATTCTTGGCAAAATATTAGCATTTGATACAATATATATGTACGAAATGCAAAAAGTTCGACTTGAGGAAGAATGTAAATACATTACTGAACGTATGCAGCAATTGCACTTTTCAAACTTGTCTAATGATATAGAGACTCATTGGAAGGAATTTGAAACAACTGTCAAGAAGACCAGAAGATTATTGACACTACAAAACGATCAAATTAATGATGCTCTAAACTTGCAGATGTTAGCTGAAAAGCGCTCATTTTTGCAACAAATGGCTCAAAAAATTGGTGAAATATATGAAAGCATACGTAATCAATTACGGCAAATTCGAAATAACGCATTTACATTGCAGCAAGCTTTCTTAAATCCAATACGTTCACCTGTCGACAGTATGAGAAATATTATTCACGTTTTCTGTCATCCTTTACAAACAGCACAAGTAGCTTGGGAATGGGTACGAGAGAATCCTGGGAAGAGTGCAGTGTTGATTATCGGCACTTTGGGTATCTCTCTGATAATTGGAGCTGTTGTTGGTTTTGTTGGTAGTGCCTGGCACACTGGCACATCAATATTAAGCGTAACAGCAGCAGATTTTGTTATTGGTGGTACTGTTGCTGGTATTGCGTTCAGTACTACAGCATTGACAGCTGTTGGTGGGAAAGCAGCACGAGAAAGTGCTTTAACAGCTTCTAGTGCAATTGATGCTGAAATGATGTTGAGAAGGGATGCATTAGAGAAATTCAATCGTCAAGAAGAGGCACATCGTAAAGCTGCTAGAGAGTCAATGAGAGCTGAACAAAAAAAAATTAAACAGGAAAGAAGACAAACATCATACGAAGTGGTTAACAGAGCTGGAACTGCCACCACTACCCAGTCCGTTGAGCCAAACGAGTATGATCGGCTAGTTGATGCGGCACAAGAGATGCAATTTGCAAATGAAGATGTTAACAGAGCATTGATACAATCACATGAAGAAGAGAAAGATACAAATGATAATCTTAGTAAAACAATTCAGCTTAGCCATTCATTAAAAGAAGCAATAAATCAAGAGCAATTTAATAGAATTAAGAAAGAAGCAAAAGAATTAATTTTCTTATTAAACCATCAGGATCGCTTTGATGAGTCAAGACGAATTTTGGATGCATTAAAGGAAGAAAATTATGAGCAATTGAAGAATATTATTGACCAATTTAATTGGCAATATGATTTAACTGAGAATGAATTAACCGAATCAGCTGCGAACAATCGCCTTGACGATATCGATTGAGCCTTACCATGAACTATGTATAATATGGACTGAAAATATTATTTTCAACATCCCAGGTGGAAGAAAATGGTATGTATACGACCGTCTACGATCGATATACTGTGCAATACGGCAAAAATACGACGTAAATACGCCCGTAATCATCTACCAGGGATAAGCATAATCAAATAAAAAGAATAGCACTCTCTCATATATGAGATTGAAAAGAATATTTCGCAAGAGTATATCGCTATAATTTCTATGGCAAATGAAAGCTGAGAGTTCTCATTCGGGGTTGCCAAACCTCCTGATTTTTTACGTTTTCCCTGATTGAAAAATCTCCTGATTTCAGGAGCTGATTTTTATCATTTTCTCTTGATTTTAGTCTTTCCTCAGTCGACAATCAGTGATATCTCTAGCTTATAGAAAATTTAGAAAGGAAAAACAAGAATATTCCCTCGACTGTAAGGAGGGTCATATGAAAAAAATTCGTTTGTTTGTTTGTCTGTCTGCATCGGGGTCAAAAGAACATCGATTTAAGAACTCACTTATAGTGACCAATGATGGTTGGGACTTAGTCGGACCTTGGGTAATCGAGGTCAGGGAGTCCGAATATGAGTCATTCTTGGGGTCAAAGGTAAAAAACATTGGTTTTAGAAACTCGTAATACTGACCAATGATGGTTAGAACTTGGTCGAACCTTGAGTAATCGAGGTCAGGGAGTCTGAATTTGAGTACAAATCGAGTTGAAAGGTCAAAAAAACATCGATTTAAGAAGCCACTAATAGTGGTCAATGATGATGGAAAGTTGGTCGGACCCCAGATAATCGAAGTCGGAGAATTTGGAATTTGAGTATAAATCGGGTTCAGAGGTCAAAATAACATCGACTTTAGTAACTCCTAATAGATGACAAATGATAGTTGGAATTTAATGGTACTCTGGACAATCCAGATCGGCGAGTTTGAATTGATAGGTAGATATCCAAAATTTTCAACTGAGTATTTTTGGAAACTGACGATTTTTCAAAATTTGGAACTGGGTATTGCTTATTAGAAGATTCGTATTTTGGAAAAACACAGATTTTTCCTATGATGTGATTATGTTAAATCCGATATGGCGTTTCCGACTCTATTGTTGTGTTTAGAAAACTAAAAGTAGTCCTTCCCAGATATCTATAATCATCTAGACCTAGATATTCGATAACTACCTATGCTTGAGTCGAAAAATGTGGCAGCTCGTGTCGGAAGTGGCGGACCATTGGGACGCCGACGATCGACGCGGTGCTGCCCAATATGATGTATGGTGAAACTTTATCATATACATGTATATACGTATAGTCGATCGTTTTTAATTCAAATTTTTATATGCGCGCACACTAACACATTCGGTCGAGGGTCAAGTGAATCGACTCTCGATGAACGTTACTTGTAATTAGCATTTAATGGATATCATAGCCAATAAGAAAACATTTTGATTTTTATGCGTTCTCTTAGATCAAAGTATTTTAATTAAAACAATATTTTCATACACATTCACTACTTGTTTGCATATTCAATGTCTTCATCAGAAGATGAAATTACGGAAATGGTAAATGTACCATCATCATCAGATAATTATCTTTCTATTTTATCGAAAACTACTTCAAATACAATTGCTGTTAAAATATCATCTCCGTTAGTATCAAAAGAAAATAAGCTCTACAAATCAAAATTTAAAAAAGAATGGTTATCCAATTCTAATTTTTCTACATTTTTACGTGAATGTAAAACTGATCGAACAAAGGCTTTATGTATTACGTGCAATATTCAATTTTCTATCCAAAACAGTGGTCTTGAAGATATTAATCATCATATTTATACACGCATGCTGACTCAGCATTGCTGAGTCAAAGGTTAAATCTTATATATTAAGAATTATGCAATAGCTGTTGAATATCAAGAAGGAAACCTCCTGATTTTTCTCCTGATTTCGAAGAACTTTTTTCCTGATAAACTCCTGATTTTTTTCTATAAAATCCCTGATTTCTGAAATTTTGATTTGGCAAGCCTGTTCTCATTAGTTGAATACAATAAAGTACGAACGTTAGTGAAAACAGAAATTGAAGAGAGACTAGGTATTCCATATAATCAGTAGTTATTGTTTTACGCTGGTAAACAATTGTTGAGAATAGTAGCAGCAGTTGCGAAATTCTGATTGGGTAGCCAAATGTCGAAAATAAAACGTCGACAAAAAAACGTTGATAGGTAAAATGTCGACAGGTAAAATATCGACAATGAAAAAATGTCGAAAATCCTATCACGATATAGAGGAATCGTGCAGCATATGCTATCATCTTTTTTTCTGTTTGTGTATTTTTCTGTGCGTGTCGACCTGGAGATAACTAAATAAGACTTTTGCAATTCATAGTGAAATGTCCTTAGAAAAATGGAAATCATACGAATGTATTGGTACGTGCCTTGATACTGTGACTCTCAGGGGCGGCGGAGCATCTAAAAAAATCTTTCTTTATTATGAGTTTTTATAAAAACACGGAATAGAATATAAGTCTTCTTTTCATTAAACCCATTTAGAAACTAAACGGTTATGATCAAACAAAAACGACTAAAAAGCACCAAAAAATAGCTTTCTTTGTTTATTCTTAGATGCGAAAGTTGAACAAAGACTTTTAAAATCAATAGAACCTGTTTTTTTTATATATGTATGTTAAAAACACACTATTTAAACGAGTTTGTGTCATTGTTGATCGCAAACACGTCTTCATTCGGTTCATCACAGAGAAGGAACGTTCCGCAGTAGCGGTAATCACCGGCACCATCAGATAAAGTTACATGTGGGATTTGTATAATAGAGAATAGAAAAAGAAATACTTCAGAAATAACTGCAGCTCATTATGAAATCAATGTCAGACATGCATATGAATATGTTATATATTTAACATGTCAAATTGTCTTGATAAAAATAAGAGAACTCAATCCAAAAATAGGTGAGGCTGAGTCTCATTGAGCTAATTTCAGGAGAGGCTCAAGTCTCATGAGCCTCATAGGCTCGGCCGCCACTGGTGACTATAGCTCTTTGTTCTCATTCATGTGTATTTTTATTCCCTTTTCTGAAAGAAAGGGTTATGCGGCGATTAATTCGTGAAAAAAGTTTGTTTGTCTGTTTGTTTGTCTTATCCAATCAGCGAACAACTAGATAGATATGACAAAAATACCCTTTTTTACTTCCTACAAAACATTGTACCGGACTATTTTTTCATGGTGAATCCGAATATGATGTTAGTTTTTTTACAAAAATTAATTTTTTTATGACCAACATCAGTTATGAAAAAGATTTTTTTTTCGAAAGATCGACCAAACCCTAATTTTTTATACTGATTACGAATCTGAAATTAGTTTTTTACAGAAATGAATATTTTTTTTACCAAAAATGTTTTACGAAAAATTTTTTTTCTCGACTTTTTTTTGAAAAAACGGCTAAACTGTATTTTTTCATGGTGAATTCGAATCTGATGTTAGTTTTTTACTAAACCAACTTTTTGTGAAACACGAACTGAAAGGAGTGTTGAAGTTTAAGGGCAGAAATTTGGGCCCACCCCACAGACCGTTACGGAGCGTTATGGACACTAATACAGAGAGATGCTAGGGAGGTTCATCTTTTCTCTGTCTCTCTATCTCTCCCCTAGAAAATTTGAATGTACTGTAAGTACATATGTCAGCCCCCTCCTTAAAAAAGTCTTAAAATAGGTTGAGTTCTCCTCATCCCCCTCCTCACAGTGATAATAGCCATCTTACTAACAATTTATCACAGACGTCATAGATATGCTAAAACGAGCATGATAGACTGTGACAGACATGACAGAAGGATGATCACGAATTTTAACATATAATAGCAAGAGCAGCACTTGAATAGTGCAAGGGTGGCTTAGCATGCATACCTATCTTCCTGAAGAAAGACAAGTAGCCGTTAGTTAGACGTCTTTTATTACTATACCTATCTATATCCCAAAAAAATCTTCTTTTTCTCATTCTATTTTAAAATAAAAATATCTTTAATGTGAAATTGTAGAAAAAATTAAAACTTGAAATCATATTATTTTAAATAAATATCATAATATTTTTTTATAAATGCATTCTTCTAATAGAGTTTTTAAAATATTTTAAATTTGAAACATCGGATTTTATAATGCATTCATTGTTATTTTTACTAATTATGAACGATCTCACTCATAGAACCAATTAAAAGTTTTGTTTCTAACGCATATAATAAGATCATCCTATTTCATTATCTGAAGAACAGTTCTTTCATGTTTCACATTTAATCCCGCAGGGATTGCGCTAACAGCTTTTTTAATATCAAAAGTACTTTTTTAACAGTAAAAAGGTTTTTCGATTTTTTTTGAGAAATCGAGTGACTACTATAGTTATTAAAACAAATGAATTATCGTTAAGACTAATGCAAGCTATTTGAGTGTTAAACAGAAATGAATAATGTAGTTGTACTATTTATACAAATGTGAATGAATTGTGACTTGTATTTCGTTGTCTGTGACGTGGTTTTATGAAAAAGCTAAAAGTTGTCTGTATCAAGACGAAAATAATATTATAATTTGTCAACTATCAGACTGTTTTTATAATGCTTGAGTAGAAGTTCTTGGCTATGAAGAATTGAAATACACGGTCAGATTTCAAAAGATTTGAAAATAAGTTTCTTTTTTCTCGATACGCTTTTTTCAGTTAATCTACTTCATATGCTTTTTTGGCTTAGTTTCATGTCTGTATGATATGTGTGTGAAGCATAAAAATGAACTTTTATATATCGAAGGTAATTATGCTTACATTTTAAAATAAAGAGACGGAGCAGTTCGAGTCGGGAGTGGGGCTTGTGTCGATGAGAACAGTGATTAGTATTTTAAGAATATTTCATCTCTTTCAAAACTTTAGAAAAAGAGTACTGTCAAAGAAAAGAGTGAGCAAATGGATCAAATGGCTGTTACTGATATAGGAGTGTCCAGCATCAGTGTAAATATTGAAAAAAAAACCGACACTGAAGCATTGATGACACTGATGTTTACTCATATATTAACACACATATGTATCAGTAAATGTCGGTGACTATCAATAGTCAAAAAGCCGACGCGACACACCTCTAGTATTGGTAAAATCAAAGTGCTAATGAGAAAGTTGCTTAAGAGAAGTCTCAGAACATGTAAATGTAGAACAATATCATGAAATACAGACTAGATTTTCATAGACATATTCATGAATGTATGTTCAATATGAAACACAGTAAACCATCAGTGCTCTAGAATGAGCTTCGAATGAGAAATATGCATTCAATTTGTTTGCAGTATGTCACCATAATAAATTTCTTTCAGAAAAGGGTCAGCGAATCCATTGGATGAGCACTACTTGTATATATTAGTCTTGAAGTTTAAGAAAAAAGAAATTTTCAACCATAATGAATCCAGGAGTCAAATTTTTATTGCGCTATTTTGTCTATGTGAAGTCAGCCATAGGGGTGTGTCGAGACTGAATCTCTCGGTATCAGCCTGTCTCGGTCTCGATTGGTCTCGGGTGTCGGAAAGACTACCCCTGTATCTGTCTTGTTTTCGCTTTGTATTCTATAAACATTTTTCGGCTCATTTGACGACAAAAAGTTAATTTCTACTCATAATTTGGCCTTTTAAAGAAAATTAAAGAAACTTAGCATAGTTAAACCAAAGATCTGTCAACTAACGAGATCCGGCAAAAGGCACAATGAGTGAAAAATGCAAATTTTATTTTTTTTCTCAATTAAAAAAAATGATTGGATGTTTCAGAGAATTCTGATTGTCAAGTTTTCTAAATATTTTATGAGAAAAATCATTTTTCAAATCAATACTCAAAGAGACAAAACCTTTTAAAAAACGCGTTAGAAATTTGTAAAAACACTATTTCCATGGAATGCGAACTCGTTTCTATTTGTTTTAATCCAGAACATATTATTGCGATTTAAAAAGCTCTCTTTAACTTAGATCATCCTAGAGGTGTAAGTCGATGCCTCGGTCGGCGGCGGCAGCGGCAGAAAATTTAAAAATTTTTTTGCACCTCAGCGGCGGCGACTGAGTTTTTTTTATAATTTTTTTCAAAAAACAAAATATTTTAATTTTTATCACAGCGGCGGCGGCTGAGCCGTACGGCTTACACCTCTAGATCATTCGTAAGAGATGAATCGATAATTATTCTTGGATATTGATATTGGTGAACTTATATAAACTCAGAATATTCTTATTTTTTCTACATTAAGATTTGATCCTTCTGAGATATTATGTTGGAACAAACCTTCATAAAAGAATGATGCATTTTTCTTCTTTTTTTCGTTCTGTTGTTTTAATGACGTCCTCTTTATCTTCCTTCACATAAACCGGTTGTTGTTAAGAATGGATGTTTCATTCTCATTCGCTTTATTTTATTGCATCACATGAGTTCGAATAATCGCTTTTTTTCGTATAATTATATTTACGAAAAATTGAAAAAAAATCTATTTCTAGATGATGACATCTACGAATCAAGATCCGATGTCGAATACAGATGATAAATATACAAATGCTCAACAATTTTTGCAAAATACAACTGTTACACAACCAATGGGTATGCCAAACGTTTCTTTTGATTCAAATCACAGTACATTGCAAGAATTTGAAGCGAATTCATCGATAACACAGGGTATGTACAAAATTGATCTTTTCATCTTTGGTACTTGATGATGTTGTAGGGATGAGTAGTGGCAATCCATTTGATGGTTGGTCAAAAGGAGAATTGTTGGAAGTATTAACAAAGGTTTGCCCAGACATATTTGAAATTAAGAACTGGTGGGATAAGGAAGAAGATTTGATAAAAGATTTCGCTAAAAAACATTTACTGGATGTCAGATCAGTAGCAGAACTCCAGCTCAGCGTTATCAATATGAAAAAAGAACACGAAATATATCAATCTCGGACGAAAGAACTGTTATCACTCTGTGTGAAGATGAACAGATTATCGAAAGATTGGTGGAAAGAAGTCGAAAAACGTAATGGACAAAAGACGAATGAAATAAAAGAAGATGAAAAATGCTACCGCGAACATATAAAGCCGAATTTAACTCAAGAGAAATGTAGTCTATCGCTTATTGGAGATACAGGTGCTGGTAAGCGATGATATTTGATGTTAATTATTTTTACGTAAACTTTTCGTTGTCCTTCTAAAAAGGTAAAACGTCGATGATCAATCTCTTATTTGAAGATATGTTATTGCCAACCGGTCCAATCAAAACAACATCAGGAATTTATGAAATACATCATTCAACAGAAAAGCGTTTCTTTAAAAAATGCAATAATTCTTCTGAATTCGAAAAAATCGAATTAGATTTCAGTTCGCGATCAAAAACTTTCTGCGTAGCATTGGAGGAGTTTGTCGCTAATCAGACTTCTCAACGTCAAGAATATTCATCTAGCTTATTTAAATTAGAATGGCCTATTGAGATTTTACAAAGTGGCATTGCTATTTATGATACACCCGGCTTCAATGATTGTCCCGAACTGACAGATATTGTCATTGAACATATGAAAAAATGTTTAGTATTTCTAATTGTGATCAATTGTGGTGTAACAGACAGTCTTCAGAAATCATTGGATCAATTGAAAAAGCTTCGAGCAACTGGAAAAACTCTCTTCTGTGTTGTTACTCATATTGAAGATAAAACAGTGGATGAACAAAAGAAATCACTCAACGATGTGAAAACTCAAATTTTAAAACTCTTCCCGGAATTTAATCGTGACAATTGTGTCATGCTGAATCCAGCAAAGGCTCTATTAATCCTGAAAACTTATCAAGTCTACGAAATGAATCATTTTAAATTCTTACAAGTATTTATCCCATTTCTATCGCAAATCTTTACGTTGAAAATAGCTGAACAAACGAATCAAATTTGTTCGATGATGGAACGATTTAACCAATTTGTAAAAGTTTGCTGCAATTTTTGTGATGAAGAATTTCGAAAAACCTATGTAGCTAAGTTAGAAACCGAAAATCGAAAATCTAATTTCAAAGAGGCAAGAGAACGATTAAAGATCAAAATAAATACGCTTACTACAGATTTCAATGTCAACGCAGTGAGCAGTATTATTACCAAATTTCTTGATAAGGATTTTAAACGTCAATTTATGGAAACGGCCGAGTATACAGCTTTTCCCGAAGATATAATGACTGCAGTGAACTGGGATGTAGAAGAAAGAAAACTATCTTGTCCATCCGAAGGAGAAGAATATGGTTTTGATGGCTTTCTGGCACGAACTAAATATAAATTTAAGCTTATTGATGAATATGAACTATCATTTCGCTCTGCAGTTAAATTGGCTTTTAATGCAAATTATGTAACTTCAATAGTTACAACAGATGTATTGAAGGTTTATTTACAGATGCGACTAGTTGAATGGGTAGAAAACCAGATGACAATATCACTATCACAAATCGCCAAGCAAACAATTAATATTATTTACCAAGTATGTAGTGATGATTTAAGAATTGTAAATAAGGCTATACAACGCCGTTACCAACTGCTCGCACGACGAACTATGCATGATCTGATTATAAATGATAAATATAATTTAATTTTGACACCAATGCTTACAAATCACAAGAAAAAATTTTCAGGTAATGTTAAAGCGTCGATTGCAATAGGCACACTCGGAATAGTGTTGTTAGGAGAAAAAATGCACGAATGGATCAAAGATTATACTGTTGAAGAAATTCGAAAGAATCCGAAGAAATTCAATAGAGAAGTTGCTGAACGAGTGTACGAACGAATTAGTGATAAAATGAAAAATGAAGACGAACAAAAGGAACTTCTGAACAAATTGGGAAAAGGTCATTCCTTATTCTTCGGAGATATACTGTCCCAAATTGAACGTGCCCTCACTGATATTGAACAATTATCTCAAATACAAGAAGTTTATGAAAACAATGAAGAGTGGCAGAGAATCTGTCGTGATTACTTAGACCGAAGCAATCTTCTCCTATTAGACATCCATAATTTTCAAGCTAGAAATTTTTTACAATGGTCACTCAAGGCAAATCAAGTAAATGTTGATGAGCACTCAGCTGTGCTTCGATCGATTTTCGACGGTAGTATTATGAAGTACGGTTCTTTGAAGAAGCAAGAAAATGATGAACCACCACAACCCGTGTCAATTCGAAGTTTACATCATAAATTCGACATTCTTCGAGTCTGTGAGGAAATCAATACCAGTCGGCTGATCAACTCTGATAACCTTCTCTATTGTTACGGTGCATTTTTATCTCAAAATATCGTTCATGTTCTGACGGAAACTTATAATGAGACACTGGAAGATTTTCTACACAGTAACAAAAAGTTAGAAGCACGAAATATTTTACAAATGTCATTACAACTGACTGAAGCAGTGGATTTCGTCTTACAAAGGATAGGAAATGGAGAAATGTATGACTCATTTGTGTTGAATACGAACTCCGTCATGGTGACAACAGATTTGAATATCAAATTAAATATAGTTGCAAACAAAGTTGATTTTCTGTATCAAGCACCGGAAGAGTTATTTCCGCAGTATATGCAATTCAACCCTGATAAAGACATTTCCAGGCTCTTTTCGAGTATATATTCGCTTGGGTTGATTTATTATCGTCTTTGCCATCGAAAACCAGAACAAATTTTCTATTTCAAATCTGGTAAATGGCTTCTGTCATTACAAGAAGAAAGAGAAAGTATAATCCCAGCAGTAGAATTCGACTACTACATGAATTTTGTCAAAACTCACCACGAAGATCAACATTTTCAGTTCTGTACACCAATTATTGATCATGATTCGAACAATGCTAATACTGTTTTCTATGATTTGATTCAATGTTGTTGCTCAACTAATTTCATTGAAAGACCCGCTCTGAACGTACCACTCTCTGTTATACGGTGTTTACTGGTAAGAGTATTGAGATATAAAGATGTTTAATAATTTCTTGAATTTTTGTTGATGTTTTTCACCAGTTCATGCAAGAGAACGAAATTCACAATACCGTTGAACCACTATTAACAAAAATTACTTTTTCTTCAATACCCGTCGAATATGGTTTACTTGCTATTGATGGCGGTGGAACAAGAGGTATTATTCCAGCTACAATTATTCAGTTCTTAGAAGAAAAATCTGGTAAAAATTTATGGGAATTATTCGATTTCGCCGCAGGTTGTAGTACGGGAGGTATCTTAGTTTTGGCAAGTATGTTACGAAGAGCAAAAGGCACAGATTTAGTTGCACTTTATCGTTCTTTTGCTAAAGAAGTATTTCCATATCAACGATACCTTCCAACAAGTGAATATTCTCCAGAAGCGCTCGAAAAATTATTACAGAAAGAGTTCGGAGATACGATGATGACTTCACAATCACAAGATCCATTGACATTTGTTGTTACGAAACGTGATACAGATACAAAGCCGTTTCTAATACGAAACTATGATAATCCATCATCCAAGCATCAGGGAGATGTCGGTTGGAAATGTTCTGAAGCAGCTCGCGCCACAACAGCAGCACCGACCTATTTCAAACCATTCCGAAAAAATGATCATAATTACACGGATGGCGGTGTTGGTTTCAACAATCCCGTGGAACTATTGTATGATGAGGCATTCACACGTCTTTCATCAGATTTAAATAGAGACTCTTCTGGCGTTCATGAATGTCCGATTGCTTATATCGTTAGTATTGGTACCGGTAAACAGCCAGATCTACCTCTAACAGATCCAAACACATTTCCTCCCGTTCGTCTTATAAATAACATTACCAACATTGTAGAACAAGCATCCGACTCTGAAAATGCACATCATCGAATGGAAAATATCTGTCATAGACTGAATATTCCTTATTATCGATTTAATCCAAACCTCAAACAACGAGTAGAACTAACTGCAACTATCCTGTTAGATGAATGGTGTGCCCAAACGAACGACTACATGAACTCTATGACAGAACAGGTCAATCAATTATGTGCACTTCTTTCGGAGAGAACATACTCTATATCCTATAAACTAAATATATTCCAGAAAAAGAAATAAAGCGCACCACGGCATGCCGATTAATCATTGCATTTCTATAGAAATTTATTAAAAAGAATCAAATGTTAATTGATAAGATAGAGTATAAAGTTTATTGATGATCCATCCGTATCACTTCAGAGTATTGAGTAGCAGCGTTAACATTTTGTTTGGACGTTGAGGGTGAGGGTGAGCATGAGGGTGTGAGTTTAGCAACCATTATCGCGAATTCATCCCGACTAAGGACGTGATCAGATGGCTTTGACTAAATTTTATTAGAAAAATTGGAAGGATGATTCCACAACAAGAATTGTTTATGGTATTTTGGACAATCGTTTCGAATACGTTTTTGTTCATTTATTATGTGATAAGTTTGGAAAAAATACGTCGAAAATAAAGAGCTATCTGTGAAATGCGCGAATACCAGACTAATGAAAATAAACATTCATTTTCATCAATTTTGACATAAAATTTGTACCACTTTTTTCTAAACTAGGCCTATAAATATGCATTAATATTCTTTCAATTGCACTTTGACACACATAATCATCTACGAACATCAGGTATTTGAAAAGAGCTCAGTTGAAAACATAATATTAAAGAGATAGCATGACTTTGGCCACACTGACTTTGGCACTTGAGCTTCGCCAATTGCCGAAAGACTAGTTGTAGTAACTGTGGAACACCTTCATAAAACAATATGATACTACTTTATTACATTGAGAAAACCCTACTTTGTGTATTATGCAACTTATTCTCAGAAGAGATACAATTTTTGTTTTAAGAATAATACAAAGAAAAGCTTGTCAGCGTAGCCCCTATAGAGCAAAAATGTGGAACTCACATACTACTTCATTATTATAGAAATGCGCCAAAAATCGCCCCTTCACCGTTACTATGGAAACATACCTTTCGAGTTTTGACCCTTGTTGCCACGCAATAAGTTTTGGCAGAATGAGGAGAGCAAAAAATTTGCATTTAAAAAAGAAATATTTCATAAGTTTTCATATTGATTGTTAACTTCTGGAATATTCTCTCCTTTCTCCTTAGTCGTTGGAAGAGGGGAGGAGAGGAGAGCCCAAAAAATCTGGATTTAAACTTTCAATCTCTATTTTCTTTCGTAAAATATGTAAGTTCAACAAAATAACTGTATATGATAAAGCTAGATTTCTATTTATTGTGTAACTATTTGCTTTTTGTATAGCTATTTATTATGTATTCGTTATATTTCTTTGAGACTTTGTCAAGAGTTTCATGACGATTTTTTCAAAAAAAAAATTAAAGTTGTAGCTTAAAGTAGAAGGAAATTATCAACAAAATATACTTGTCAACAACGAGTTTTGTAAAGGAAAGAAAGAAAAAAAACTTATTTTTTTCCCAGTGAGTCATTTTTGTGCCGCATTTTTGCGAGAGAAAAAAAATGTATGATTAAATAGAAATCGATCGTTTTTTTTCTTCTTCTCCTATTTATTATTGTTATTTGCGGATCAAGAGAAAGACATTTTAGATTCAAAAAAGAATGAATACTATGACTAGTGGAAAGTTGACCAAACAAGCATTTGGGCATCAAGCACGTCTTGGCAGTTTGTATGATATTCGTCAAGACAAATTTGAAGGTAGCAATTTATTTAAACAGACACCTCCAAATTCGATGGTAACAATCACTGATTGTCCTTTTACTGAATATATTGTCGATGAAAATTGCTCTCAAAAAGATACATTCAAAAAA
>Ga0209930_1003454_pt1 | contig 15741 bp, 16 predicted proteins | sample ThiBiot_500_biof_2_FD_183948 | JGI IMG/M metagenome (GOLD analysis project Ga0209930, IMG submission 183948) | Wastewater bioreactor microbial communities from Cape Town, South Africa - Thiocy_cont_500_biof (SPAdes) | ecosystem: Engineered > Bioreactor > Thiocyanate-remediating >... | reverse complement strand
ATCGCGGCATGGCCGGCGGCCGTCTTCGTCCACTGGGACGGCGACGACAACGGCTTCGCTGCCGACATCGCGGATGACCTGGCCAACTACACCACGATGGTCAACGCGGTGCTCGCCAACGGCCATGAGCGTTACGTCATCGTGGCCCCCATGCCGCGCGGCGGTCAGTCGGCGGCTCAGCGCCAGCGCTGCCGCGACCTCTACACCGCACTCGCGGCGGCCTATCCGGGCCATGTCGTCGACCCGCTGCCGATCGTGCTGACCCTCGCCGATCCGGTCGCGGATGCCGCCGACATCGCCGCCAACCAGTGTCCGTCGAGCCAGATGCAGGACGGCGTCCATCTCGTTCAGAACGCGATGGACCTCGTCGCGACGACCGGCGTGCTGCCGATCATCGATGCCGGCGGCTGGATGCCGGCGGAGTAGGCGTCACGAGCAATGGCTGAGCGGCCGGCGGGGGTTCGCCCCTGCCGGCCGTTTCGCATGCAATTCAGCTCTTGGAATGGTCGCGCCGGCCGAAATCCGGCTCGGCGGTGTCCTGGCCGATGGCGACGATCGAGCGGCGGATGGCCCGCGTGCGCGTGAAAAGGTCGAACAGGGTGTCGCCGTCGCCGTTGCGGATCGCACGGGTCAGCGTCGACAGATCCTCGTTGAAGCGGCCGAGCATCTCCAGCACCGCCTCCTTGTTGGCGAGGAAGATGTCGCGCCACATGGTCGGGTCGGACGCCGCGATGCGCGTGAAGTCGCGGAAGCCCGAGGCCGAGAATTTCAGCACCTCGGAGCGGATGCCGGATTCGAGGTCCGAGGCCGTGCCGACAATGTTGTAGGCGATGAGATGCGGCAGATGGCTGGTGATGGCGAGCACGAGGTCGTGGTGCTCGGCCGACATGGTCTCGACATTGGCGCCCATCGCGCGCCAGAAGCGGGCGAGCTTGTCGGTGGCCTCCGCATCGACGCCGTGAGCCGGCGTCAGCACGCACCAGCGGTTCTGGTAGAGCTCGGCGAAGCCGGCATCGGGGCCGGAATGCTCCGTGCCGGCGATCGGATGGCCGGGCACGAAATTCACATGCGCCGGCAGATGCGGCGCCATGGCGCGGACGACCGCCGCCTTGACGGATCCGACATCGGAGACGACGCAGCCCGGCTTCAGATGCGGGCCGATCGCCTCTGCGACCGCGCCGCAGGCCCCGACCGGGACGCAGACGATGACGCAGTCCGCATCGCGCACCGCCTCGGCCGGATCGGCGAAATAGGCGTCGCCGAGCCCGAGTTCCTCGGCGCGCTTCAGCGTCGCCGGGCTTCGGGTGGAGATCGCGATCTGGCCGACCGTGCCGGCCTTCCTGCTCGCCAGCGCGATCGAGGCGCCGATGAGGCCGATGCCGATCAGCGCGAGACGGGGAAAGATGATGCCGGTCATGCGTGCCCGCCGTGCTTGCCGCCGCTCATGAACGCCTTCAGCCCGGCGATCGCCGCCTCGTTGGCCTCGGCCGAGCCGATGGTCATCCTGAGCGCGTTGCGAAGGCCGTAGCCCGCGACGCCGCGGAGCACGACACCGCGCTCCAGCAGGAAGAGTTCCGCCTCGGCGGCCGTGAGCCCCGGCGTCGCCGGGAAGTGGATCAGCACGAAATTCGTGACGCTCGGCGTCACCTCGAGGCCAAGCGTCTCGAGCGCATGGCTGACGCGCAGCATCCATTCGTCGTTATGCGCGACCGAGGCCTCGACATGGGCGCGGTCGCCAAGCGCCGCGACGCCCGCCTTGATCGCCGGCACCGAAATGTTGAAGGGCCCGCGGATGCGGTTGAGCGCGTCGACGATCGCCTCCGGCCCATACAGCCAGCCGATGCGCAGCGAGGCGAGGCCGTGGATCTTCGAAAAGGTCCGCGTCATCACGACGTTCTGCGACTGGCCGACCAGCTCGATGCCGCTCTCATAGTCGTTGCGGCGGACATATTCGGCATAGGCCGCGTCGAGCACCAGCAGCACATGCGGCGGCAGCGCGGCATGCAGGCGGCGGATCTCGCTGAACGGCACATAGGTGCCGGTCGGATTGTTGGGATTGGCGAGGAAGACGGCCTTGGTGCGCGGCGTCAGGCAGTCGAGGATGCCGTCGACATAGGTCGTGTAGCCCTTCTCGGGCGCCGCCACCGGGCTCGCGCCCGCGGCGCGGATGGCGATCGGATAGATGAGGAAGCCATATTCTGTATGGATCGCCTCGTCGCCCGGGCCGAGATAGGCGCGCGCCACCATGGCCAGAAGCTCGTCCGAGCCGTTGCCGCAGACGATGCGTGACGGCAGGATGCCATGCGCGGCGCCGATCGCCTCGCGCAACTCCGGCGCAGAGGCGTCGGGATAGATCTCGAGCCCGTCGCGGCTGGCGAGGAAGGCGGCGGCCGCCGCCGGGCTCGGGCCGAGCGGCGTCTCGTTGGCGGCGAGCTTGTAGAGCTTCGTCCCGCCGGTCGCGGTCGTGCGGCCCGGATCATAGGCGGCGATGTCCATGATGCCCGGCCGCGGCTGCGGACGGTCACCCGGCTTCGAGATGTCGGGATCGCGCTTGGTCATCCCCTCAGTCTCCGTTCGCGGCCCGGTACAGCACGGGATCGGCATCGGCGCCTCCGACGGCAATGCCCCGCGACAGCGCGCCGACGCGGGCGACATCCTCGAACCCGGCATGCGCCGCAAGGCTCGCCACCGCCGTCTCGGCCGGCAGCGCGACCAGGAGTTCGCGTCCCGAAGCCGCAAGCACGGCGCCGGCAGCCGTGCGGATGGCGCGTTCCGTCTCGCCGCCGATCGCGGTCACGGCGAAAAGATCGAGATCGGGCGGCGTCGGATCGGCGAGCTCGGGCGCGAGCACCAGCGCCGGCGTCTCGGCCGGCCGCCCGGCGACGATGATGAAGGGCGACAGCGCGATGATGCGCGGGCCGGAGGGGCGACCGAGCGCCCGCCACCAGGCACCGGCTTCCGTCGGCTGGGCGAGCGCGACCACGCCGAGATCGGTGCCGCTCTCGCGGATATGATTGACCGTATCGAGCGCGCCTTGCTGGCGGTGCAGCGCGACGGTGAAGCCGAACAGGAAGCGGGCGACGTCGCGCATGGCGTCGGCATCGCCGCCGGCGTCATAGGCGACGTCGAACGGCGCCTGCATGCGGGTGAAGGTCGTGATGATCTCGCGCCAGATATGCTCGACGGTCCAGAGCGGCAGCGCGCCTGCATGGCGGCCGACGAGGCGTCGCATCATGTCGGCCTCGCGGCCGGGCCGGAAGGCGGCGCCGGGGCGGCTGGTGCCCTTGACCTTGATGAGGGTGCCGATCGCCGTGCCACGCTCGATCAGCCTTTGATGCATCTCGGCATCGAGCCGGTCGATCGTGGCGCGGATCGCGGCGAGATCCGCGGCGTCCTTTTCGGTTACGCTTGTCGTGTCGGGGCCGGCCATCGGAGAGGGATTCTTCATGCGCGGGAATGCGGCGCGAGGACGGCCGCGGACGGGGGCCGATTCATAGGCAAGCGTCTGAACGAAAGCAAAGAAAACATTGACAGCGCCCGAGCCCGGACCCTAGCTAGGCGCCTCTTACCTTGCGGTCGCGAACCGAACCATGGCCTCTTCCAGGCACAGTCTTCCCGCCGGCGCCGGCGCCGCGCGCGGCGAAGCCGACACCCCTTCCAGCCATGTGATGCGCTTCGGGCTCGACCAGCCCTTGCGGCTCGATTCGGGCCAGAGCATCGCGCCGCTGCAGATCGCCTACCAGACCTACGGCACGCTGAACGCGGACAAGTCGAACGCCATCCTCGTCTGCCACGCCCTGACTGGCGACCAGCATGTCGCGAGCGAGAACCCGGTGACCGGCAAGCCCGGCTGGTGGGAGACGGTGGTCGGACCCGGCAAGCCGATCGACACCGACCGCTTCTTCGTCATCTGCTCCAATGTCGTCGGCGGCTGCATGGGCTCGACGGGCCCCGCCTCGACCAATCCGGCGACGGGGCAGCCCTATGGGCTCGACCTGCCGCTCATCACCATTCCCGACATGGTGCGGGCGCAGGCGATGCTCGTCGACGCGCTCGGGATCGACCAGCTCTTCTGCGTCGCCGGCGGCTCGATGGGCGGCATGCAGGTTCTGCAATGGGCCGTCGCCTATCCCGAGCGTGTGTTCACCGCGCTGCCGATCGCGACCGGGCCGCGCCACTCCTCGCAGAACATCGCCTTCCACGAGGTCGGCCGCCAGGCGATCATGGCCGATCCCGACTGGCGCGGCGGCCGCTACCTCGCCGAGGGCACGAGCCCGCGCAAGGGGCTCGCAGTGGCGCGCATGGCCGCGCACATCACCTATATGTCCGACGAAGGCCTGCACCGGAAATTCGGGCGCGCGCTACAGGATCGCGAGCGCGTCGCCTTCGGCTTCGACGCCGATTTCCAGGTCGAATCCTATCTGCGCCACCAGGGCCTTTCCTTCGTCGAGCGCTTCGACGCCAATTCCTATCTCTATGTCACGCGGGCGATGGATTATTTCGACATCGCAGCCGACTATGGCGGCCGGCTCGCCAACGCCTTCCAGGGGTCGCGCACCCGGTTCTGCGTCGCCTCCTTCACCTCGGACTGGCTGTTCCCGACCATCGAGAGCAAGACGGTCGTCCGCGCGCTCAATGCCAGCGGCGCCTCGGTCAGCTTCGTCGAGATCGAGACCGATCGCGGCCATGACGCCTTCCTGCTCGACGAGCCGGTCCTTTTCGCCACCATCCGCGGCTTCTTGACCTCCGCCGCCGCGGCGCGCTGGGCCTGACATGACGCCGCTCGATATCCATTCCCGCGACGTGAAGCGCATCGACCTTCTGGTCATCGCCGGTCTCGTCGCGCCGGGCAGCCGCGTGCTCGATGTCGGCTGCGGCGACGGCGAGTTGCTCGCCCTCCTCCAGAAGGAGCGCCGCGTCGAGGGACGCGGCATCGAATTGTCGCAGGCCGGCGTCAACGAGAGCCTCGCCCGCGGTCTTTCGGTGATCCAGGGCGACGCCGATACCGACCTCGTCGACTATCCGGACGCCTGTGTCGACTATGTGATCCTCTCCGACACCATCCAGGCCATGGTCCGCCCGAAGCAGGTGCTGACCGAGATGCTGCGCATCGGGCGCAAGGCGATCGTCTCCTTCCCGAATTTCGGCCACTGGACGGTGCGCGCCTCGCTCGGCTTCAAGGGCCGCATGCCGGTCACCGAAAACCTGCCCTATAGCTGGTACGACACGCCCAACATCCATTTCTGCACGCTGCGCGATTTCACCGGGCTTTGCGCCGAGGTCGGCGCCAAGATCGAGACGCCGGTCGTCCTCGATTCCGGCGGACGGCGGATGACGAGCGCGCCTTGGTGGTTCTGGAACCTGTTCGGCCAGCAGGCCGTGTTCCTGCTGTCGCGGTGAACCGCGTCGCAGGCCGTCGCCGCCCAATGCTATAGTCTTCGCCGCAAGCGGGCTTCGACCGCGGGAGGAGGAGCCGATGCGTCGCCTTCGCCGAGCCGGTGTTGCAGCCGTCGTGGCAGGGATTCTGGCCGGAGTGCCGGTCTCCGCGCAGGCCGTCCTCGCGCCGCGTCCGGAGATGAAATCGGCGAAGACGGAGGAGCGGGCGCGGGCGATCGCCGCCGCCCTCGCGGCTTGCGAGACCGGTGCGTCCTTCCCGTTTGATCGCTGGGCCGTGGCCCCCGCCATCGAGTTTCCCGAGCTTCTGCCGGCCGATTTCAATCTCGCCCCGCTCGACGAACTGATCCGGGCCTGCGCCACCGCCCGCGACGCCCATCCCGATGACGACCGGCTGCGGCTGATGGCGATCCGCGCCGAGGCCGCGAATTTCGAGACCCGTCTCGATCGGCTCGTCCCGTCAATCCGCGCGCTGTCGCTCAAGGGCTTCGCCGAGGCCGACTATCTTCTCTATGCGCTTTATCGCTCCCCGCTTCGCGACGGCGAACCGGAGGGGCACGGCATCGCCCGCGAGGAGGCGGTGGCCGCTCTCCGCCGTGCGGCCGCGGCCGGGCATCAAGAGGCCCTGACCGATCTCCTCGAAGAACAACGCCATGGCCCGCTCATCCGCCGCGATCCGGCCGGCGCCATCGCCACGGCGCGCGCTTTGGCGACGCTGCCGCCGCAGGGGCCGAAGGGCGGTGTCACCGAGGCCGCTGCCCGCGACCTCGGCACCAGCCTCCTCGCGACGCTCATCCTGACGACGCCCGGCCTCGATGCGCCGACCTATGCCGAGGGCTATCGACGGCTGGCGGCGATCCGCACCGCCGAGTCCGACGCGCTCGAATGGCCGCTCGCCGCCGCACTTCGATACGGGCGCGGCACCGACAAGGACCCCGCCGGCGCGCGCCGCCTGCTCGAAGCCGCGGTCGCGGCGGGGCGCTTCGAGGGCGCCGGCATGCTCGGCGAGATGCTCGTCGCCGGCGAGGGCGGCCCGGCCGACGGCAAGCGGGCGATCGCACTCCTCTCCGATCCGAGGGCGCGCCTGTCGCCGGGCGCCGCCACGCTGCTCGCGACCCTGCTCACCGACAACCGCTTCGTGGGGCCGGACCCCAACCGCGCCGCGGCTGTGCTGGCCGGCTCGGGCGACATCGACGCTGCGATCCGCGCCGTGCCGCTGCTGGCCGATTACCGAACACCGCTGCCGCGCGGCGCCGTCTATCTGCGCCACCTCGAGGACGCCACTGCTGCCGGCGAGCCCGGCGCATCCCGAGCGCTGGCGGAACTGCGGCTTTCCGGCCATCCGGCCTTCCGCGACGAGGCGGCTGGCCGCGCCATGCTGATCCGTCTCGCCGCATCGGGCGACGGCGACGCCGAATGGCGCGTCGCCGAGACGCAATATGTCAATCTCGACGGCGGCAGCGGACGGCCCTTCCGCCGCGACGACGGCGGCCCGTCCGACGACGCCATTCGCGCGCTGATCGACAGGGGCGCCGCCGCGAACGACCCGCGCGCCTATCTCCTCCATGCGAAGCTGGTCCGGCGCGGCGCGATCTATCGGCAGGACGACAAGGCCGCGACCACCGCGCTCATCAGCGCCGCCAATCTCGGCAGCGTCGAGGCGATGGTCCTCCTCGGCGATGCCTATGACCAGGGCCTCGGCATCGCCAGGGATCCGCGCGAGCGGCTCCGGGCCTGGCGCGAAGCGGCCAAGCTCGGCTCGCTGGCGGCGCGCGAGAAGATCGCCTCGGCCTTCACCTTCGACACATTCGACAAGCTGATCACGCTGCGCGAAGGCGTCTCCGAGCGCGTCGCGCTGCACAACAACGATCTCTCCGGCCAGTTGCCCGGCTTCTCGGCGCCCATGGCCTTTGCCGGCCTGTTCTCGGGCGGCCGCGCCGCCGATGCGGGACCCGCCGCGCTGGCCGGCGCGGTGCTCGACGGGTTCCGCCTCGCGCCGGCCGGCCTCGAGGAGGACGCGCTGGTCGAGACGATGCGGGCGTTGCCCGAGGAGATCCGCCTCGCAATGGAGGCGGCGCTGGTGCAGCAGGGCTTCCTGAAGCGGGCCGCCGACGGCAGTTTCGGCCCCGACGCCCGCGATGCGCTCCGCGCCTTTGTCGAGGCGAAGGGACCGCTCACCGACACGGTCGCCCCGCCTGCCGCCGCCTCGGCCGGTGCCGACGGCCTCGACCCCGCGACGCTGGCACGCGCCCGCGAGCGCATCTATGCCGCCGTCAAATCCGTGAAGTCGAAAGAGGAGCGCACCGCCGCGATCCGGGGCCTCAGCAGCCTCGCCCGCTATGGCGACGCCGCGGCGCGCTGGGCGCTCCTTGTCAACTATGACGAGGCCGACTTCGTCCGCAACAATGTGACGCCGGCCGAGCTGACCCGCTACGGCCTCGACATCCTTGTGGCGCGGCCGGCCGGCATGGAGAAGCCGGATTTCGAGTTCGTCTTCGCCCTCGGCATGATGCTCTCGGCGGACGAGATGGGAAGCTTCGGTGCTGCCACGCTCGATGCGATCCGCGACGATCCGCGGCTTCAGGATCCGCTCGCGCTCGGCGGCGTGCTGCAGGCGCTGGTCTTCGCGCCGGGCGCCTGCGACGCCATTCTCGAAGCCGCGCGAATATCTCAGGTGGCCGGGCTCGGCGCGGAAGGCTGCGACGAGGCGACCAAGGCGGCGCTGATCGGCTTCGCCCATGTCGCAGGACCCTCCGGCGTCGCGGGCGCCGAGAAGCGGGCCGGCGCCGCCGAGCTCACGGCCATCGCCGATAAGCCTTAGCCGTCAGGAGGACGGATCGGCCGCCCGCGCTTCGAGGCTCGACCGCCGGCTGCCCGCCGGCAGCAGCGCCGGGGCGAGCACGGGCATGCGGCGCCCCGTGCGCCGCGCCGGCACTCCCTGATAGACCAGCTTGACCGCCTCGACGATCAGGACGCCGGGAAAGGCCGGCCAGAGCAGCCGGCCGAGTTGGTCCCAGCCGCGGCCGGAGCCGAGGAACAGCCGGCGCGAGGAGGGCGGCGCGAACAGCGCGCCCGACCAGGCAACCTCGCTGAACTGCGTCTCGCGGAGGAGGCTCGCGATCTGCCCGCGCGAGAAGGGCCGGCCATAGCCGAAGGGCGTGCGCTCGACGCGGGCCCAGATGCCGCGCCGGTTCGGCACCGCGATGATCAGCCGTCCGCCCGGCGCCAGCACGCGCCAGAGCTCGCGCAGGAGGTCGCGCACATTGGCCGTCGTCTCGAGGCAGTGGATGGCGAGAATCCGGTCCATCGAGGCGTCGGTGAGCGGCAGCATGTCCTCATGCACCAGCGCCGCGACATTGCCTCCATCGGCGGACCAGTTGATGACGCCCTGCGCGGCCGGCATGAAGGCGAGCACCCGCTCCGCGCCGCGCGCGCAATGGCCGAGATAGGGCGTCGCATAGCCGATGCCGAGCACGCGGTCGCCGCTCGCATTCGGCCACAGCGCCTCGATGCGGGAAGCGATCAGGCCGCGCGCCACGATGCCGAGCCGCTCGCCATAGAAGCTGCGCAGATCGATGATGTCGGGCGAGATTGTCTGGCCTTCTTCCACGCGGCGCTCCCTTCTGAACGGCCTTGAAACTAGGCCAACCGGCTGCCGCGCGCCACCTTCGGGCGACAGGACCGATGCGCGCTTTGCAACACCCTCGCCAGTGTCTAGTTAGGGAAAGACCCAACAAGCGAATGGCGGAGCGTTTCATGGCCCTCTCGATCGTGCAGTTCCCTTGCCTCAGCGACAATTACGGCGTGCTGATCCATGACGAGGCCACGGGCCGCACCGCATCCATCGACGCGCCCGAGGCGGCGCCCGTCCTCGCGGCGCTGAGCGCGCAGGGCTGGAAGCTCTCCGACATCTTCACGACGCATCACCATCCCGACCATGTCGATGGCAATCTGGAGCTGAAGCAAGCGACCGGCTGCACCATCACCGGCCCGCGCGACGAGGCGGACCGCATCCCCGGCATCGATATCCTGGTCGCGGATGGCGACAGCTTCGACTTCGCCGGCCACACCGTCCGCGTCATCGCGACGCCGGGCCACACGCTCGGCCACATCATCTATCACCTGCCCGAGGATAAGGTCGCCTTTGTCGGCGACACGCTGTTCGCGCTCGGCTGCGGCCGCGTGCTGGAGGGGACGCTCGAGCAGATGTTCGAATCCGTCGAGAAGGTCGGCGACCTGCCCGAGGACACCGTCCTCTATTGCGGCCATGAATATACCGAGGCCAACTGGCGCTTCGCCATCACCCGCGATCCGGACAATGCCAGGCTGATCGCGCGTGGCGACGAGATCCGCCGCCTGCGCGCCGAGGGCCGCCCGACGCTGCCGACCACGGTCGCGATCGAGCTCGAGACCAACCCCTATCTCCGCACCCGCACGCCGCAGCTCGCCGTCTCGGCCGGTCTCCCCGCCGGCACGCCCGCCGAGATCTTCGCCGCCACGCGCCGCGCCAAGGACGTCTTCAAGGGATGACACCGCCCGCCATGCTTTCGGCTGAGGCCGTCATCGACATGCTCGGCCTCGCGCCGCATCCCGAAGGCGGCCACTATCGCCAGACCTTCTCCGACAGCCTGCTCGTCGATGGCCGTCCGGCCTCGACGGCGATCTATTATCTCCTCGCGGCCGGCGAGCGCTCGCACTGGCACAGGGTCGATGCCGTCGAGATCTGGCATCACCATGCCGGAGCCCCGCTCGAACTGTCGCTCTCCGAGGATGGCGTCAGGAGCGAGACGCTGACGCTCGGGCCGGACCTTGGCGCCGGCGAGCGGCCGCAGGGCATCGTGCCGCGCGACTGGTGGCAGTCCGCCGTCTCGCGCGGCGCCTGGACGCTGGTCTCCTGCACGGTCGCGCCCGGCTTCCGCTTCGAAGGCTTCGAGCTGGCCCCGCCCGGATGGTCACCTGGGGGCTGAACAGCGACCTTTTCTGCGCTTTCGGCTGGACTTTCGCGACCTGATCGGCTAAGTGCCCGCAGCCGTCCGGGGATAGTCGAAGGGCGGCGACCCAACTGAAAACAGCGCACCGAAACGCTCGCGCGACCGGAAAGGTCGCGCATCGGCAGGAGTTGAGACCATGGCAAACATCATCGACGAGCTCGATCGCGAGCAGATCGAGAAGATCACCGCGCTTCGCGCCGTTCCGGATTTCGCCCCCGGCGATACCGTGAAGGTCAATGTGAAGGTGGTTGAAGGCACGCGCAGCCGCGTCCAGGCCTATGAGGGCGTCGTGATCGCCCGCGCCGGCGGCGGCCTTTCCGAGAATTTCACCGTCCGCAAGATTTCCTATGGCGAAGGCGTCGAGCGCGTCTTCCCGGTCTATTCGCCGCTGATCGATTCGATCGAGGTGGTGCGCCGCGGCAAGGTCCGTCGCGCCAAGCTCTATTACCTCCGCGATCGCCGCGGCAAGTCGGCCCGCATCGTCGAGAAGACCGAGCCGCGCAAGGACAAGGCGAAGGTCTGACCCTTCTGCCGCCACACGGCCGGGATATTTCGGGGCGGACCACAGGGTCCGCCCTTTTTCGTTTCGGGATCGTCGATCATGGACGCCTTCAAGCTCAGCAACCGGCAGAACTGGGACGAGCGCGCGGACATCCACGCCGCCGACCGCACCGGCTTCTATGCCGTCGATGCCTTCCTCGCCGGCGAGGACACGCTCTATCCGATCGAGCAGGCCGAGATCGGCGATGTCGCCGGCGCGCGGCTCGCCCATTTCCAGTGCCATATCGGCATCGACACACTCTGCCTCGCCCGCCGCGGTGCCACCGTGACCGGCATCGACTTCTCCTCTCGCGCCATCGCCCATGCGCAGAGCCTCGCCGCGCGCGCCGGCCTTGCGGCCAGTTTCGTCGAGGGCGAGGTCTATGACGCGCCGGAGCTCACGGGCGGCGGCTTCGATATCGTCTACACGACCTGGGGCACCATTACCTGGCTGGACGATATCCGCGCCTGGGCGCGCGCGATCGCCGGCACCTTGAAGATCGGCGGCCGCTTCTATTTCGCCGACACCCATCCGGCCGCGGCCGTGATGGAGGATCGCGACGGCATCCTCGTGCCCGCCTATGACTGGCGATCGGCGAAGGACACGCCCCAGCGCTTCGATGCGCCCTTCACCTATACCGGCGACGCCACGCCGCTCGCGACCGGCCACAATTTCGAATGGATGCGCGGGCTCTCCGACGTGATCGGCGCGCTGCTCGAAGCCGGTCTCCGGCTCGACTTCCTGCACGAGCACGAGCTGCTGCCCTACAAGCACTTCTCCATCATGGTCCCTGCCGGCCGGCGCATGTTCGCGCTGCCGCCCGGCCTGCCGCGCATGCCGCTCGCCGTCTCGCTGCAGGCGACGCGCACGCGCTGACGAGACCGGCCCATGCGGCGGAGGATTGTCGTCTTCCGCCGCCGCTGCTATCTAGAACAGTTATGAACGCCGCCCGACCCAGCATGGAGCATTGCCCGACGACCGCGGATTTCGCGTCGATGGACGATCATGCGCGTCTGCCCTGGCGGTTCTTCGCGCGTCTCCAGGCGACCGAGGACCGCGGCCGACTTTGACGGGGCGGGCGCGTGCCCGGCCGGCTCGAGCCCATCCTCGCCCCTCTTTTGCGCCGCATCCCACTCCCTTCTGCCAGGAATGACGTCATGACCGCGTCCGAAAAGCCCCGCACTCTCTATGACAAGATCTGGGACGACCACGTCGTCGAGGAGACGCCGGACGGCACCGCGATCCTCTATATCGACCGCCACCTCGTTCACGAGGTGACGAGCCCGCAGGCCTTCGAGGGCCTGCGCATCGCCGGCCGCAAGGTCCACCAGCCGAAGAAGACGCTGGCCGTCGTCGATCACAACGTGCCGACGACCGACCGCTCGCACGGCATCGCCAATCCGGAATCGGCGCTGCAGGTGGCGACGCTCGCCGAGAACGCCGCCGATTTCGGCGTCGAATATTACTCCGAGCGCGACCATCGCCAGGGCATCGTGCATATCGTCGGCCCCGAGCAGGGCTTCACGCTGCCCGGCATGACGATCGTCTGCGGCGACAGCCACACCTCGACGCATGGCGCCTTCGGCGCGCTCGCCCATGGCATCGGCACCTCCGAGGTCGAGCATGTGCTCGCCACGCAGACGCTGATCCAGAAGAAGGCGAAGAACATGCGCATCACCGTCGACGGGAAGGCTCCCGCCGGCGTGACCGCCAAGGACATCATCCTCGCCATCATCGGCGAGATCGGCACCGCCGGCGGCACGGGCCATGTCATGGAATATGCCGGCGAGGCCATCCGCGCCCTCTCGATGGAAGGCCGGATGACGGTCTGCAACATGTCGATCGAAGGCGGCGCGCGCGCCGGCCTGATCGCGCCGGACGAGACCACCTTCGCCTATATCAAGGGCCGTCCGAAGGCGCCGACCGGCGCCACATTGGACCAGGCCCTCGCCTACTGGCAGACTCTGGTCTCCGACGAGGGCGCGCATTTCGACAAGGAAATCCGGCTCGACGCGGCCAATCTGCCGCCGATCGTGACCTGGGGTTCCTCGCCGGAGGACGTCATCGCCATCACCGGCGTCGTGCCCGATCCCGATGCGATCGCCGACGAGAACAAGCGCACCTCCAAGTGGCGCGCGCTCGACTATATGGGCCTGAAGCCGGGAACGCGGATGGTCGACATCCCGATCGACCGCGTCTTCATCGGCTCCTGCACCAATGGCCGCATCGAGGACCTGCGCGCCGCCGCCTCCATGATCGGCGGCAAGAAGGTGCGCGAGGGCGTCAACGCGATGGTCGTGCCGGGCTCCGGGCTCGTCAAGGAGCAGGCGGAGGCCGAGGGCCTCGACGCCATCTTCAAGGCCGCCGGCTTCGAATGGCGCGAGCCGGGCTGCTCCATGTGCCTCGCGATGAACGAGGACCGCCTGAAGCCGGGCGAGCGCTGCGCCTCGACCTCGAACCGCAATTTCGAGGGCCGCCAGGGCTTCAAGGGCCGCACGCATCTCGTTTCGCCGCAGATGGCGGCAGCGGCGGCGATCGCCGGCCACTTCGTCGACATCCGCGACTGGCATTGATCCGCGGCCGGCCCGGATGAACCCTCATCCGGGCCGGAGGCGATCACCAGTGGCGCGGGCCGACGAAATGGCAGCGCTTGCCGACGCTGACGCGCTTGAAATGCCAGCCATGACGGCCATGCACCTTCACGGTCTTGTAGACCGGGGTGCAGACGCGGCGCGGGCCGTGGAAGACGGGGCCACGATGCGGCCCGGCCGCCATCCGCGTCTCGACCGTCGTCGTGGTGGTCACGGTGCGATGCGGCGCGGCGGAGGCCGGCGCGGCCGAGAATCCGGCAAGACCGGCGGCGAGGGTGGCGGCGACGAGGAGAGGCTTCAGCATGACGGTGTCTCCGGGGTTCGGCGGGAGCGAAATCCCCCGCCAGCACAGCCATCAAAGCCGATGCCGGCTGAACCGGCTCTGAGACCGTCATTCATCTGGCATTCATATCGACGCCGCGCTTCGAGAACACTGAATGCGTTGATAGAGAAAGGGTTTCAAACATTGTCTCCCTTATCGTTTGAAACGTTGAAGGCCCCTTCGCTGGATGATCTCGCCGCCATGGGCAACGCGGCGCTGGCGGCCCTGCCCGCGGAGTTTCGCACCCTTGTCGGGACGGTCGAGATCCGCGTCGATGATTTTCCGACCGACGAGGTGCTCGAGGATCTCGGCATCGAATCGGAATTCGACCTGCTCGGCCTCTTCCATGGCGTCGGCCTCGCCCATGCCGAGGCGGTGGCAGGGACCGGCACGATGCCGAACCGGGTCTGGCTCTATCGCCGCCCGATCCTCGACTACTGGGCCGAGCATGACGAGACGCTGGGCGCGATCGTCACGCATGTGCTCGTGCACGAGATCGGCCACCATTTCGGCCTTTCCGACGACGACATGGAAGCGATCGAGGAAGCCGCTGATTGACCGGTGCGCCCGGGCGGCGCATCACTTTTTTCAACAAGCCTCAGGACAGACCGAGGAACCGCCGATGGACAAGTTCACAACGCTGACCGGTGTCGCAGCGCCGCTGCATCTGATCAATATCGACACCGACATGATCATCCCGAAGGACTATCTGAAGACGATCAAGCGCACCGGCCTCGGAAAGGGCCTGTTCGCCGAGATGCGCTACAAGGATGACGGCAGCGAGAACCCGGACTTCGTGCTGAACAAGCCCGCCTACCGGCATGCCTCGATCATCGTCGCCGGCGACAATTTCGGCTGCGGCTCGTCGCGCGAGCATGCCCCCTGGGCGCTGCTCGACTACGGCATCCGCTGCGTGATCTCCACGTCCTTCGCCGACATCTTCTACAACAACTGCTTCAACAACGGCATCCTGCCGATCCGCGTCTCGAAGGAAGACCTCGAGAAGCTGTTCGACGATGCCGAGCGCGGCGAGAATGCCCGCCTCACGGTCGACCTCGCGGCGCAGGAGATCCGCGGCCCCGACGGCGGCGTCGTCACCTTCGAGATCGATCCCGAACGCAAGGAGAAACTCCTGAACGGGCTCGACGATATCGGCCTCACCATGGTGAAGCAGCCCGAGATCGCCACCTTCGAGGCGAAGTCCTTCGAGGCGCGGCCCTGGGCCTGAGACTGCCGACCACAGACAGAAACGGCGTCCGGTCTTGCGACCGGACGCCGTTTTGGGACTGACCGGAGGAAGTCAGTTCTTAGTTGACGTCGCCGTCACGCTGGGCCGGATGCGGATCGAAGGCACCGATGCCCTGCGAACCGTTGGCCGTTACGCCGACTTCCTGGCCCGGCAGGAGACCGTAAAGCACGGTGCCGTTGACGAACTGGAAGCTCTGACCCGACTTCAGGGTGAGCGTGCCGGCGGCCGGGTTGACCGTCTCGACGGTGCCCTGGAACTGCTCGGCGGCGAAAGCTGAGGCACCCGAGGCGAGGAAGGCGACCGAAGCCGCAGCAATGGCAAACTTGCGCATGATGATTGTCCTTGAGTTTTCGTATGTGGGGATCAGGGCCGAGGCTTAGTTGACGTCGCCGTCACGCTGGGCCGGATGCGGATCGAAGGCGCCGATGCCCTGGGTGCCGTTGGCGGTCACGCCGACTTCCTGGCCCGGGAGCAGACCGTAAAGAACGGTGCCGTTGGCGAACTGGAACGACTGACCCGACTTCAGGGTGAGCGTGCCGGCGGCGGGGTTCACCGTCTCGACGGTGCCCTGATACTGCTCGGCGGCGAGAGCCGCGGCGCCCGAAGCGAGGAAGGCGACCGAAGCGGCGGCGAGTGCAAACTTACGCATGATG
>Ga0209930_1003453_pt1 | contig 15743 bp, 22 predicted proteins | sample ThiBiot_500_biof_2_FD_183948 | JGI IMG/M metagenome (GOLD analysis project Ga0209930, IMG submission 183948) | Wastewater bioreactor microbial communities from Cape Town, South Africa - Thiocy_cont_500_biof (SPAdes) | ecosystem: Engineered > Bioreactor > Thiocyanate-remediating >... | reverse complement strand
TGAATGCCGTGAGCCTCACGTCGCCGTCATCCAACACTGCAATCATCCATCACACGCCAAGCAGCACCTTGCCGAAGCCATATGGATGTCGCGAATCAGGCAGCCGTCGCGAGTACTTGATCGACACCAGCGTGATGGCATCGCTGCATACACGCACACGCACACGAGCACACGATTGTATCAGTGAGTGCGTGAGCTCTGCACCTCGCTCGCTCGCGACACTACCTCACCAAGTCCGAGAGCGAGTGCAAGGCGTCCGCCACCATGGCAGCCGAGTTACCGAGCACGCCGGCGATGGCCTTGCCGATGGTCAGCACGACGTTGGAGCCGAGCCCGAGCCACGTGATGTTCATGGCGCGCCGCTCCTCCTCCTTCTCGTGGCGCTTGGGCTTCCACGCCACGCCGCCAAAGTGGTGCGCTGGATGCTTGTGCATGTCGGCCGAGCCGCGATCTACCGCGGCCTTGTGCTTGTCGTCATCGTCGTGGTGGTGATGGTGGTGGGCTCCTCCTCCGTGGTGGCGCAGCAGCACCAGCGACGAGGCTCGCGCACGCGGTGTGGCGCGGCAGCGCGGACCTGCCGAGTAGCCAAGCACTAACGGCCGTGTGTATGGTAGAACGAGTTGCCAACCCGATGGACACCGTAGTTTCGTGGCAGTCGCCCGCCACGCCATGTGAGAGTTGGTGTGTGCGAGTTGGTGTGTTTGTTGGTGCGCGCGAGCAGCAGCAACGAAGTGAATGCGATGTCGATGTCGATGTCGATCGTTGTTGGTTGTTGGCGGCGCGGCACTCACGCATCGAGGCCCGTCCGTTCAAGCCATCAACCCACCACCTGACGACCTCAGTCTCATCGATCGACCGACTCGCGACTCTCGCAGCCCACCTTGATCATCCAGCTCGACGATGGCCGACGAGATCTCGCAGCAGCGAATCGAGCAGTTCGTGACGCTGGCGCACGAGGTCAAGCGCTGGATCGAGCAGGTGCTCAACGTGCGCTTGGGCACGTCGGTCGTGGCCGCCAACGTCCTACCCGACCTCCATACGCCGCTCAAGGACGGCATCGTGCTGTGTCACTTGATGTTGCGCATCTCGGAGCGCTCGATACCGCGCATCCAGCAGGACACGTCGTTCGCCTTCCAGCTCAAGGAGAACGTCAGCTTCTTCATCGAGGCCATCGGTACTCTCTCTCACACTCACGACCACGAGCCAATGAGCCTCAATCACACTCGCACACTCACTCTGATCTCTCTCGTGTACGTAGCCGAGTATGGAGTGCCAGAGCATCGGCTCTTCACGGTAGCGGATCTGTTCGACAATAAGAACATGGTCAACGTCGTGCACTCGATCGCGGCGCTGGGTCAGCTCGCCAGCGAGCGCGGCTTCCTGCCGACCTTCGTGCACTCGTCGACCGTCTTCTTGGGCGCAACGAGCTCGACTGCGACCACCACCACGAGCTCGAGCTCGAGTTCAACTTCGACTTCGAGCTCGTTGACACCGCCAGTGGCGCATCATTCGCCAGGAACGCGCAAGCGAACGGGCAGCTTTGGCGTGCAGCCCAAGATGACGCCCGCGCAGATCGAGCTCATCAAGCGAGTATGCATCCTCGAGCCGCCGACTCTCGAGCAGTACGCTGTTGGCTCATGATGATGACGGGGCTTGGATTGGTCGAGTGTAGCAACTCAAGACCGCGAGGACGCTGCCCAAGATACGGCGCAAGGTCAAGCAATCGGCCGTCGTCGCTCGAACGCAGCTGCTGCTATCGCTGTCGGAGCAAGAGCGAGCACACAGTACGTGACTCTCTGGCTCTCTGGATCTCTCTCTCTCTCTCTCTCGATCTTTCTCTGGCTGACAATGAGTGAGCGCAGTGATCGAGATTGAGGCTCGCATCGCTCGTGTACAGGCGTTGGTTCGAGGCTTCCTCACGCGCAAGTTCGTGCGCAAACTCAGTACGTTGTTGCGTCGCGATCGTGGCGCAATCAACGCGCTAATGGCGATGTGGCATTCGTGTGTGTAGAGTACCAACAAGCACAACGCACGTTGGTAGCCAAAGAGATCCTCGAGGCCGACGAGCGCTACGTGCAGTCGCTCGACCTCGTGCGGCAGCTGTACATCATTCCACTCAAGCAGCGCAAGCTCGTGAGCGAGAAGGAGCTGCGCGTCGTCTTCTCGAACCTCGAGACGATCTTCCACTTTACGACCAAGGTGGTCGAGATGATCGAGCCACGCGTGCATTCGTGGGGAGTGCACTCGTGTCTGGCCGATGTCTTTCTCGAGCTCGTACGTCGCGCACCATCGCGCCATCGCGCCAACGGCTCGCCTGCTGGCGCGCCACTCACCGCGAGCGATCTACGAGGCAACAGGCTGCCTTCATGAAGGTCTACACGCTGTACTTGCAGAACTGCGAGCATGCGCAGGATCGCGTCGTGAGCCTCAAGCAGACCAACCGCGAGTTCGCCAAGTTCCTCGAGGAGGCCGAGGCGCGGCCCGAGTCCAAGGGCCTGCCACTGCAAGCGTACCTGATCCAGCCCGTGCAGCATGTGCCTCGGTTCGTGTGGCATTGCGCAATTCATTCGTGTGAGTGTGAGAGCTGACTGTGTCGCGTGTGCCAGGTACGGCCTGCTGATCAGGGAGCTGCTGCGCTACACGTGGCCGACGCATCCCGACTACGAGCAGCTCACGATGGCCAACGAGGCGCTCGCAGAGGTCGGCGAGCATCTCAACGAAATGACGCGCTTGGCGCAGAGCCAGCGCAAGCTGATCGAGATCTCGCGCACGCTCTACGGCGCGCAGCTCGAGTTGCAGGAGCCGAGCCGGCGCTTCCTGCGCGAAGGCGTCTTCGGCACGACGGTGCTGTTGCTCTTCAACGACATGCTGCTGATCGGCGAGAAGGGCGGCAAGTTCAAGAGCACGCTGCGGCGCCTGAGCGGCCTCTCGTCCGACAGCGAGAAGACCACCAAGGTGCTGGACATGGTGTTCCTCAACCTCGTGGCAGCGACGCCTGCCTCTGGCGGCTTCGAGGTCGTGCACGAAGGCAGCGGTAAGCGCTTGATCAAGATCAAGACCTCGTCGGTACGCCACAAGGCATCACGCACCGGCTGGCGACACCATTCGACCCGAACGTGACTAACCGCTCCCGCACGCCACGCCACGCCACGCCACCAGTCGGTCGATGCAGTTGGCTGGGTGGCCGACATCTCGAGCGCCAAGGAGGCGCTGATCTCGTGTCGCCAAGCGCGAGCACAGGCTGTCGAGCAGAGCAAGACCGACGACTCCAAGACGGCAGCCAAGATCCTGCAGGACCGCTCGCCGCCGATGAACGATCGCCGCCGCGGCTTCCATCGCCAGGAGAGTGTCTCGGGCCTCATCAGCGCGCGCGACACGGTCACGCAGCAGATCGAGGCCATCGAGCAGGAGATTGCCGAGCTCGACAACAACCGTACGCTGCTCGTCACACCCACACGCACGCACGTGAACTGCATCGCTGACTCGAAGGTGCTGTAGCTGTGCTGGGCTCGGTGGCGCGCGAGAAGCGCCGGCTGGCACTGAAGGCACGCAAGGAGCGTCTGGCCATCGATCTCGAAGCCGTCGAGCACCGCATCGCCGATGGCAAGCGAGCATCGCCGTCGACCTTTGGCGCATCGCCGCCGCCCAACGCCAAGCGCCTCTCGTTCTAGCCGCTACGGCGCGTATGTATCATACACGCACACGCACACGCACGCACACTCTATCGAAATCTCGTTCTCCCGTTCTTGTTGTTTGAATTCGTGTCCGCCAACAGCCATCGAGAGAGGGCTGCTGGCCGGGTCAGCGTCAGCATCTCAATGTACAGATAAAGGCGCCAATACCGGCGCAGTCGCAGTAGCAGTAGTAATAATCGATATTGGATGATTGTGAGGTGATGAGTTTACTCGCGATCATGGCAAGCGAGAGAGAGAGAGCGCACACGAGCAGACAGAGAGATGTCGGCTTAGAAGGCGTTGCCGTACACGATCGGGTACGAGGTGTCGTACAGGATGCCGCACTCACCGCAGCAGATGACCGAGGTCGGACCACCCTTGCAGCCGGTGCCGTCGCTGGGCGAGTTGTCGACGCCGCACGAGGGCGACGACGAGCGCGCGATGCGAATGTAGCCCTGCTCGCCCCAGCTAGGCGCCCAGCTGTTGCGCACGAGCCAGTAGTCGCCGTACTTGCTGTCGGTGCCGTAGCCGACGAGCACCACGGCGTGGTTGATGTCGATCGAGGTGGCGTTGCAGCCAGTGAAGACGCCCGACTCGTAGGCCGACCAGGCCGAGGCGTCGACCGAGACGGCGATCGGGCCGAGCGTGGCGACGGCGTTCATGAGCGGCGAGTACTGGTTGGCCGGCAGCTTGACGAGGCCCGAGATGTTGGCGGCGATCGGCGTGCGGATGGGGCTGAAGTGGCACTTCATGTTCGAGCCGCGGTAGCTCAGGTACGGGTACACCCACTCGCTGCACACGCCCGAGCCGTGCTCGACCAACGTCGAGAAGGCGAGCTCGGCAGTACCGCCGCCACAGCCGCCAGAGCCACCGCACTATCGAGAGGGAGAGCGAGAGCAAGCTCGAATGAGGCCACGACGACATCAACGACGACATCAACCACGCACCTGGTCGGGGTTCGGCGTGCACGAGAGAATCTGCTGCTCCGAGAGCGTCGGCAGCTGGCCGGTGGCGCGCGCATAGAACGACTCGATGGTCGAGGCGGCGGCGAACGACCAGCACGAGCCGCAGTGGCCCTGGTCCTTGACGGCCGTCACGATGTTGGCCGTGCGCCAGTCGACCGAGGTCGGCAGCGCGGCGAGCTGTGCACGGTCACCGACGGCGTGCGCCGGCGACGCGAGACGGCCGTCACCACGGCGCAGGTAGCCAATGTCCTTGCGGTAGCCGAGCACGACGCGCTTCTCGGACTCCTCCATGTCCGAGAACTGGTTGATGCCCATCTTCCACGAGAGGTTGCGGCTGTTGTGCGCACGCACGCGCGACAGCTCGCGCTCGAACAACAAGCGGCGCGCCTTGTACTCGTTGGGCTCATACTGGCGACCTGCAGCACGCGAGCAGGCGACGAGAGCACCACACAGTCAGGGCTGCAAGGCGTGCAACACCAACGCCATCAACGCACCAAAGTCGCGCACAAAGTGCTCGAACGTGTAGCCGTCGAGCTTGTCCCACGTCGGACGAGCGACCGCCATTCCAGCGAGGCCGAGCACCACGAGAGTGCCCAGCACGACCAACAACAGAACCGACAAGCGAGCCATCGACAACGACGACGAGCAGCAACAGCAGCGAGGCAACAACGAAACAACGAAGAGAAACGACGAAGACGAAGAGAGCGGCAACGCGAGAGCGCCGTGGAATATTCGACCGCACTCCTCGGAGAATTACGGCAATCCAAGCAATCCAAGCAATCCAAGCAATCCACGACGCGAGCAACGTTGTATTGGAGCTTGTGGCGTGGGCCAGGGCCTGCGGGAGCGCATATATATGAGGATGGGTTTATTTCGTCGACGATCGATGTGCTTTGGCGGCGGTGAGTGGTGATGGCTCGGTGACTTTCGGTGAGTGGCGGTCGAGGTGATGATGATGGGAGTGTTGGTTGTACAGCGGCCGAGCAGCAGCATCGTGCGAGAGTGCGGATGGTACATAGATAGGGCAAGGAAATGCAAGGCAATCAACGAAGAAGAGCAACGACGGCGGCATCATCGGTGCACCATCTCGCGCAGGTTCTCGATCACGGCCACTTGGTTCGCCAGCACCACGCTCGAGAGCGTCGAGCCCAGGTCGCCCATGTCGGTACGGAAGATCCATGTCACCATCGATTCCTTGCGGCCCATCTCCTGCGCAGTGGCAAGCAAGCAAGCAAGCAAGCGAGTGATCAGCACACGCACAAGTCAGTTGCCTGCACTGCAGAGTGCGAGTTGCGTACGGTGCACGGCGTGATGATGAAGCCTGAGGGATACACGATGCCGCGCGAGTAGCTCGGATTCGGCGGCGCGTCCGGATGCTCGACACTGCGGCTCACTACTACGGCAGTGCCGTCGTCATCCTCGAACCAATGCAGCACCAGCACGGCATCGCGCGCCTGCGACTGAAAGTACTTGCTCGCTTGGTACTGGCGGGAGGGCGGGAACGGGCGCACCCAGAGAGAGCAAGACGTCAGTAAACGTGCGCGTATGTGCACCACCATCACCACTGATGCCATTCACACATACCTTGTTGTACACGATCATCGTATGGCCATCGAGATGCTCGATCTCTTGCGACTCGATGCACAGCGGATTGAACTGCGATTGTCGCGACTGCACTCGATCGGTGGCGCTGCCGATGAGTATCGAGACTCACCCTCGCCGCGCGCGCAGATCGAATCGCACTCGTACCGAGTCGACCAAAATGTCCTTGATGCGCTTCGTCGTGCCCGGCACGCGACCGCACGCCTTCTGACACAGCAAGTTGGGATTCGACGCCTCCTCGATGCGGTAGAGCGCAATGTTCTTGCGGTTGCCAGCAGGTACCCAGGCGCTATCGTCCGCGATACGCAGCAGCTCCTTGACTGAAACGTTGTAATCACGAGCGTGAGAGAGAGAGAGAGAGAGAGAGAGATCAGCATGATTGATCAGCGCGTCAGCAGTCATGCATGTTGGCTGACTGTACCTGCAGTGTCAACGAGTGCAAAGAACTGCGACACGACGACGCTCTTGCTCACGAACGACTTGCCGATGTTGGCCTGCTCGACGCGCAGGATCGCACGCTGCACGTCCATCGACGTGATGGTCGAGGCATTGAGGCGCTTGAGGTGCGAGTCGTGCGAGATCGCGTCGGCCTGCGTCACGACCGCGTTGGCGACCGTCAGCACGTACGAGTGGCACACGTGCATGGCGCCCGCCGAGAACTGCACGAACTGCTCCTTGCTTCGGAACGGCAGCACTGTGCACACGTAGCATCGTCGAGTCAGCTCGCCAGCATCTGTGGCGTTTGCACAGTGCTTGACGTAGGCACGTACCAAGGAAGCCGATCGGATAGGTCTCGCCGTCCTCGACCAAGTGAATCAATACGGCGGGATCGAGCGAGTACGGCGTGTCGCCGATCAAGATATACAACGGCGTGCGGTACGAGAAGTCGCCAAAGAGCTCCGAGATCTGCTCGCGAAAGATCTCGGCGCTCGTGCGGTAGCACACGCTGACGTCGACGATCATGTCGCGCTCGCGGTCGTGCAGCCGAATGCCCTTGGCGCGTGGCAGGTTCTCGAAGCGCTCCGAGTTCGGGTGGTACTCGAACACCGTGACGGGCGTCGTGGGCGACGACGGCGGCGACGTGCCGGGCGACTCGATGGCGACGTTGGTCTTGGTCGAGAACGACGTCATCGAGTGCGGGTCGTACGAGTCGGTGCGCGTACGTCGCCGGCGAAGGTTGGCCGAGATCGGATCGCGCTCGGCCTCGTCCGTGTGATCGACGCCCACGCCGTCATGGGGCGTCGTATGGCGTACGCTCGCGATCGTGTTGGGACCATCGAATCGACCGAATGGCAGCGAAGCGTAGTGGTGCGTGTGGATGGTCGAAGTCGAGCTCGAGCTCGCATCAGCAGCATCGGTGGGCACGATCGGAATGCCAGGAGTCTGGACGAGCGATGGCGCTGGTGTTGGTGTTGGTGTGGATGTTGGTGGTGTAGCGTCTACACTGATCGAAGACGAGGTCGAGGTCGAGGTCGAGGTCGAGGTCGAGGTGGCTGCCACGCCAGCGGCACCAGCGAGAGCAACGTCGTCTCCAGCGTCGGCAGGCAGCGGAAAGCTCTCCATCTCGCACGATGGCTGCTACGTGGGAGCACCAAGGCTCTTGGAGCACGTGTCAGTGACGTGGATGACCGGCCGCACGAGAACACCTCTCACGCAATCAACGAGGAAGTAGTAGTAGACGCTCCCCAACGACAACGACAACAACAACAACAACAACGACGACGACGATGATGCAGCAGCGGCGGCGCAACGACACAACAGCAGCCGAGGTCGAGGTCGAGGTCGAGGTCGAGGTCGACAGCGCCATCGACACGGCACGGCGCCTCTCGCTCGTCATTGCCATCGCTCCCTCACCCCATGCGGACCTCATCCGTTGCTTCGATCGCACCTCTCTCACCATCTCCATGGCGAGGAGCTTTGTGAGTATCGGTGCGCAGCTGCTCTTCAACACTACGCTCAGCGATGTCGAGGTCCGAGTGCCGACCTCGAGCGCGAGCTCGACCGCCGCCGCCGCGGCGTGTGTCATCGCCATTCCGGCGCACTCGCTGATCCTCTCGGCGCGCAGCAGCGTGCTGCATCAACTCATCGTACACGCTCGTCGTCCTCCTCAAACAAACTCTCCATCACCATGCGGCGGCATGGGCGAGGCCGACGCAGTGACGGTGCTCGAGCTCGAGCCGATGCACGAGCGCACGGCACGAGCGCTGTTCCGATGGCTGTACACCGACGCGCTGCCCGAGCCATCGAGCTTTGCTATCGAGAGTGATTGGAGTACGTAGCATGCCGAGCTCGATGCCAAGCTCTCGACGCCATGCTCGCTCGTGTGTCTCTCGAACTGACGTGCGTGAGGCAGTCTTTGAGTTCCTGGTTCGCTGCATCGGCTTCGAGCTGCCGGCGGCATTCGAGCAATGTCTCGCGCTCATCGCGACGTCGTTCTTGAGCATCGAGCGAGTGTGCGAGCTGCTGAACCACCTGGAGCTGGTACTCGTGCAAGCCGAGCACTTGCCGCGCCCATTGTTGTCGACCGACTCCGCGTCATCGTCGTCGGCATCGATGACCGCGCCTCTACTGCAGCTGCTTGAAGACGCGCTGCTGTATGCGTGCCACAACGCGCAAGCACTCGTCAACACGCGTTCGTTCCAGAGCCTCTCGACCAAGAACCTCGTGCGACTGCTCGAGCACCCGTACTTTGCGCCGCCCGAGATCGAGCTCTTCCGAGCGTGCGTCGCATGGGCAGAGAGCGAGGTGCCTCGCGAGCCACCGCGCTCGTTCGAGTCGCTCAAGTACTTGATTCGATTCCCGCTGCTGACGGCACAGATGCTGGCCGATGAGGTTCAGCCGAGCGGCCTACTGAGTGCCGCCGAGCTGTGCGAGCTGTACACCTACCTGCTCACGGCCAACCGCGACACGCGCGCATTCACGCTACCGTTCTCGACCATACAACGCATCCCACCGCCGCCGACACTGCCAGCTCATGTTGGCGCCTCGACAACGACATCAGTCACTTTGAATCAGCAATCACAAGGAGCTGTACATGTATCATCGGCATCGGCATCACATTCGGGATACGCAGCGTCGGTACCGCCACGATCAGGCGTGCTGCTCGTGTCGTCGAATGCGCAGCAGCTCGCTCAGCTCCAAAGCGACCTGAGCGGCGTGCCACGCATCCAAGCACTCGGTACTGTGGCGACCTTCAACGTTGCCGACGCGTCACTGACATGGGAGACCGTGAGCCAGTACGCAGCCGTCGTGCTGTGGGTCGACCTCAATCCGAACCCACGCATCGCTCAGCGAGAGGAGCTCGGCAGCGTGCTGTACCGCTACGTGTGTTCTCACGGTGGTCTCGTGGTGTGCGATCTCGACGGCATCGGACTCGGCGAGCTCGATGCCGTCAATCCGCTCACGCGGCAGGGCCTGCGCACGGGACAGCGCGACGCACTCGGCAAGCTGCTGGTGCCGGGCCACGAGCTGCTGGCCGACGTGGCGCAGTTCGCCGGCATGTCGTTCATCTACAACGAGGAGTGCACGCCGAACCGCACCGAGCACATGCACGGCCGCGTGATCGCCGAGTGGGAGAGCGGCGCGCCGCTCGTGGCCGAGAGCTGGATGCCGGCCGACGAGGAGCAGGCCAGCGCACCGACGCAGCAGATGCTGCGCGTCGTGTCGCTCAACTTCTTCGTGCCGGGAGCGGCGGCCAATCTGTGGGACGCCGACACTGATGGCATGGTGCTAGTGTGCAACGCGATTGAATACGTAGCTCGACCACGCGATGCTGCAGTCTAGTAGGCTGGCTGGCTGGCTGGCTGGCTGGCTGATATCGCTGATATCGACCGATAATGAAGAAGCAGTAGCGGCAGCTGTTCTTCGTTCTTCTTCTCGTTGCTCGCTCGCTGCCACGTCGATCTCGCTCTCGCTCTCGCTGTCCGATACCACGAGCAGAGAGAACAAGGCCAAGTGCACTGTTGTAGTTGTAGTTGAACTTGCAACGTGGTGCGCGATCGCTAGTGAGTGAGATATGCGGCAGTGGCTGGCGGCGATCGCGCTGGTGGCGCTCGTGAGCGTGTTGCTCTCGCCCGCCAACGCGCAGTTCGACGACGCCGAGTTCTCGGGCTGTGGTGGCTTCGTCGGCCTATCGAGTGCCTTGAGCAAGTACGGCCAGCTGCTATTGCGCTCCACGGCTCGAGGAGGAAGGGCATTGACTCACGACGACGTGGCTCGATGATGGAGCAGGAAGCTGAGCGAGCGGCTGGATCTCTCGTTCACGACCATCGAGCTGTACACGCTCGACGGCGTGCTCAAGGAGAAGGCTGAGTGCGCGCCCAATGGCTACTACTTTATGCCGGTCTACGAGCGCAACGGAGTCTTCCGTATGGTTGTCAATGGCCCTGCTGGTTGGCACGTCGGTACGTCTCGATCTCTCTGTCGATCTCTCGCGCTGTCGGTCGATCGCTGACGGTCGCGTTGTCGGCGCTAGATCCATCGGACGTACGCGTCGAGATCGGAGAGGACGGTCAATGCAACCTGGGCAACGACATCAACTTCCAATACACGGGCTTCTCGGTGCGCGGTTCGGTGTACGCCGGCGCCATCAACAGCAACGAGTGCGAGAACCCCGGAGCGCCGGGCGTCGTGCTGCAGCTGTTCCGTGCCGGCAGCGACGGCACCGCTCGTGGTGCGGCGGTCGCCACCACGAGCTCGAGCGACACGGGCTCGTTCGTGTTCAACAACGTCGCACCCGACACGTACTTGATCACGGCACAGCGAGCCGGTTGGAGCTTCGCCAAGGTTCGTGCGGCAGGCAGGCAGGCACACGCGACCAGACTGAATTGAATGTGAGTCGATGCCGTGTGTGCATGCAGGAGTCGACGCCAGTGACCGTCGAGTGGGGCAACGTCGACATACCGCCCGAGTCGTCATTGGTCGTGACGGGCTTTGATGTATCGGGCCGCATCACGTCGGCGCAAGGCGAACCAGCGCCGAACGTCGAGTTCCATCTCTACTTTATCGGTATGACCGTGCTCCTCGCCTGACTGGTTGGATAGATGGATAGATAGATTGATTGATGGGGGCTTGAATGGATGGCTTGAATGTAGATGAGGATGGTGAGGAAGGTGAGCAGGTGGACACGATGGTCTCGGGCGACAATGGCGTGTTCTCGTTCTCGAACGTCAAGTGCGGCACGTATCGATTGCTGCCGCTGTATCGCGACGAGCACACGACGTTCGATCTGCATCCGGCGTCGCTCGTGTTCGATGTCAAGGGCTCGAGCGTGGCGATCGCCGAGGTCTTTCGCGTGACGGGCTTCTCGGCGCGTGGTCGCGTGGTGCAACACGCCGGCGCCAAGGGCGAGGTCGGTGTCGACGGCGTGGTGGTGACCGTGTACCAGGACGGCAGCGGCGGCGGCGAGCGACGCAAGGTGTACGAGACGACGACGGCCGCCGACGGCTCGTATCGTCTCGAGACCATGGCGTCGGCGACGTACACGATCGAGGCGCGACGTGCGCACTATCACTTTGAGGATCTCGTGGCGCTGAGCATCACGCCGCGCAACTGTGCGCAGCTGCCCGACATTGTGCTCAAGTCGCTCGACCTGTGTGGCAGCATCGTGATCGATCGTCCGCCGCCGGGCGTGTCGGTCGATGCCACGCGCTCGGTCGAGCTGTACGCGCACAAGGGTGCCGACGAGGCCGCGGCGCCTCTGCACACGGCGCACACCAAGGCGCACGGCGCCTTCTGCTTCCACGTGCCGCCAGGCGACTACATCGTCAAGCCCGTGATCAAGGCGCACGAGGAGCGCAACGGCCTGCTGCTCATGCCGCCGAGTCAGTTCATCCACGTCGACACGGCGCCGATACTCGACGTGCACTTTGTGCAGTCGCGCGTCAAGGTCTCGGGCCGCGTGTCGTGCATCGTGTCGCCGTGCGACGGCTCGATCACCGTCGTGCTGGCGCCGCAGGACCAAAAGACGCCCAAGCTCACGGCGACGCTCGAGGCCGCCGCCGCCAAGGGTGGCGCCAACGAGCACCACCACACGTTCGTCTTCCGCGACGTGCTGCCGGGCCGCTACGAGCTGCAGATCTCGAGCACCAACTGGTGCTGGAAGCAGCCGTCGTTCAAGCTCGAGGTGCGCAGCGAGGACCTCGGCGACCTCGCCTTCGTGCAGACGGGCTTCGTACTCGCGCTCACGTCGTCGCATGCCACCGACGCCGAGCTCTCGTCGTCGGCCGCCGCCACTCGCGTCATCCAAGTGCCCAAGGGCTCGTCGCACCTGTGCCTCGAGGCGCCCGGTACCTACACGCTCGTGCCCAAGTCGTGCTATCGCTTCGAGCACACGAGCTACGCCTTCGACACGGCCGCGCCGGCGCCCGTGTCGCTCGTCGTCTCGCACTTCCAGACGCGCGGCTCGATCGCCGTCTCGCATGCGCACTCGCTGCCCGAGAGCTTGCGCGTGCATGTGTTGAGTGCCAATGCGGCCGCGAGCGTCATCGAGACCGCGCATCGTCGTCGTGACGGCGACGCACGCGAGCAGGCGTCTGGCGAGGGAGTGTACGACTTTGTTGCGTGGGGCAAGCTCGGCGAGAGCATCACGCTGCGACCCGAGACCGACGGTCAGCTGCTGTTCTATCCGCGCACGGCGCACGTCACCATCAACAAGGCCGAATGCAGCAGCAGCGAGCTCACGAGCTTCCAGGCACGTCCGGGCCTCTTCCTCGACGGCAACGTCATTCCGCCGATCGCCGACGTGCAGATCACGGTGCGGTACGCCGAGTCGAGCGCGAGCAAGGGCTCGAAGGCATCGCACGACGAAGACGACATTGTCGTGCGCACGACGACCTCGAGCGACGGCCGCTTCCGCGCCGGTCCGCTGTACGACGACGTCAAGTACCTCACCGACGCCTACAAGGCCGGCTTCCACTTTACGGTCGAGGACGACCAGGACGCGATTCCCACGACCTTCCGCTCGGTGCGCCTCGGCCGCGTGCAAATCGCCGTCACCATCAACGGCGAGCCGCTCGGTGGCGTGCTGGCGCTCCTGAGCGGCGCCAACTCCTACAAGGGCAAGGACACGACGAACCTCGAGAGCGGCCTCGTCGAGTTCGACGGCCTCTTTCCGGGCGCGTACTTTGTGCGCCCGGTGCTCAAGGAGTACGAGTTCGAGCCGCGCAACGTGGCGTTCGACGTCGTCGAGGGCACCACCAAGCGCATCGACTTTGTCGCCACGCGCACCGGCTACAGCTGCTTCGGCCGCGTGCGCTCGCTCACCGGAGAGCCCGAAAAGACCGCCGTCGTCGAGGCCGTGCTCCTTGGCGGCGCGCACACCGAGGAGACGCAGACCGACAACGCCGGCAACTACCGTCTGCGCGGCCTGCGACCCAACGCGCAATACACCATTCAGCTCAAGGCCTCGGAGCGCATCGAACGCACGCTGCCGGTGTCGCACCTCATTGCCACCGGCACGACCGACACGCGCGGCATCGACTTTGTACTCTTCAAGCACTCGAATGCCTTTGACATCTCGGGCACGCTCGATACCGAGCCAGAGTTCTATTCTTCCTTGACGGTAGCTCTCTCTCTCTGTCTCTCTCTCTCAGTCATGCAATCACTCCCTCTCTCACTCACTCACCCGTTTGCCTTGCTGTAGGTCGAGTTGCGTTCATACGAACAACCCGACAAGGTCGTGAAGGAACTGGCGCTCAACAAGTACGCGCACTTCTTCGAGTTCACCAACGTGCCGAAGGACTCGTACTTTGTTCGCGTCCGCTCGACGTTGAGCACGCGTCAGTACGACTACACGCTGCGTGATGTCGCGGTTCCCGAGCCCGACGCCCAGCGCCAATCGCACGTCGCGCTCCGCTTCGACGCCAAGCTGCGGCCGCCGCCGACCAACGTCGCGCCGACCTCGGTCTTCCCGCTCATCTTTGGCGTGCTGCTGCTGGTCGGCTTCTTCAACTATGCCAAGATCCTTGAGTTCGTGCAGCAACAGATTGCCGCCTATCGCGGCATCAAGAAGCCTCTCAGCACCGGCCAGAGCTGGGACGATGTCATTAAGCGCTCGCACTCTGATGGGCAGAGCAAGCGTACTCGCTCGTAAGCTCCTTGTCACACTCCTCACTCACTCTCACTCTCTCTCGCAATCAATCACGCTCTTGGCCAAGATCGTGTATCGGCACTCTTCTGTTTCTACTTTTACTCTGGCAGTAAATGTATGAGCTAACAACGACAAAAGACCAACGACAAGTGGTTTGCGCACCACTGGGTAGTCTACGAGGACGTGATCGTGAAGTGGCACAGCAGCGTGCACATGGGCAACGAGCGCATGCCGAGCGCTTGCGGGTCGCGCAGGTGGAGGATGCGATAGCCCGGGCGCAAGCACGATACTGGCGCCGTGTAGTAGCCGAGCTTCGTGTCCTTGAAGGTGCCGTCCGAGTCGCACACGTACACGGCCAGAATCGCCATCTCCTTGCAGTGGATCGTGAACTCGAACTTGGCGTTCCACGCCGGGTTGAAGCCATTGTCCATAATGTGCTTGGTCTTGTGCGAAACGGTGTCGATTGGCGCGCCCGAGATGTCGATACGGACGTACGGGTCGACGCATTCCTTCTCGTTGAGCTTGCGGTTCTTGGGCAGCTGCCGAGCACTCAAAATCTACGCATATGCAACCAGTGAGCGAGCGAATGAATGTATGAATGAATGAACGAACGAACGAACGAACGAACGAACGAACGAACGAACGAACGAACGAACGAACGAACGAACGACGATTCGGCGACGTACATCGATAGTCAAGAAGCACTTTTGGGTAGCGCGGAACTTGGCGATGTCGACAGCGCCGCAGCATAGCACAGGCGGCTTCAAGACCCAGCCGGCTCCACCGTTGTCGAGGAACTTGCCCTCGTTCAAGTAGGTCGGCTTGCCCGGCGTTTGGAGGTTGAGCGCAACCTGAGTGGCACAGCAGCGCGCGTTAGATCGCAACCTCACAGGAGCCTGGGAACCAGACGATGCACGAACCAACTGGCTGCCGCGATTCCAGCTCGGCTGCGGCTGGTAGTTGTTGGACGTGATGCGCAAGCCCTTGGGGTAGATGCGGCTCAGCAGCTTGTTGTTGATGGCCGTGTGCTCGGCGTCACTCAGCTTCTTCATGGCCGTGCGCTCGCTGAACGATGTCACCTCCCATGGCTTGGCGGTCGTCAGGTGGTCGTCGACCGACTTGAAGCCCTTGCTCTTGATGTACACCAGGCGACTGAGCTCCGGCGCCACGGCGTGCTTGGCAGTCGGAGTCGGCGTCGCGTTTCCGCTCGCGCTCAAGGGCGGAGTTGGCGGCGGGTCGTCGGCATCTTCAAGCTCGTCGAGCGACGCAGTCGAGTCAGGCTCGCGCGACGTCGAGCCCTTGATCAAGATCTTCCAGCGGAGTGAGCTGGGGCTCGGCACCGCATCCGAGTCCTGCGGCGGTGGCGCGAGTAAGTCTGTCCAGCACGCGATTCGGTCAGCCATACGCGCTCTC
>Ga0209930_1003452_pt1 | contig 15743 bp, 16 predicted proteins | sample ThiBiot_500_biof_2_FD_183948 | JGI IMG/M metagenome (GOLD analysis project Ga0209930, IMG submission 183948) | Wastewater bioreactor microbial communities from Cape Town, South Africa - Thiocy_cont_500_biof (SPAdes) | ecosystem: Engineered > Bioreactor > Thiocyanate-remediating >... | reverse complement strand
CGGCGTTTTTCATGTCCGCTATTTGGCCCAAACCAAACGGAAGGCACAAAAAAAGCGCGGATCAAAAATCCGCGCCTTTTTAAAAGTCCGGAAAGCCGATCTTACTTGATCTTGGCTTCCTTGAACTCGACATGCTTCTTGGCAACCGGGTCGTACTTCGTCTTCGTCATCTTTTCCGTCATCGTACGGCTGTTCTTGGTCGTGACGTAGAAGAAGCCCGTGTCGGCGGTCGACAGCAGCTTGATCTTGATCGTTGTAGCTTTCGCCATGGTCATCCTGCCTTATTCTAAAAAATGATGCCGTGGACAGCCGGAAGGGCCCACGGCAAATTCTGGCGCGAAACTACTTCCCGCGCCCGAAAAGTCAAGTCCGTTTTGGCCCAAAAAGCGTGCGTCCGAGCGAGAGGACTGTGTAAAGGCCGAAGAATCCGGCGATCGCCCAGGCAAAGCCGTTATTTCCGCTGATATCGATGGCCGCGCCGATGGCCTGCGGGCCGGCCACCGTACCGACTGCATAGCAGAAGATGAAGGCGGCATTGGCGGCGGCGAGATCGGCGCCGGTGAGTCGCGAGCCGAGATGGCTGAGGCCGACCGTATAGAGCCCGGCGACGCAGCCACCGAAGAACAGCAGCACCGCCGCCATCAGTAGCCAGCTCGACGCCAGCCAGGGCAGGGCAAGCGAGCCGCAAAGGCCGATGATGGCCATCAGCGACAGCAGCTTGCGCCGGTCCTTCATGCGATCGGACAGCATGCCGAGCGGGATCTGGAAGACGACATTGCCGAGGCCCATGATCGTCAGCAGAAGGGCGGCCTGCGACTCGGTGAAGCCGGAGCGGGTGGCATAGATCGGGAAAAGCGACAGCCCGCCCGCCTCCACCGCGCCGAAAATGAAGACGGCCGCCGTGGCGCTCGGCACCAGGAAGACGTAGCGGAAGAAATGCAGCTCCGGCTTTTCGTCGAGCACCGGGCTTTCGTTGCGCGCGATGAAGATCGGAATGGCGGCGACGAGGATGGCGATGGCGCCGATCGCAAAGGGCAGGATGCCCTCGCTGCCGACGATGGAGAAGATCAGCGGGCCGGTGGCGAAGCCCAGCGACAGCACCGTCGAATAGATGCCGAGCACCAGCCCGCGCCGATGCGGCGGCGAGGCGGCATTGATCCAGAATTCCGAGAGCACGAACAGCGTCGTCGTGGCGCCGTGGAAGGCGACGCGCAGCGGAAACCACATCCAGAAGGCTTCGGCGTAATAGAAGCCCAGCGCGCTCAGCGCCGAGACCAGCACGGCCCAGATCATGGTCGTGGCGACACCGAAGCGATGCGCGAACCAGGTGGTGACGGGTGCCGCCGCCATGGCGGCGATACCGGCCATGGCCGAATTCAGCCCGATCAGCGTCGAGGAGATGCCGCGCTTTTCAAGGATGATGCTGAGCAGCGGCAGGCCGAGGCCGATGGCGATGCCGACGGCGGTGATGGCCGAGACGGCGGCGACCAGGGACGGCCAATGGATGACCTCAGGATGATCCGGGGGGCCGTTATGCGGCGAAGACATGCGAAATCCTGTCAGAGCATGTTGCGAAGAAGCGTGCGGCGGTTTTCCGATAACAACATGCGATAAAACAAAGCGCTATAACCTGCTGCGAAAGAACTGGCCGCGCCGGCTGTAATAGAAGGGCACGGTGCTGCCGAAGGGCAGAGCGGGGTCGTCGCTGAGCAGCTTCGCCAGGTCGCAGAGCACCGAGCGGGTGATCCACGGCACGTTCAGGCCGTCGAGTTCCTGCAGGTCGTGCCAGCCGAGATCGTGCAGCTCGTGGGTGTCGGCAATGCCCTCGAGCGTCATGCCGGCCTCGTCGGCGAAGGTGGAGAAGAAGCGGGTGTCGAAGCGGCGCACGCTGCCGGGCGGCGTGATGGCGCGGGCGACGTAGCGCAGCGTGCCGAGCTGGGCATGCAGGCGGCCGGCGATGCGCTCGCCGAGCACTAGCCCGGTTTCCTCCTCCAGCTCGCGCACGGCCGCAAGGGCGAGCGCACGCGCGCCGCGCTGCGAGGCGCTGCGGCTCTTTTCAGCCATCAGGCGCGAGAGGACGTCGGGATGCAGATCGCTGGCAAACGGCAGGACATGATCCAGCCGGTCGCGGCGACCGCCGGGAAAGACATAGGCATCGGGCATGAATACATGCTTGCTGCTGCGTTTTCCGAGCAGGACACGCGGGCGCCCGGCGGAGCGGTCGAGCAGAATCAGGGTTGCGGCATCGCGGGGCTTGACGGGTGGGTTGCGCAATGCGCCGGGATGGATGTTTTCAACGCGGTCCAGCCGCTCCGGTATGCTCATTCGCGATATCCTCCGGCGTCGGGATCGTCCAGCTCGTCCTCGTGTCCACCGAAACCGTGCATACGCAAGGCCCATTGCAATCCTATGACGCCACCCTTGATCGGCTGGATCGTCAGAAGCGCCGTCAACAGGGTGATCGGTCCCCAGATGACCATATGCACCCAGGTGGGCAAATGCCAGATCATGTCAGTCATCATGTAGCCGCCGACGGTGACATGCCCGATGATGAAGATCACCAGATAAGGCGGCAGGTCGTCGGAGCGCTGGTGCGACAAATCCTCGCCGCAGGCCGCGCAACGGTCGACCGGCTTAAGGAAGGCGCGAAACAGCCGGCCGCTGCCGCAGGCCGGGCACGTGTTGAGCAGCCCACGCATGATCGAGCGGCCGACCGGCCGTTCGGCCTCGCTCGGGGCGCCGAAACGCATGGCTTCCTGGCTGTGATCGCTCGACATTCGTCTCTCCTTCCGGTTTTCCCGAGATTAACGCCGGCCGCGTGGCGGGCGCGTTCCCGGCTGGCGGGGCCTTGCCGTCCCGCGCCGCGACGTCTTGTGGAACGAGCGCGTGGCGGTCGGCATCTTCCGTCCCTCGCTCAGCATTTCGAAGCGCAGCGCGCCGGCCAGCGGCACGGCTTCCACCAGCCGCACCTGCACGCGGTCGCCAAGCTGGTAGCCGAGCCCGGTGCGCTCGCCGGTCAGTGCCTGATGCGCCTCGTCATAGATGAAGTAATCCTGCCCCAGCGTCGAGACCGGAACGAAGCCGTCCGCCCCGAATTCCGGCAGCGAAACGAACAGCCCGGCCTTGGTGACGCCGCGCACCTGGCCGCTGAACTCCTGGCCGATCCGGCCGGAAAGGTGATGGGCGATCAGCCGGTCGACCGTCTCGCGCTCGGCCGCCATGGCGCGCCGCTCGAAGGTTGAGATTTCGGCGGCGATGTCGTCCAGCGTGCCTTCCTCGTCCGGCGTGATGCCGCCTTCGCCGAGCCCCAGCGAGCCCACCAGCGCCCGATGCACGATCAGGTCGGCATAACGGCGGATCGGCGAGGTGAAATGGGCGTATTTCATCAGGTTGAGGCCGAAATGGCCGATATTCTCGGGGCTGTAGATCGCCTGGCTTTGCGAGCGCAGCACCATTTCGTTGACCATGGTCTGTTGCGGCGTGCCTTCGGCTTTCGCAAGAATGCCGTTGAAGGAATTGGCCCGCACATTGCCGCCCTTGGCGAGCGGAATGCTGAGCGTCGCCAGGAACTCGCGAAGCCCCTCCTGCTTGGCGAGCGATGGCGCGTCGTGGATGCGGTAGATCAGCGGCTGGCGCTTCTTCTCCAGCGTCTCGGCGGCGCAGACATTGGCCTGGATCATCATCTCCTCGATCAGCTTGTGGGCGTCGAGGCGCGGCGGCACGAAGACCCGGTCGACGGTACCATCAGGCTTCAGCAGGATCTTGCGCTCGGGCATGTCGAGTTCGAGCGGCTGGCGGCGGTCGCGGCCGCGCTTCATCGTCTCGTAGGCCCGCCACAGCGGCTTGAGGATCGGCTCCAGCAGCGGTCCGGCCTTGTCGTCGGGATTGCCGTCGATGGCGGCCTGCGCCTGTTGGTAGGAGAGCTTGGCGGCGCTCTTCATCATGATGCGATGGAAGGTGTGGCCGAGCTTGCGGCCGTCCCGCGAAAAGACCATGCGCACGGCAAGCGCCGGCCGGTCCTCGCCCTCGCGCAGTGAGCAGAGGTCGTTGGAGATGCGTTCGGGCAGCATCGGCACGACACGGTCGGGGAAGTAGACCGAATTTCCGCGCTTCAGCGCCTCGCGGTCGAGCGGCGCGTTGGGGCGCACATACCAGGAGACGTCGGCGATAGCCACGGTGACGATGGTTCCGCCTTCATTGTCGGGCGAGGGGTCGTCCTCGGCATAGACGGCGTCGTCATGGTCCTTGGCATCGGCCGGATCGATGGTGATCAGCGGCAGGGCGCGCCAGTCGTCGCGCTTGCCCATCGGCGCCGGCTGGGCGGCCTCCGCATCGGCGATCACGGCGGGCGGGAAGATATAGGGAATGCCATGGGCATGGATGGCGATCATCGAGATCGCCTTTTCCGAGGCGACCGAGCCGATGACCGACAGAACCTTGCCGCGCGCCAGCCCGTAGCGGCCGAGGCGTGCGACTTCGACCTCGATCAGGTCGCCGTCCTTGGCCTCGCCGGTGAAATCCGGGTCGATGACCATTTCCTCGCCGCGCTTGTCGATCGGCATCAGCCGGCCGCCGCCGCCCGGCGTTTCGCGGAAGACGCCGAGCAGGGCGTTGCGGCGCCGGTCGAGCAGCTTGATGATGCGGGCGGTATAGGCCGGGCCGCCGCGATCGCCGGCCGGGAAGATCTTCGCCAGCACCCGGTCGCCGAGGCCGCCGATGGGGGCCTTGCCCTTGGCGCGCGCCTGCGACGACTGGCGGATCAGCACGGCCGGCGCGACGCCGGCCTCTTCCGGCCATTCGGCCGGGCGGCCGATCAACTCGCCATCCTTGTCGCGGGTGGTGATGTCGAGCACGGTGACCGGCGGCAGCGCGCCGGGGCGGATCAGCGACTTGCGGTTCTTCTGCACCAGCCCGTCGTCTTCCAGCGTGCGCAGCAACTCCTTCAGTTCGACACGCTGCTCGCCCTTGAGGCCGAAGGCCTTGGCGAGTTCGCGCTTCGAGGCCTTTTCAGGATGCTCGGCGATGAAGCGCAGCACGACCTCGCGCGGCGGAAGGACGCCGTGGATGAGGTCGTTGGCGGTTTCGGAAGCGTCCGCGCGGCGCGCCTTGCCTGTCGGTTTTCCGGCAGATGCCCTGCCGCGCGGTGGTTTTGTCGCCATCAGCTCTTCTTTGTCTTCGTTTTCGCGGCCGGCTTGGCCGTGGATTTCGCAGCCTTCGGTTTGGCGGCCCCCGATTTGGCGGCCTTGGTCGTGTCGCCGTCCTCGGCCTTCGCCGCCTTGGCCTTGGCTTTCGGCGCGGCCTTGGCCTTGGTCGCCTTGGCCGGAGCCTTGTCGGCAATCAGCGCCAAAGCTTCCTCCAGCGTCACGTCCTCGGGTGTCTTGCCTTTGGGCAATGTAGCATTGACCTTGCCCCAGTTCACGTAGGGACCGTAACGGCCGTCGCGAACGGTGATCGGCCCGCCATCGGGATGGTCGCCAAGCGTTTTCAGCGCGGCGGGTGCTGCGCGTCCACGCCCGCCCGCACCCTTGGTCTGCTTGTCTGCCAGCACCGAAACGGCGCGGTTGAGGCCGATGGTGAAGACCTCGTCGACGCCTTCCAGATTGGCATAGGTGCCGTCATGCAGCACGAAGGGACCGTAACGGCCGAGGCCGGTCGAGATCATCTTGCCGCTTTCGGGATGCTGGCCGACATCGCGCGGCAGCGAAAGCAGCGCCAACGCCTTTTCATGGTCGATGCTATCAGGCGTCCAGCCCTTGGGCAGCGAGGAACGCTTGGCCTCCTTGCCATCGCCGCGCTGGATATAGGGACCGAAACGGCCGCTGCGAAGGGTAATCTCCTCGCCGGTCATCGGATCCTTGCCGAGCGCCTTCGGCTCGTTGAGGCCGGCGGCATCGGCTTCCGCGCCGCCTTCGGAAGAGAGCTGGCGGGTATAGTTGCATTCCGGATAGTTCGAGCAGCCGACGAAAGCGCCGTATTTGCCGAGCTTCAGCGACAGCTGGCCGGTGCCGCAGACCTGGCAGACGCGCGGATTGGAGCCGTCCTCGCGCTTGGGGAAGACCAGCGGCGCCAGCATGTCGTTCAGCGCATCGAGCACATTGGTGACGCGCAGTTCCTTGGTGTCCTCGATCTGGGCGAAGAAATCGCGCCAGAAATCGCGCAGCACGTCCTTCCAGTTCAACTCACCGGCGGAGATGCGGTCGAGCTTCTCTTCGAGATCGGCGGTGAAGTCGTATTCGACGTAACGGTTGAAGAAGCTTTCGAGGAAGGCCGTCACCAGCCGGCCCTTGGCCTGCGGCAGCAGCTTGCGCTTTTCGATGGTCACGTAGTCGCGGTCGCGCAGCGTCGCCAGCGTCGCGGCATAGGTGGAGGGGCGGCCGATGCCGAGCTCCTCCATCTTCTTGATCAGCGTGGCTTCGGAATAGCGCGGCGGCGGCTCGGTGAAATGCTGGGTGGCGTTGACCTTGTTCTTCGCCAGCTTTTCCTGGGCGTTGATTTCCGGCAGGCGGCCGCCGTCCTCGCTGTCGTCGGCCTGCTCGCCGTCTTCCTTCTGATCGGTATAGGCGGCGATGAAGCCGTCGAAACGGATGACCGAGCCGACGGCGCGCAGGCCGGCCTTGTCGCCGCCGTTGTCGGCGAGGATCTCGACGGTGGTGCGCTCGATTTCGGCCGATGCCATCTGGCTGGCGATGCCGCGCTTCCAGACGAGATCGTAGAGGCGCAGCTGATCCGGATCGAGATAGTGCTTCACCTGGTCGGGCGTGCGGTTGAAATCGGTCGGGCGGATGGCTTCGTGGGCTTCCTGGGCGTTCTTCGCCTTGGTCGAATAGAAGCGCGGCTTTTCCGGCAGGTAGCGGGCGCCGAACTGGTCGCCGATGGCGGCGCGGGCGGCATCGATGGCTTCCGGCGCCATCTGCACGCCGTCGGTACGCATATAAGTAATGAGACCGACGGTCTCGCCGCCGATGTCGATGCCTTCATAGAGCTTCTGCGCCACCTGCATGGTGCGCGAGGCCGAGAAGCCGAGCTTGGAGGACGCGGCCTGCTGCAGCGTCGAGGTGGTGAAGGGCGGGCTCGGATTGCGCTTGACGGGCTTGGCTTCGACGCTCTCGACGACATAGGACGCGCCGTCGAGCAGGTTGCGCAGGCGGTCGGCGGCTTCCCGGTTGGTGATGCCGCGCGGCGGCAGGCGCTTGCCGTCCGCCGAAACCAGCCGGGCCTCGAATTCGTCGCCGCGCGGGGTCTTCAGAAGGGCGGCGATCTGCCAGTATTCTTCGGTGACGAAGCGCTCGATTTCCGACTCGCGGTCACAGACGAGGCGCAGCGCCACCGATTGCACGCGGCCGGCAGAGCGGGCGCCCGGCAGCTTGCGCCACAGCACCGGCGACAGGTTGAAGCCGACGAGATAGTCGAGCGCCCGACGCGCCAGATAAGCGTCGACCAGCGCGATATCGATGTCGCGCGGTTGCGCCATCGCATCCAGCACCGCCTTCTTGGTAATGGCGTTGAAGACGACGCGCTTGACTGGCTTGTCGCCGATGACGCGCTTCTTCTTGAGGAGATCGAGCACATGCCAGGAAATGGCTTCGCCTTCGCGATCCGGGTCGGTCGCGAGGATGAGGCCGTCGGAGGATTTCACCGCATCGGCGATGTCCTTCACCCGTTTCTGCGAGGCGCCGTCGACTTCCCACAGCATTTCGAAATCCTGGTCGGGCAGCACGGAGCCGTCCTTGGCGGGAAGATCGCGCACATGACCGAACGAGGCGAGAACCTTGTAACCAGGCCCAAGATACTTGTTGATGGTCTTGGCCTTGGCCGGCGACTCTACCACTACAACATTCATCGCATATCTCTAAAGAATTGGATCGCGGGATTGCGGCCGGCTTCGTTCTCGTCGCGAACCGGTCTTTCGGGCTTTCGACATGGACAGTGATTTCGTCCGGGTCAAGAGGGTGAACGCAAATTATACGCCACATGCAGGAATGCAACCTTTGATACATGATGAGCGGTATTGCAATTTAAAATTAATTGTATATCCTTGATTTCACAACGAAGGGTAGAGGTTGAGTATGCCTTTTCCCAGTCATGGAGCAGCAAAGATGGCGGCCAGACCTTCCCGCAGCCCCACGAGCGATGTGGATCGACGCGAAAACATTGCCTACATACGCCAACTGGTCGGCGAACTCCGGCAGATCGCTGGCCGCGAGCACGCTGATCTTCTCTGCTATTTCCTGGAAATGGCCTATATGGAAGCCGGCGATCTCATGGCCGGCAAGCAGACGACGCCTCAGCGCCGTGTTTCAGGCAAGCATGGCCAGTGACACCTGTCCACCGGCATGGCGGTTCAATCGCCCGGCCAAGTCGAGTTCGAGCAGGATCATGTGAACCGCTGCCGCCGGCAGCCCGGTATGGTCGATCACGGCATCGATGTCGACGGGGCTGGCGCCGAGCGCATTGACGATCGCCGTGCGGTCTTCCTCCCCGGGCAACGTCATGGGCTGGCGCGTCGCCTCGCGCGGCGGCTCCTGCAGGTCAGGTGCGGAAAACAGGTCGATGCGCGATAGCGGCTGCAGGGCTTCGAGAATATCGGCCGCTTCCGTCGTGACGATGGCCCCGTCCTTCAGCAACCCGTTGGTGCCCTGGCAGCGTGGATCGAGCGGCGAGCCGGGAACGGCAAACACCAGCCGCCCGAATTCGCCGGCCAGCCGCGCGGTGATCAGCGAGCCGGAGCGGCTGGCCGCCTCGACCACGACAAGACCGAGCGCCGCGCCGGCGATCAGCCGGTTGCGCCGGGGAAAATCGCGGGCGCGGGGCTCCCAGCCGAAGGGCATTTCGCTGATCGCCAGCCCGCGCCCCTCGCAAATCTCATTGAGAAGCGGAATGTTTTCCGGCGGGTAGGGCCGGTCGAGTCCGCCGGCCATCGCCGCGATGGTGCCGGTGTCGAGGCTGGCGCGATGGGCGGCGGTATCGATGCCGCGCGCCAGGCCGGAGATAATGGTATAGCCGGCCCGTCCGGTCTCGCGGGCGACCATCGCCGCAAAGCGCGCGCCATGGATAGAGGCATTGCGGGCGCCGACGATGCCGACCACCGGATGCGTCGCCGCCGCGATCTCGCCCTTGACGGCCAAAAGCGGCGGCGCGCCGTCGATCTGCCGCAACGCTGAGGGATAGCCGGGTTCGCCGATGCCGAGGAAGCGGGCGCCGAAGCGGGCCGCGATCTCCAGTTCGCGCTCGGCCTCGTCGCGGCTGGCGATGCGGATTGCCCGTTTTGCGCCGCCACGCCGTGAAAGTTCTGGCAGCATGTCGAGCGCGGTCTGCGCCGAGCCGAAATGATTGATGAGATCGCGAAAGGTGATCGGGCCGACATTATCGCTGCGGATCAGCCGCAGCCAGGCTACTCTCTGGGGTTCGGTCAGCGCAATTCCGGTTCGCCTTGCGCTGTCGTCGCCCATCTCATCCCTTCTTTCCGATCTTGCTTTCCGTGCCGAGAATCAGCCGCTCGATATTCGGCTTGTGCTTCCACCAGGTGATCAGCGTCAGCAGCGCCATCACCAGGCAGAGCTTTTCCTGCCCAATGAGCCACAATACAACCGGCGTGACAAGTGTCGCGATCAACGCAGACAACGACGAGTAGCGGCTGAGGAAGGCGATGGACAGCCAGACGACGGCAAAGACCAGCACCATGCCTGGCGAAAGGCCGAGCAAAACGCCGATATAGGTCGCCACGCCCTTGCCGCCCTTGAAGCCGAGCCAGACCGGAAACAGATGGCCAAGAAAGGCGCCGAGACCGGCGATCATGCCCGCTTCGGGCCCGAATGCCTTGGCGGCGAGCAGCACAGCAGCCGTTCCCTTGAATGCATCCAGCAGCAACGTCAGCAAGGCGAGCTTCTTGTTGCCGGTGCGCAGCACGTTGGTCGCACCGATATTGCCCGAGCCGATCTTGCGCACGTCGCCGAGCCCCGCGGCTCGCGTCAGCAGCAGGCCGAAAGGGATCGAGCCGAGCAGATAGCCGATAACCAGCGCCGCGAGCGCCAGCAACGGCGCGATCTGCCAGTTCCAAAGTTCGCTCATGCCTGTCTCCCTCGGCGATGATCTTACGGTGTTACCGGGCGTAAACGCGTCTTCCGCCCACGTAGGTCTCGATGGCGCGGCCGCTGAAGCGGGCGTTTTCGAATGGCGTGTTCTTCGAACGCGAGACGATGCTGTCTTCCGAGACCAGCCATGGCTCATCGAGATCGAGAAGCGCGATATCGGCCTTGGCGCCCGGCTTCAGCGTGCCGGCGTCGAGCCCGAAGATCTCGGCCGGGCGGGTCGACATTGCCGAAATCAGCCGCTTCAGCGGCACGCGGCCGCTGTGATGCAGGCGAAGTGCCGCACTCAGCAGCGTTTCGAGGCCGATGGCGCCATCGGCTGCATCGGCGAACGGCAGCCGCTTGGTGTCGACATCCTGCGGATCGTGCGAGGAGACGATGATATCGATGGTGCCGTCAGCCAGCGCATCGACCATGGCGTTGCGGTCGTCCTCGCTGCGCAGCGGCGGCGACAGCTTGAAGAAGCTGCGATATTCGCCGATGTCGTTCTCGTTGAGCGACAGGTGGTTGATGGAAATGCCGCAGGTGACGTCGGCGCCGCGCCCGCGCGCCGCGCGGATCGCCCCGGCCGATTCCGGCACCGAGATTTTCGCGGCGTGATACTTGCCGCGCGTCAGCGCCGCGATGCGCAGGTCGCGCTCCAGCGGAATGATTTCCGCTTCGCGCGGAATGCCGGAAAGCCCGAGCCAGCTTGCGAACAGCCCCTCGTTCATGACGCCGTTGGCGCCGAGATATCTGTCGCGGCTTTCGAGCGCGATGACCGCGTCGAATTCGCGAGCATAAGTCAGCGCCCGGCGCAGGATCAGCGTGTCGTGCAGCGGCGCGCGGCCATTGGTGAGGCAGACGGCGCCAGCTTCGAGCAACAGGCCGAATTCGCTCATTTCCTCGCCGGCCAGCCCCTTGGTCAGCGCCGCCGCCGGATAGACGTTGACCAGCGCCTTGTCGCGCGCCGTCTTCAAGACGTATTCGACCAGCGCGATGTCGTCTATGACGGGATCGGTATCCGGCATCATGATGAAAGAAGTAACGCCGCCGGCCGCTGCCGCGCGGCTGGCGGAGGCGATGGTTTCGCGGTGCTCCGCGCCGGGCTCGCCGGTATAGACGCGGGCATCGACGAGGCCGGGAACGGCGACGAGGCCGGCGCAATCGCGCACATCAGCGCCTTCCGGCGCACCCTGATTGCGCGCATCCGCGCTGGCGGCGGCGATGCGGCCGTCCTCGATGACGATGGTGCCGGTCTCGTCGAGATCGCGCGAGGGATCGATAATGCGGAGGTTTTCCAGGATGGTGACGGCGCTCATGCCCGCTCTCCGTTGTTCTGCGACACCAGCAGCGCCTCCATCACCGCCATGCGCACGGCGACGCCCATTTCCACCTGTTGCTCGATGACGCTCTGCGGCCCGTCAGCGATTTCGGAGGCGATCTCGACGCCACGGTTCATCGGGCCGGGATGCATGACCAGCGCATCCTCCTTGGCATATCTCAGCTTTTCGGCATCCAGCCCGTAGAAACGGAAATATTCGCGCACCGAGGGCACGAAGGAGCCGGCCATGCGCTCGCGCTGCAGGCGCAGCATCATCACGACATCCGCATCCTTCAGCCCTTCCTCCATCGAGTGGAAGACCTCGACGCTCATGTCGGCGATGCCCGACGGCATCAGCGTCGCGGGGCCGACGACGCGCACCCGCGCACCCATGGCGTTCAGCAGAATGATATTGGAGCGGGCGACGCGCGAATGCAGCACATCGCCGCAGATGGCGACGATGATGCCCGAGAGCCGGCCTTTGGCGCGACGAATGGTCAGCGCGTCGAGGAGAGCCTGTGTCGGATGCTCATGCGCGCCGTCACCGGCATTGACCACCGCGCAGGATACCTTCTGCGCCAGAAGCGCGGCGGCGCCCGCCGAGGAATGACGCACCACCAGCACGTCCGGATGCATGGCGTTGAGCGTCATCGCCGTATCGATCAGCGTTTCGCCCTTCTTCACCGAGGAATTGCCGACCGACATGTTCATGACATCGGCGCCGAGACGCTTGCCCGCCAGCTCGAAAGAGGATTGAGTGCGGGTGGAGGCCTCGAAGAACAGGTTGATCTGGGTGAGGCCGCGCAGGGTCGAGGTTTTCTTTTCCCGCTGCCGGCTGATCTTCACGGCCTCGTCGGCCTTGTCGAGAAGATAGGTGATATCAGGGGGGGTGAGCCCCTTGATGCCGATCAGGTGTCGGTGGGGAAAGAAGACCATGAAAATGCCTCCGGGCCATGTTCAGGCGGTCTATAAAGACTGCCGCCGATCCCGGCAAGCTGTCGCGCAAACTTATGGAGCGGTTTTGCAAGGCCCAAGGCAATGTTAATCATCTCGCACTACAGCCTGATTGAATCCTATTAATTCTGGAACCTCGATGCGCCGGACCGAAGACAAACTCGCCGATCTCAACCAGCCGAAATTGTGGTCCGGGGTCAATGCCTACAGGCTCGATCCGATGTTGGTGGATCTGACCTCGCGGCTGCCGCGCGGCGTGCGCGAGGAACTGGAAGCGCTCGGCCGGCATGTGACCGCGCCGGAGGTGCAGGATCTCGCCCGCATGGCCAACGAGAGCGCGCCAAAGCTGCGCACTCACGGGCCGCGCGGCGAGCGCATAGATGTCGTCGAATTCCACCCCGCCTGGCACGCGCTGATGCGCCGCTCGATGGCGAACGGCCTGCATTGTTCCGTCTGGGAAACCCAGAGCGATCCCGAGCTGAAAAGCAATGCCCACCGCATCCGCGCCGCGCGCTTCTTTCTTACTGCCCAGGCCGAGACCGGGCATCTCTGCCCGCTGACCATGACCAGCGCCGCCGTCGCCGCGTTGATGGCAGCGCCTGCCGTGCAGAAGGAATGGGCTCCGAAAATCCTCTCGCGTACCTATGATTCGACCAACCGCCCGGCGATGCAGAAATCGGCCGTGACACTCGGCATGGGCATGACCGAAAAGCAGGGCGGCACCGATGTGCGCGCCAACATCTCGACCGCAGAGCGGGTGAGCGAGGGCATCTATCGTCTCGCCGGCCACAAATGGTTCCTTTCCGCGCCGATGAGCGACGGTTTCGTCATGCTGGCGCGCACGCGCGAAGGCATGGGCTGCTTCCTCGTGCCGCGCCTCTTGGAAGACGGCACGCCGAACGGCTTGCAGATCCAGCGCCTCAAGGACAAGCTCGGCAATCGCTCCAATGCCTCGGCCGAAGTCGAGTTCACCGATACCTTCGGCTTCCTGCTCGGCGCGCCCGATGCCGGCATCCGCACCATTCTCGACATGGTGACGCTGACGCGGCTGGATTGCGCCGTCGCCTCGGCCGGCATCATGCGCGCTTCGCTCGCCGAAGCCGTGCATCACACGCGCGGCCGCAGCGTCTTCGGCAAGATGCTGGTCAACCAGCCGATCATGACCCGTGTTCTGGCCGATATGGCGCTCGATGTCGCCGCCGCCACGGCGCTCGCCTTCCGTCTCGCCCGCGCCTTCGACCGGGCAGGCGAGGACAGGGCGGAAGCCGCCTATGCGCGGCTGATGACGCCGGTCACCAAATACTGGTGCTGCAAGATCGCGCCCGCCTTGATCTACGAGGCGATGGAATGCCTCGGCGGCAGCGGCTATATCGAGGAGCGGCCCATCGCCCGCCATTACCGCGAGGCGCCGGTCAACGCCATATGGGAGGGCTCCGGCAACGTCATGGCGCTCGACGTGCTCAGGGTCTTGAGTCGCGGCCGCGATCTGTTCGAAACCGTGTTCGAGGACCTGGCCCGCGATCTCGGCCGCTCCGGCCGCAAGATCGTCGAAGTGCTGCGCGCCGCCATGGCGCTTTGTGACCGTGACGAGGGGGCAGGGCGGCTGCTGATCGAGCAGCTCGCGCTTGCCGCTGCCGCCGCCGAACTCTATCGCCTCGGAGCGGGCAAGGTGGCCGACGCTTTCCTCGAAACCCGCCTTGCCGCCGGCTGGCGCTCCACCTACGGAATGCTCGATTCCCGTTTCGACGCCGGCTACATCGTCGACCTGCTCTATCCGCCCGCAAGCTGAAATCGTATGATAACAATGCCTTGAGGATCGTTTCCGACGCCCGTGTCCACAGCCCGCAACGCTGTCGTTAACCTTAATAAAGAGTTTACGTTGCGCAATCAGGGTTAACGCGCCACTTTGCTCTGACGTAGTGTGTTAACCAACGGAAACGGTGGTCCCGTGGCGCGATTTGCGTTGCTTGTCGTCATGATGACGTTTTTTGCCGTGCTGGCGCTCGATATCAGCGTGCCGGCGGTGGTGTTGAGCCTGATGGCGTTGTCGAACACGGCTGTTCTGCCGCGTACGCACGCGCTGAAACACGGCGCGCGGCGGGAGCAGGCGGCATGAAGTGGCTGTTGATCTTCTGGGCCGGGCCGATCCTGCTGCTGACGAGCTGGTACAGCCTGTCCTACTACGACATGAGCTTCGGCGTGTTCATGTTGACACGGCAGGCGCACGATCTCGTCTTCAGCATCTATGGCCATGTGCTCGGCATTCCGCCGGAAACCATACCGCCGCTGGTGATGCGTGCCATCGTCGTCGACAGCCTGTTCCTCTTCTCGCTGATCGCCTTCCGCCGCCGCAAGGCGATCGCCGCCTGGTGGCGCGGGCGTCAGTCGCCCGAAGAGGTGAGGCGCGACAGCGCCGAAAGCCTGTCCAAGGCTCCCTGAAGGATAAAGCTGGCGGCGGCCGAATCGATGCGTTCTGCCCGCTTGGCGCGTGAGACGTCCATTTCCAGCAGCGCCCGCTCGGCGGCGACCGTCGACAGCCGCTCGTCCCAGAAGACGAAGGGCAGTTCAGTCTTGTCCTGCATCGAGCGCACGAAGGCGCGCGTCGCCTGAACGCGCGGCCCGCCGGAACCGTCCATGTTCATCGGCAGGCCGATGACGAAGCCGACAATTTTTTCTTTCGCGGCGAAGGCGAGCAGCGTCTCCGCATCCTGCGTGAATTTCGTCCGCTTCAGCACCGGCCGGGGATTGGCCAGTCGCCGGCCGATATCCGAGACGGCAAGCCCGATTGTCTTGGTGCCGAGATCGAGCCCGGCCACTGGTTGCCCGGGTTGCAGGAGAGACGAAAATTCCTCGATGGTCAGGACGCCCATGGCTCAGCGCTTGCGCACGAATTCGGTGCGCAGAACGAGGCCCTTGATGGTTTCGTGCTTGCAGTCGATATGCTCGGGATCGTCGGTCAGGCGGATGGAGCGGATTACCGTGCCCTGCTTCAGCGTCGTGTTGGTGCCCTTGACCTTGAGATCCTTGATCAGCGTCACCGAATCGCCATCGGCCAGCACATTGCCGGCGCTATCCTGCACCACGATTGCATTTGCCGCCGCCATTTCGGAGGCCGGGCGCCATTCGCCGCTGGCTTCGTCATACACATAATCGTCATCGCCGGCGCTCATTGTCTTTTCCACTTTCTGTTGCGTAGATTTTACCTATATCGACGCTCTATGTCACAAGCTGCGCAAAAATCCAAAGGGAGCATCCGATGAAAATCACCTGGCTCGGCCATTCCGCCTTCCGTCTCGAAACCGCAACGGCAAAAATCCTGATCGATCCCTTCTTCACCGGCAATCCGGGCTTTGGCGGCCTGGATGCGAAGGATGCGGCGGCGGACCTCACCCATATCC
>Ga0209930_1003446_pt1 | contig 15777 bp, 8 predicted proteins | sample ThiBiot_500_biof_2_FD_183948 | JGI IMG/M metagenome (GOLD analysis project Ga0209930, IMG submission 183948) | Wastewater bioreactor microbial communities from Cape Town, South Africa - Thiocy_cont_500_biof (SPAdes) | ecosystem: Engineered > Bioreactor > Thiocyanate-remediating >... | reverse complement strand
GCGAAGTCCAGATGGACCTGTTCGCTCGGGAATTGCTGCTGCCGCGTCCGACCGCCCGACGGCTCCATCTGGAAGCCGGGATGTCCGCCAGCCAGATAGCCGACAAGCTAGGGGCTCCCTTCGCTGCGGTCGCGCAGCAGCTGCTCGATGCCCTGCTCCTTCCTGCCGTCCTGCCTCCGTCGGAGACCGGCCCGGACAGGCCACTCAATAAGCGGCAGTTGGAGGCCGCGAACCATCGCGGCGGCGCTTATCTCCTCGAGGCAGGGCCCGGGACAGGCAAGACGAAGACACTGGTCGCGCGTGTGGCGGGCCTCGTCCAGGAAGGTGTCGACCCCCGCTCCATTGTGGTGCTGACTTATTCGAACAAGGCCGCGGGCGAGCTGTCGACAAGGCTCGCCACCTTGAATCCCGAAGCCGCCGCGGCGATGTGGATCGGCACGTTCCACGCCTTTGGCCTGAACCTGATCCGTCGCTTTCACAAGGAGATGGGCTACGCGACCGAACCGCGGCTTATTGACCGTCCGGACGCCATCTCACGCCTGCGTGATCAGGTCGCCTCCCTGAAGCTCACGCACTACCGTGACCTGTACGACCCAACGATGCAGCTCCGTGATGTGCTCGGTGCAATCTCGCGTGCGCAGGACGAGGTCGTATCACACGAGCGCTATGCAGAACTCGCCGAGGCCATGGCGAAGTCCACCGACGGCGCCACCGTGGAAGCCTCCGACAAGGCGCTTGAGGTTTCGCGGATCTACCGTTGTTACGAGGACATCAAAGCCAAGCGGGGTCGGGTTGACTTCGGAGACTTAGTGGCCCGCTGCGTGACGTTCCTGGAGGAGCGCCAGGACGTGCGGCTCACTCTGCGCACAGAATTCCGACACATCCTCGTCGACGAGTACCAGGACGTGAATCGAGCGAGCGTCAGGCTGCTGCAGGCGCTCACGGATGACGGACGGAACTTGTGGTGCGTCAGCGACGTGCGCCAGTCGATCTATCGCTTCCGCGGCGCCTCGTCCTTCAACATGGCGCGGTTCAAGTCAAAAGACTTTCCTGGGAGCACGGGGTCGCGCCTCGACGTGAACTACCGGTCGCGCAAGGAGATCGTCGACGCGTATTGCGCCTTTGCTGCCGAAATGCCGGTGTCGGGCTCCACCGCACCCGACCTCGAATCCGATCGCGGCCGATCTGGGCAATCTGTGGAGTTCAGAACCGTGCACGGCGACAATGGCGCCGAGATGGATGCCCTCGTGACTTCGATCGAGGCGCTCAAGGATTCCGGGCACGCCTACCGAGATCAAGCGCTGCTGTGCAGCGGCAACGACCGGCTTGGCAAAATCGGTGCGGGGCTCGAAGCGCGAGGCATTCCCGTGCTTTACCTCGGCAGCCTCTTCGAGCGACCGGAGGTCCGGGACTTGCTCGCATGGCTATCGCTGCTGGTCGACCGCCGCGCGATGGGGTTGGCTCGACGCACGACGGTGCCCGCGCTCGCGATGTCCCTGTCCGACGCCGCTGCGGTGCTGACCCATGCGAAAAACCAAGCGGCCGCCCCGCTCGACTGGTGCCGAGGCGCCCCCCCGCCCCAAGTCTCTGAGGATGGCAACGCTGCGCTGGCCAACTACAAAGAGATTGCCGACGGACTGGGACCGGAATCCGACCCGTGGACTGCCCTCGCCCTACTCCTCCTGGATCGAGCGGGCATCGCCGCCAGGATCGCCTCGGCCACAGATGTGGCTGGCAGGGCACAAGGCATCGCCATCTGGCAGTTCATGAACTTCGTGCGGGCGCAGCCGGGCGGCGGCGGACCGCGCATCAGGCGCCTGATAGATCGTATCCGGCAACTCGTCCTCCTCTCGGACGATCGCGATCTCAGGAACCTGCCGGACGCGGCAAGCGGGATCGACGCAGTCCGTTTGATGACAATGCACGGGAGCAAGGGGCTGGAATTCCCCGTCGTGCACATTCCGGGCATGAACCTGAACACGCTGCCCCGCAGCCCTCAGGCCCTCGCCTGCCCGCCGCCGGCGGGCTTAGTCGAGGGAACAACAAGCTGGGGTCGCGAGGTGACCGACCGGGAGCACCGAGAGGAGCAGGAATGCCTCTTCTATGTCGCCCTTTCGCGCGCGGAGGATCGTCTCATCCTCTATGCACCCGACCGAATGGCCGACGGCAAGAGCCGGCGACCGTCGCCGTTCATCGCACGGTTGGGATCTGACTTGTTGCACACGGACGTCGCGATCACGCATCCCGGCAGTGACGAACAGCCCGACCTGCCGATCGGCGTTGATTTCCACGGCGAACCAGCGCTCACCGCGCCGCAGCTGGCGCTCTACGAACGCTGTCCCCGCCGCTTCTTCTATACCCACGTGCTCGAAGCCGGCGGCCGGCGCACGTCGACCCTGTTCATGGACATGCACGAGGTGGTGCGGGCGGTGACCGACCAGTTGGCCGCTGACCCGCTGCATCCGCTCGATCAGGCGGCGATCGCCGCCCTGACCGACCAGCATTGGTCGGAATCGACATTGGCGACCACTCCGGCCGAGGCGGGTTACCGCCAGGCAGCGGACGCGATGATTGCCTACTTCGTGCGCAGCCGTCAGGGCAGAGCGGCCGGGCCGGCGGAGGAACTGCGGTTTGACGTCCCGGGCGCGACCATCGTCGTCAAGACGAATGAGGCGGTCATCGAGCCGGGCGGCGGTCGGGTGTTCCGGTACATCAGGACAGGCCACCGTTCCGACACTCTGATGAAGAGCAAGGCTCTGAACGCGTTCGCGATCGCTGTCGGGCGCGCCGGGCCCAGGTGCCGCGCGGAGATCGTGTTCCTCTCGGACGAGACGGTCGCACCTCTCGAACTGAAGCCGCGCGCCCTGGCCAAGCGCCTGGAAGACCTCTCTGGGTTCGTCTCGGGCATCCTCGAGGGGAGATTTCCGCAAAAGATTTCCTCGCGCACCTGCCCCAACTGCCCAGCTTTCTTCGTCTGCGGTCCCGTACCGCCGGGCAGGCTCGAAAAAAATCTTCAATAGGGTTCCCGTTCCGCCCAAACGGCGGGGATTGGTCCTTCAGAAGCCGTCGCGCGCTCGCGGCGGCAAAGGAAAGGAACAATTCGATGGACAATTCCCAGGATTTCGACCCGGACGGCCAGCGGAAGGGCGGGCACGGGGCGGCCTACCGCGTCACGTTCGCGCTCGACTCGGTCGACTTCCAGCCCCTCACGCTGGACGATCCGGTGCCGCTCGGCCGTCAGATCCTCGAGAAGCGCGGTCTGCGACCCGCCGAGGCGTTCAGCCTGTTCAACATCCTGCCGACCGGCGACTTCGAGGACATCCGGCCTGACGAGAAGATCGACCTGCGCGCGAAGGGCGCCGAGCGCTTCATCGCCTTCTCGACCGACCGCACGTTCCGCGCGGCGCTGAACGGGCGCATCCTGGCTTGGGGCACCGCCGCCATCCCCGAGCACGCCCTTCGCCTCCTGTCGGGCATCTCGCACGACGAGGCGGTCTTTCTCGAGGTTCGCGGCGGCACCGACCAATTGATCCCCGAGGGCGGGAGCGCCGACCTCGGTGGCAGCGGCACCGAGGCCTTTATCACTGCGCCGAAGCCCAAGCTCTACGTCTTCTTCGTGAACGGCGTCCGCTACGAGACCAAGGAGCACAGCCTGACCGGGCTGCAGATCAAGGCGCGGGTGCCGAACTGGGATCCGACGCACGACCTCGTGCTCGAGGGCCACGGCCACGACCCCGATCGCGTGATCGCCGATGACGAGAGCGTCGAGCTCGACGTTAAGCCCGCACGACGTTTCTCGTCGGTCCCCAAGGCGAACTTCGGCTGATGAACCCGATCCTGGACCGCCAGCTGGAGCAGATGCGCCAGCGCTTCGGGACGGTGAATGCGACCCGGCTCGGAAGCGGGACGACCCTCGTCGAGGTTCCCAATGTCCCGCTTCCCCCGGGGTGGTCGGCCGCCGCGACGAGCATCCGCTTCCTGGTGCCGCCGGCCTATCCCTTCGCCGCGCTCGACTGCTTCTGGGCGGACGCCGGGCTGACCCTCGCGGGGGGCGGGGCGCCCAAGAACTCCGGGGCGAACCCGATCCCCGAGGTCGGCCAGGGAGGCCTTTGGTTCTCCTGGCATCTGACCGGCTCGTGGGATCCAAACCGCGACACCCTGTCGAGCTGGATGAACACAATCCTTGAACGCATGCGGCAGCCGTCATGAGCGGCCTCCGATTCGCCGCGCCGGCTTTCACCACGTTCCACGGCCTCATGATGCGCGAAACGGAGACCGAGACGTGCGCCATTGCCTACACCCACGCCAATCAGGCATGTGGCTCCTGGGTCGTGGCCGAGGCAGAGTTGGTACCCGACGGCGCCTATGAACGACGCGACGCGGTTGCGGCCGTGTTGAAGCCCGCCTTCCTTGTCGAGGTCGCCAACCGCGCCCGTGGGCAGGGGTTGGGCATTGTCCTCGCGCATACCCATCCATTCGCTGACGGCGTGCCGTCCTTCTCCAGGATCGACGATGCCGGCGAGATCGAGATCAAGGCCTATCTGGATCGCCGGGCGCCCGGCATCGACCACCTCGCCCTCGTCGTCGGTCGGCACGGCTGCCGGTGCCGCCAGCTCGGCGGCGGCATGGACGTCGCGGTCTGGGAGGTAGGCGAGACGGTGCGGCTGTTATCAGATACCGGCATCGCGGCGAGCGACGCGGCTCACGACCGTCAGATTCGGGCGTTCGGCGCCCCAGGCCAAGCGGTCGTTTCCAGGCTGCGAGTCATCGTCGTCGGCGCCGGCGGCACGGGGTCGGTCGTTCTACAGCAGCTCGCCCATCTTGGCATCCGAGACATCACGGTCATCGATCCCGATGTGGTGGACAAGACGAACCTCAACCGCCTGGTCGGCGCCCGCCCCACGGACGTCGGGACGCCGAAGGTGGAGGTAGCGCGCCGTACGGTGCTGGCCATTAATCCGAATGCCGTCGTCCATGCGGTGCGTGCGGACGTCGTGGACGACAGCGTCGCCAGGACGCTGCCCGCCTTCGACTTTGCCTTCCTTTGCACCGACTCCCACGCGAGCCGGGCCGTCGTGGGCCAGGTGGCCTACCAGCACCTCGTGCCTACCATCGACATGGGGGTAAGCATTACCGTGGGCTCGGCCGGAGTAGAGTATGTGAACGGACGCGTCCAAATGCTGGCGCCCGGCCTGACCTGCCTCAGTTGCACCCGCGCACTCGATGGCGAGCAGATCCGCCGCGAGATGATGACGCCGGTTCAGCGTGCGGCCGATCCTTATGTTCAGGGCGTTCAAGAGCCTCAGCCGGCGGTGATCTCGCTCAACTCGACTATGGCGTCGCTGGCCGTCACCATGTTCCTCGGTGCGGTGACGCCGGTTCCGGCGCAGGCGCGGTTCCAGTTGTACGACGGCGTGCGGGGCACGGTCAGGCCGACCGTCGCGCGCGCCACCCCGGAATGCATCGTCTGTTCGACCCACGGAGCACTCGCCAGGGGCACGTCCTGGCCGCTGCCTGTCCGGCCCGAGGGGGGCGGCAATGGACGCTGAACGCCGAGAAGTGATGTGTTTCGGCACGACGGTCGACGCTCCGGTCGTCCGGGAGCTCGAGAATCGTTCGTGCGTGGTCCGTGTCGCTATACTCAACAGTGACCGAATTCCAGTGGAGAGGCTACGCGCCGTTTTACTCTGCCTTCCGCCTGCGGGGGTCGAGCCCTACTGCGACTGGGTCGCCGCGCACGCACGCATGTTGACCGACTATGGCGTGCGGCTCGAACTGGCTTCGCCGGACGACGCGACGCTGGGCCGCGTTCAGACTCTGGCTGGCGATGCGCTCAAGCTGGTCGGCGTGCGCGCCCGAACCGCGCCTCCTGCCGCCGCTCTGGCGGAGGGCATCGCGCGCCACGCGGCTGGACCAAGCCCGCGGGTCGATCTGGAGATCGTCATCGCCGATGACCGGGAACCTATCCGCAAGGTCGACGAACCGCTGTTCCAACGTGCCTTCCATCGTTGCAGCCAGGTCACTCTGGTCGAACTCACTGGGGGCAAGTCGGCCGCCCGGGTGTTCGCGGCGCACATGACGATGGACGGATCCGATGCTGGCGTCTGGCCGCAGCCTTCGTTCGTGAAGCTGGATCGCAGCGACAAGATCGCCCGCGAGTACGCCAACTACCGGGACTATGCGGATCGTTTCATTCCCTTTGGCCTGCGCCCGAACATCCACGCGCTCGTGCCCGGAGCCGAGCGCAGTCTGCTCATTGGCAACTTTGTGGATAAATCCGAGTCCCTGTGGGATCTCGCCCAGCGGGAAGTGGCTGCGCAGGCGGTGACCGCGCTGATCGACGAGACGCTACGCGGGTGGCGTGACCAAGGATATGCAAGTGACCCCATATTGGGCTCGGTTGCCGCGGCGATGCGGAACGCGGGGATCTGGAATCCCGATCTGATCGACGAATGCTACGTCGAAAAGGCGGCGGAAATTGGCATCGCCGTCACGCCCGCAAACCTTTGGATGAAGCTATCTGCCCTCAACCAGACTTGGCGCCAGTCTCCAATCCACGGCGACCTGCATGGAGAGAACATCCGGGTCCGGAACGGCCAAGCGATCCTGATCGACCTGGCGTCGGTGACGAAGGGCCCAATGACTGCCGACCTTGCCGCTTTGGAAACATGGCTTGCCTTCGAGCTTCCTGATGGGACCGAGGCGACGCGGTTCGGCGATCCAACGTGGCAGGCCGAAATCGAACGCCTCTACTTGCCGGCCGCGTTCCGCCACCCTCCAGGGCCTTCCGGCCCGGCGTCGAAACTGCGGTGGATGTCGACGGTAGTTCGCCAAATCCGGACAATGGGCATTGCGGCCCAGTCCTGCCCCACGGAGTATCAGACCGCCGTCGCGGTGCAGCTCCTCAGGCGCTGCCGATGGAGCAACGGGCCAGCCGCTGATCGCTTCAGGCGCGGATACGGCTATCGGATCGCCGTCGCCCTCGTCGAAGACGCCTCGGGAGACGGACGATGACAATTCCTGCCCGCAAGATCCATCTCCTTGGTACTGCCGAATATCGCGACCAGGCCGAGGCAATGCTCAGATCCGTGGGCGACGCGGCAATCGTCGAGCGAGGTGTGCGGCGATCCCTTGTCATGCGATGCCCAGACGGCTGCGGTCAAACGTTGGTGGTCAATCTAGACCCTAGGGCAGGCAAGGCTTGGCGGCTCGACCTACGACACGGCACGACTACTCTATACCCGTCGGTCTGGCGCGACGGCGGCTGTGAGAGTCATTTCATTGTCTGGAAAGACGTCATTCTGTGGTGCGATCGGTTTGAGGATGGGAACAGAGAACCAGACTACGATCACGGCATTGAGCCGCTGGTTCTGGAAGCGCTGCCCGTTCATCAGCACATGGATACGGCGACCGTCGCTCTGCGATTGAACCTCCTCGTTTGGGATGCTGCGAAGGCACTGCGCCGGCTGGCTGCCCGAGGAGAGGCGTGCGAGGGGACGGCCTCCCTCCGAGGTGCATATCGTCGGGTAGTCAATGATTGAACAGATACAAGGGTAATCTACGCATCTATTATTTGCGTCTCGCACCGGTGTCGATCGGCGAGAAACTCAGGGAGAAGTCGATGGCCAAACGTGGTTCGAAGGGTGAAGTCACTGGCAAGGCGGCCGCGAGCGCCGCTAGCAAGGTGCTGCGCAATCCTGGAAGCAGCAAGGCTGCCAAGACGGCAGCCGCATCGGCCCTGACCCAGCGTCCGGGCAAGAAGTAGCGCCCGGGAGGAGAACGGTCGTGTTCGCGCGTCGGTCCACCCTCGTCGTTCATGGCCGCCTCGCCATGCGCCACCGCCGCCTGGCTTCCGCCCGCGACGGCCGTCACGGCCTGCAGGTAATGTCGTTCGAACAGGCGGCGGCGCGCCTCGCCGGGGGGTTCGCTAGGCCGATCGACGATGAAAGCCTGCGCGCTGCAATTCAAGCCGCCCTGCCGGCGACACCGATGGGCGAGCTTGAGAGCATCAAGGCACTTCCGGGCATGATCGACGCCGCCGCCGACACCCTGCATAAGGCCTGGCGCGCCAACATTGACCTCTCGGCGCGCGCGGCCGACCATCCCCGACTTGACGCCATCGCCCAGCTAGAGATGGGGGTGCTGGCACGGCTTCCGGCCGGCATGATGCGCCCCGTCGACATTGTTGTCGGTGCCGTCAGCCGCATCGCCCATGCGCCCGCCGTCCTCGGCCCCATGGAGATCGCCGGCCTTACCGAACTCTCGCCTTGCTGGCGGCCGCTGTTGACCGCACTCACCGCGCACATCCCCGTACAGTGGACAGCCGGCCCAAGGGCGCTGCCGGCCTGGCTGGAAGGGACCGGCGTTAGCGTGTCGCGCGCACCGTCGGCTTCCCCGCAAACCAGTGCCGTCAGTTCGGCGACGGCTTATCACGAGGCCATCGAGGCCATGCGCTGGGTGCGGTCGCTTCTGGCCTCAGGTCAGGCGATGCCTTCCGACATTGCAATCGCCACCGCTTCACCGGCCGACTATGACGACCACTTCCTGGCTCTGCGCGCAGATGCCAACATCGACCTGCACTTCGTTCATGGCGTTAAAGCGGTCGCCACCCGCGAGGGACAGGCGGCTGCCGCATTGGCCGATATCGTCGTTCGCGGCCTGTCGCAGTCCCGCGTCCGGCGCCTTGCCGGCCTATGCCGGGATTCGAAGCCGTTCGAGGCGCTGCCCGAAGGGTGGCTGCGCGTCCTTCCGACCGATGCGCCCTTGTCGACGCCCAATGCCTGGAGCCGCCTGCTGGCGCACTTGAAGCCCGAGGACTGGCCCGACGGTGCGGATCACTCTCCGGCGCTGCGCGCCGCGGCTGAGTTGCTCGCAAAAGGACCGGGCGCCGCGCCAGAGATCGGTGATGCTTTCCTCAAGGGTCGAGCGCTTGCGATCTGGCGCAAGGCACTGCTCGCCGGACCCGCCGCCTCGATCGACGCCACGCTCGAAACCCTTAAGCAGGATGACGGACTGGAAGCTTGCGTGGCTGTGGCCTGGATGCCAGCCAGCGCGCTCGCGGCCTCGCCGCGCCGCTTCGTTCGGCTGCTGGGCCTCAACTCCTCGCGGTGGCCGCGCGGAATCGCCGAAGATCGGCTGATTCCAGACCATGTCATCCCGACCGCCGAACTCGATCCGCTTCCGGTGGCTCTCGCCGATCGGCGCGATTTCCAGACGATCCTGGCCACTACGTCCGACGAAGTCGTTCTCTCGCGCGCCCGGCGCGACAGCGACGGCCGCCTTCTGGGACGCAGCCCCCTCCTCGCCGAGTCTCGCGAGGAGATCTATCTCCGTCGCAACGCCGTGCCCACACATGCCTTCAGCGAAACCGATCGGCTCATGGCCAGGCCGCAGGAATTCAGCGCCGATCCACAGGCGGTCAGCACACAAGGCTGCTGGCGCGACTGGCGGCGCACCGAAATCACCGCACATGATGGTCTCATTCGAGCAGATCATCCGCTCATCCTCGCGATCCTTACCCGCACGCAGTCGGCAAGCTCGCTCCGGCGCCTGCTGCGCAATCCGTTGAGCTTCGTCTGGATCTATGCGTTCGGTTGGCGCGTGCCGGAAAGCAACGCCGAGCCGCTGGTTCTCGATCCGCTCGGCGTCGGCGATCTCGTCCACATGGTTCTCGACCGCGCCCTGCGTGACCTTGAGAGTGCGGGAGGACTGGCGTCCGCCGATTCCGAAGCGATCACCACCGCAGTGGATCGGGCGGCAGGGCTTGTTGCCGCTGACTGGGAGAGCAGCCGCGCGGTTCCTCCGGCCGTTATCTGGCGGCGTACCCTGGATGATGCCCGGTTGATGGTGGACCGGGCTCTTGCTCATGGCGATGATCTTCTGCCTGGCGCACGCTCCTATGGCGAGGTGCCGTTCGGCGGCTCGGAGCCTAAGTCAGACGGCGGGATGCCTTGGGATCCCAGCGCGCCGGTCACGATTCCCGAAACGGGGTTCAGCATCGCCGGGTACATCGATCGCCTCGATATCTCGGGCGACGGCAAGCGCGCACTCGTCCGGGACTACAAGACGGGCCGGCCACCCCGCACCGCCATCCGGCTGAACGGCGGACGGGAACTTCAGCGTTGCCTCTATGCCTTTGCCGTGAAGGCCCTGCTGGGCGATGACGTCGCGATCAGCGCCTCGCTGCTGTTCCCGCGCGAGCAGATCGACCTCCAGCTGGAAGACCCCGAGGCGGTGCTCGCGGAAATCTCCACTTTTCTCCGCGCGGCGAGGATCAGTCTCGCTGGGGGCGCGGCGCTGCCGGGTCCCGACACCGGCGGCGATTATGACGATCTCGCCTTCGCCCTGCCTGCGAACGCGGGCGCCACCTACTGCAGGCGCAAGCTGCCGGCGGCCACCGAGCGGCTCGGCGACGTCGCGCAGATCTGGGAGGCAGAATGATGGGCAGCGTGCCCAAAACGCTGAAGGATGACGCGGCACGCCGCGACGCGATCGGCCTTCATGATCGGTCGATCCTGGTCGAGGCCGGCGCCGGCTCGGGCAAGACCGCCGTCATGGCGGGCCGCATCGCCATGATGCTCGCCGAGGAAACTCCACCCCGCGCCATCGCCGCCGTAACCTTCACCGAGCTGGCGGCAAGCGAGCTCCTCATGCGCGTCCGCCAATTTGTCGCCGACCTTTCTGCCGGACATATCGCGGACGAGCTGCGCGTCGCGCTGCCCGACGGCTTGTCAGGAGCGCAACGCGACAATCTGGCGGCCGCAAGCGCCACGCTCGACGAAATCACCTGCTCGACCATCCACGGGTTCTGCCAGCGCCTGATCAAACCATATCCGGCCGAGGCCGATATCGATCCCGGTGCCAGCGTCATGGACCGCAATCAGGCCGACCTCACTTTCCTCGAGATCGTCGATGGCTGGCTGCGCGAACGCCTGTCCGGCGACGAAGGTGGCGTCCTTGCCGAAATGGTGCTGCATAGCCCCCGGGAAACCGTGGCGCTCATGCACAAGATCGCCGAGAGTCTGCGCCGCCGCCGCACTCTCAAGGCGCCGGTCGTATCTCCACTAGGCGGTCATGTCGTGACCTTCCAGGAGGTGGTGGCGGCATTCACGGCTTTCGTGCGCGCGGCGGCGGCAACCGAGCCGGAAACTGCCATGATTGTCGAGCGGCTGGGCGAGATGGCGACGGCGTTGGCGTCCGGTCCCAACCCTGCGACGCCTTCGGGCCTGGTCCACCTTTTGGTATCGCGCCCGCATCCCGACCTCTGCACCAAGGCGGGGGCATTCTCGTCCTATCGCAAGAAAGGGAAATGGACCGACGCCGCCAAGCGAGCAGGCCTCGCCAAGGCCGATGGCGAGCGGCTGAATATCGCTGCCGAAGCCCACTATGCCGCCTGCTGTGACGCCTGGACATCGCTTCTTCAGGCGGCCGCCGGCCATGTGTTGGCGGTATTGATCGACGAGGCGCGACCGATCCTGCAGCGCTATCGCGACCGCAAACGCACGAGCGCCCAACTCGATTTCGACGATCTGATCTTCGCTGCCCGCGACCTGCTGCGCGACCATGACGATGTCCGGCGCGTGTTGGGACGGCGCTTCGCCCATGTCCTCGTCGATGAATTCCAGGACACAGATCCCCTGCAAACCGAGATCTTCTGGCGACTGTGCGGCGAGCCCGTGGCGGCAGAGACCGACTGGACCCGCTTCCACATTCGGCCAGGCGCGCTTTTCGTGGTCGGCGATCCCAAGCAGGCGATTTATCGCTTCCGTGGCGCGGACGTCAGGGCCTATGTGCAGGCGCGCGATGCCTTTCGAGCCCAGGATCCCGATAGCCTCCTGTCGATTTCGACCAATTTTCGCTCCTGCGCCTCGATCCTCACCTTCGTCAACGAGCGTTTCGAGGCCGTGCTGTCGGCTAACGGGCAGCCTGGCTTTACCGCCCTTGATCCGTTCCACGACGATCCTGAGCAGGCCCTGTGCGTCGCCGCGCTCGACATCGCGGTCGCCGACGAGAATGGCAAGGCCAGCGCAGAGCAACAGCGCGATGCTGAGGCCGATGCGGTAGCCGAGCTGTGCGCGCGACTGATCGGTAGTCAACCCCTCATCGACCGGCGCAGCGGTACCCAGCGTCTGTGCCAGCCGGGCGACATAGCCTTGCTGGCTCCGACCGGCGCCGACCTGTGGCGCTATGAGGAGGCGCTGGAACGGCGTGGCATCCCGGTGTCCACCCAGGCTGGCAAAGGCCTCTTCCGCCGGCAGGAAGTCCAGGATCTGATCGCGCTGACGCGCGTCCTTGCCGACCGGCGGGACACGCTGGCGCTCGGCGCCCTGCTGCGCGGCCCCTTGGTCGGGCTTACGGAAGAACAACTGCTCGACATCGTCTGGGCGCTTCCGCGTTCGCCAGAAGACCCTGACCGGATTCCCCGCCTCGATCTCGGCGTCGATCCTGCTGCCATCGCACATCCGCTCGCCCGTGAGACTCTTGAGAAAGTGCAGGCGCTCTACCGGCGCGCCAACAGCACGACGCCGCACGAGCTTCTCTCGCAGGCGGTCGGCGTGATGCGGGTTCGTCCCCTGCTCCTCGATCGCCATCGCGGCCAGGCTGAGCGCGCGCTCGCCAATGTCGATCTCTACCTCAGCCTGGCGACTGGCTATGCCGTGCGAGGCCTGCGCGCCTTCGCCGAGGCGATGACTGCGGCCTGGACCGATGAGGCGCGCGCTGTCGAGGGTCGGCCCGATGCGCAGGAGGAAGCCGTCGCGCTCTTTACCATGCATGCTGCCAAGGGCCTGGAATGGCCGATCGTCATTCCTGTCAACACCATGACCGGCGTCATCTCGCCCGACAACGCGGTCGTCGACCGCCAGTCCGATACATTCTATTGCCCAATTCTGGGAGTGGCCCCCGAAGGCTATGAGGCCGCACGCCAGGCGGAGAAGGACGAACTCGATCGCGAGCGCATCCGCCTCTGGTACGTCGCCGCCACGCGGGCTCGCGAACTCCTGGTACTGCCCCGGCTCGATACGACACCATCAAGATCGGCCTGGATCGGTCTACTCGACCTGTCGCTCGCCGATCTTCCCGGCCTCGATGTGTCCCATCTGCCGTCCGGCGAAGGAGCCGCCGGCGCCGAAGCGGGCAATGCCCAGACACGCGCCGTCTTTGCTACAGAAGCAGCGACCATTGCTGCCCGGCAGGTGCACCTGACTTGGCTCGCACCGAGTCGCGACGAGAGCGCCTCGGGCGCGGTGCTTCGGGAGGAAGAAGCTGAGATCTGGACAGGCTCGATTGACGAACAACCGCGCGAACTGGAGACGGCGGCGGCCGTCCAGGGCGGCCGCGAGCGCGGGTTGATTCTCCACAAGCTCATGGAGGGAACCCAACGCGGCTGTGGAAGCCCTCACCGACCGCGCCGGCGACCTCATCCGAGCGCTTGGTCGGTCTCCGGCCGCGAACCCGGCAGCGGGTCTTTCAGCCGAGGAGCTTGCGGATTGTGTTGTTCGAACCTTGGCCTTGCCGGAAATACTTGCGCTGCGGCCGGGCCTTCTGGCCGAATTCCCCGTCTACGCCGCCCACACCGAAGACGGGGAAGAGACCGCGACCGCTGGAATTGCGGACGCACTGACCCTGACTGCCGAGGGCCGGCCCGCCGTCATCGTCGACTGGAAGAGCGATGTGGACCCCGATCCCCAGACGCTCGAGCACTATCGCGCCCAGGTGCGGACCTATCTTGACATGACGGGCGCCGAGCGGGGGCTGATCGTGCTGATGACCACCGGCACTGTGATCACCGTCTCGCCCTCGCCGCAGATGATGGCAGCCTGACGCAAAGGCAACCGATAAGCTTACGCAAGCACTCTGCCTGTTCCAAAGAAGGGCATTCCATCATGATGAGAGCCCCACCACCGCCGCGCCTTGCGATTGACGGCAGCATGCTGAAAAACCCCGTGAACCAACTAGCGGTTCTCGCCTACTCCGAAACTTGTTGGCGCCAACTCTCTCGCTGAGTGTTAGTGGGCATCCTCTTCTTCCGCCTATAATTCGGGCTCAAGTTGGCCAAGGAGCCGTCGCGCCAACGCAGGTACCGCGGCGGGGCGCATCCGGTCCGAGGCGTAACCCACCGCCAGGAGTTCGCGGGGCAGGTAAGGGTCGTACTTCTCGTGAACGAGGTTGCCGACGGTCATCGCTAGATAGACGGCGTCGGGCGCCGGCGCCTCCTCAAAGCTGCGCAATACCGCGACAACCTTGTCTGCCGACGTGCGATCTCCCTCGAGGATCACCCCGCGCGTCGAGATGGCGAGCCCGCTGCCCTTGAGTGCCAGCGCCAGGGTACCGAGCGCCACTGAGCCGGCCCAGGGAAATAGGAAGGTGTCACCGTCGATCTCGACGACGTTCGATGCACGCAGACCAAGTCGATCGAATTCGCCTCTGGCCTCCTCAAGAAGGCGTGCAGCAGTTTCGTCAAGAAAGGGCGGGACTTCGGCGCTGAGATAGATCTCTCGCATTTCGGCCGCGACGACGTCATGCATGTCGCCGCCCTCTCCCCCGAACATCGGTGGCACACCCGATCGCGACGGGCTCACTACCACGACCTTCTCGCGATCCCTGACCTCGATCACCTGCCAGCGCCGCCCCGAGAAAATGATGGTCATGTCCGGCACCAAGACCGTCAGGATCGGCAGTGTCCCCAGTTCCCTTCCGTCACACACGATTCGAAATTCATCAGGGCTCTGAAAGACTGCATAGAAGTCGTAGTGGTCGACAATGCGCTCCCCAACCTCGCCTAACAACAATGTACCGTCGGGGGCTTGCTCGATCAGTCGATTCTGCTTGTCACCGAGCGCGCGCAAGACACCCAGAAAGACATCGGGCGACACCGCTCCGAAGGCTCCACGCTTGGCCAGAAGCTCATAGGCCCGGGCCGCGGTGATGCCGCCATATTGGGCGATCACGGCCAAGACTTGCTGTGTCAAGGTCGATAGATGAAGGGCGCCCACACGCGGCGGCTCGCACCATCTCCTTGCTAGAAGTTGCACCATGGCAATCGACTGGACGAGCTGGCAGCGCAGCCTGTCGGCCGGATGGAGGTCATCCGACAGCTGCCGCTCTGGGACATAAAGCCTGATCACCGCAGGCTTGTCGCCCCGACGTCCCGACCGGCCCAAGCGCTGGCGCAGCGACGCGACCGACCAGGGTGCTCCGATCTGGGCAACGTTTTCGACAGCGCCGATATCGATCCCGAGCTCCAGTGTCGACGTGCACACGGCGCTCGTCGGCAGTTTTCCCGCCTTCAGCCGCTCTTCCACGAATTCCCGATGTGTCCGACTGAGATTTGCGTGATGCGCGAAGAATTCCTCGGGCACCCCCAGCTTCTCCGACTCCTGGCGTAACAAGTCCGTATAGGCCTCGACGTTGGCGCGCGAGCCGGCAAACACCAAGCCATTCTTGCCCCTGAGCGTTTCGAAGACATGGCCCGCGATCTGGCGCATGTAGAGAAGTTCGTGCTCGTCCTTCTCCTCGCCACCATTGGCGCTGGAGGGCGCCGCCTTTTTCTCGTAGCCGCGAACTTGCAGATACACAGTCGCTCCACCTGACGCACTTTCCAGGATCACGACCTCGTCGCCCCCGCCCGGACGCAGGAATTCGGCTGCCAAGCCCATGTCACCCAGGGTCGCCGAGAGTCCCACCCGACGCACCGCCCGGCCGGTCACAGCGTCGATTCTATGAAGCAGAGACTGCAGCTGCTTGCCCCTTTCCTGGCCGATAAAGGCATGCAGCTCG
>Ga0209930_1003443_pt1 | contig 15781 bp, 11 predicted proteins | sample ThiBiot_500_biof_2_FD_183948 | JGI IMG/M metagenome (GOLD analysis project Ga0209930, IMG submission 183948) | Wastewater bioreactor microbial communities from Cape Town, South Africa - Thiocy_cont_500_biof (SPAdes) | ecosystem: Engineered > Bioreactor > Thiocyanate-remediating >... | reverse complement strand
GCTGCTAAACCGGCCGCACCACAACCGGCTGCACAGCCAGCACCTGCTCCAGCGCCAGCCGCTCCATCGGTACCGACACCTGTTGGTGAATACGAGGATATTCCGGTGAGCCAGATGCGGAAAACGATTGCCCGCCGTCTGAGCGAAAGTCTGTTCACGGCTCCGCACTTCTACCTGACCATGGAAATTAACATGGACAAGGCGATGGAGTTACGCGGTACCGTCAATACAGTGAGCCCAGTAAAAGTATCGTTCAACGATTTCGTGATCAAAGCGGCTGCACTGGCGCTCAAACAGCATCCGAACGTAAACTCGTCGTGGCTGGGCGATAAAATCCGTAAATACAAATATGTCAATATCGGAGTAGCGGTAGCCGTCGATGAAGGGCTGCTGGTGCCGGTTATTCGCAATGCCGATCAGAAAACACTGTCGACCATTTCGGGCGAAGTAAAAGACCTGGCGGGTAAAGCGAAGGATAAAAAACTACAGCCGAAAGATTGGGAAGGTAGTACATTCTCGATCTCGAACCTGGGTATGTTTGGCATCGACGAATTTACGGCGATCATCAATCCACCTGATTCCTGCATTCTGGCGATAGGTACGATCAAACAGACTGTGAAATTCGAGGGAGATGTGGCCAAACCAACCAATGTTATGAAAGTGACGCTCTCCTGCGATCACCGTGTGGTAGATGGTGCTACGGGGGCTGCTTTCCTGCAAACGGTGAAGCAACTGCTCGAAGATCCAATGCGGATGTTGGTATAAAAGAGGAAAAGGAGAAGGGACGAAGGGAGAAAAGGAATGCAATTGCAACTCCTTTTCTCCCTTCGTCCCTTCTCCTTTTCCTCTAAAAATTTATATCGCTGCGGGTTCAAGAGCGCCCTGTAGCTTTTGCTCCAGTACGTTCTTGGGAACGGCACCAATTACTTTATCAACTAACTGACCGTTTTTGAAGATCATCAGGGTTGGGATGCTGCGGATACCAAATTTGGCTGGAACCTGCGAATGTTGGTCAACGTCCATTTTGGCGACAACGGCTTTCCCTTCGTATTCGCCAGCAAGTTGTTCAACAACCGGGCCTACCATCCGACAGGGACCGCACCATTCAGCCCAGAAGTCTACTAAAACAGGTTTATCAGAATTTATGAGTTCGTCGAAGTTTGCATCGGTTGCTTCTACGGCAAGTGATCCTGCTGCCATGAGTGAAAATAGTTTATTAGTTTAACTTGTTTCTCCCACATAAACCGTTTTCAGTCCGATTAGTTCCGAATCCTACGCCACCTTGCAGGTGACCCCGTCCATGGCTTCCAGCGCCCGGATAAATGTATTGGCTGGGAACACTTTTAGCGTCCGTGCCTGTAGACTCACTTCGATCCGTTCGACCGGGTCAACTACATTCAGTGACAATGAACAAGTGCCTGGGTAAGCATTGACCAGGTCATTGATCTGACTGATCAACTGGGCGTTTACCGCGTCCAGCGTTAGCGATACGCGGACTTCTTTGCAGAATTTCTCCCGCATCTCAGTCAGCAGCCGGATGTTGGTGGCTTTGAATTCCAGGTTTTCGGAGTTCCAGCGGTTTTGCGTTTTGCCGGTAATGTGCAGAAAACGGCCCACGTCGATGTATTGGCCCATCCGCACGTAATCGTCGCCGAAAAGAGCCAGTTCGACGGAGGTACTGTAATCTTCGATCTTGAAAATACAGAACGGATTGCCGTTTTTGGCGATCTTCGTCTGCATCGATGATACAATGCCGGCCACCTTGATTTCTGGGCTTTTGATCTCGTAGATTTTGTCCAGCGTACAATTACAAAAACCTTCGAGTTCGAGTTTGAATTCATCGAGCGGGTGGCCGGTGATATAAAAACCAACCACGTCTTTCTCGAATTTCAGCTTTTCAATCTGGTTCCATTCAGGCACTGTTGGGGCTTTGGGGCGGGGCAACATCGGTTCTCCACCCGTTAATGCCCCAAACAGCGATTGCTGGGCAGCCGCTTTCTCGGCGTGGTAATTGTTGGCATACCGGATGATTTTTTCCAGGAAAGGGCTGGTTTCGGTAGGGGGTACCTCGAAATATTGCGCCCGGTGGTATTCGTCCAGGGCATCGAAAGCACCGGCGTAGGCCAGCGATTCAAGGGTTTTCTTATTGACGGTACGTAGGTTGACCCGGATCGCGAAGTCGAAAATATCTTTGAAAGGACCACCCGCCCAGCCCAAACCGAATTTCACCTTTCTGGTTCACGCCAAATACGCGCTCCGATTCGTTGACGTCGGGGCCAAGTACGGGAATACCGATGTTTTTACACTCTTCGAGGAAGAACGTAATCTTTTCGATGTTGCCCAGGCAGCTTGTCAGGACGGCCGCCATGTACTCGGATTTGTAGTAGGTTTTGAGGTATGCCGTCTGGTAGGCAACGAACGCGTAGCAAGTCGAGTGCGATTTGTTGAACGCGTACGACGCAAACGCTTCCCAGTCGGTCCAGACCTTCTCGCAGGTCTTCAGGTTCAGTTTGTTGGCCGCGCAGCCCTCCATGAACTTGCCTTTCATCTTGTCGAGCGTTGCGCGGTCTTTTTTACCCATCGCTTTCCGCAGTACGTCGGCATCGCCCTTGGTAAAATTACCCAGCTTCTGCGACAGCAGCATTAACTGCTCCTGATAGACCGTAATGCCATACGTATCCGCCAGATATTCCGCCATTTCGGGGAGGTCGTATTTGACTTCCTCCCGGCCATGTTTGCGGTTGATGTAGTTCGGAATGTACTGAATAGGACCAGGCCGATAGAGCGCGTTCATGGCAATGAGGTCCTCGAAGCGGTCGGGCTTCAGGTCCTTCATGTGCTTCTTCATCCCGTCGGATTCGAACTGGAAAATGGCGTTGGTTTCGCCCCGCTGGAACAGTTCGTACGCTTTCGGATCATCCAGTGGAATATCGTCAATGCCGGTTTCGACGCCGTTGACGAACAGCCCACCGTGATTTTGCTTGATGAGTCGCAGGCATTCCTTGATGATCGTCAGGTTGCGCAGCCCCAGAAAGTCCATTTTGATAACGCCCGCGTCCTCAATAACTTTCCCCTCATATTGGGTGATAATCAGGTTGGTATCTTTCGATGTCGAGACGGGGACGATGTTCGACAGATCATCAGGCGCGATGATGATACCGGCCGCGTGAACACCCGTGTTCCGAACTGTTCCTTCCAGCCGACGCGCCTGTTGCAGTACGTTCTGTACCTTCTCGGTGTCGATCAGTTTCATCGTACGCCCAACGGACTGGTCGCCCGCTTCGAGCGCCCGCATGCGCTTTACATTCTCCACCTCGTCGGGCTGAATCACACCCGCCAGACCACCCGGCCCATCGATCGGATCTTCGAAAATCCGCCGGAGGGTCATGTTATACGTTGGCTTATCGGGAACGAGTTTTGCCAGCGCGTTGGCATCGGATAAAGGCAAGTCCATCACCCGGCTCACGTCTTTGATCGCCGATTTGGCCGCCATGGTACCATACGTAACGATCGCGGCCACCTGTTGCTTGCCGTATTTATCCACTACATAGTCGATTACCCGTTGACGACCCTCATCGTCAAAGTCGGTATCGATATCGGGCATGGATTTCCGGTCAGGGTTCAGGAATCGCTCGAACAGCAGGTCGTATTTAATCGGGTCAATATTGGTAATGCCGATGCAATAGGCTACGGCACTTCCGGCCGCACTACCCCGTCCTGGTCCGACCATCACGCCCAAGTCACGCCCGGCTTTGATGAAGTCGGCTACAATGAGGAAGTAGCCCGCGAAACCCATTGTCTTGATTGTAAACAATTCGAAGTCAAGGCGTTCCTGCGCTTTCTGGTCAATTTCACCCCAGCGTTCTTTCGCGCCGGTAAAGGTCAGGTGCTTGAGGTATTCCCACTGGTTCGCTACGTCGTCGGTATGGATCTGGAACTCCTGAGGAATCGGGAAGTTGGGCAGCAGAATATCCCGTTTGAGCTTCAGCACCTCCACCTTATCGACAATCTCGTTGGTGTTGTCGATGGCTTCGGGCAGGTCGTGAAACAACGTGCTCATCTCCTGCGTGTTCTTGAAATAGAACTGATCGGAGAAGAACGCAAATCGGGTATTTTTGGGCATCGCTTCATCGTCGTTGAATTCCTTCATCGACGGCGTACTCTGTTTTTCGCCCGTGTTTACGCAAAGTAAAATATCGTGAGCAACCCAGTCGTCGCGGTCTACGTAGTGCGAATCGTTCGACGCAATGATTTTTACATTGTACTTCCGGGCCAACTTCACCAGTACCTCATTGGCCTTAATCTGGTCGGGAATCTCGTGCCGCTGTAGCTCAACGTAGTAATCTTCGCCGAAGCGGTCGAGCCACCATTTGAATTCGGCTTCGCCCGCTTCTTCGCCTTTTTTCAGGATGGTCTTGGGCACGATAGCCCCAATGCAACACGTAGTAGCAATGAGCCCTTCCTTGTATTTATCGATCAGTTCCTTCGTTACGCGCGGATATTTACCGTAGAGTCCCTCCATGTAACCCAGCGAGCAAAGTTTAGCCAGGTTTTTGTAGCCCTGCGGGTTTTTAGCCAATAGCAGTTGGTGGTAACGAATGTCCTTCTGCTCCTTGGTGAACTGTTTCCGCGTATGGTCGTCTACCACATAAAATTCGCACCCAACAATAGGCTTAATGCCCTGCTTGCTGGCTTCCGCGACGAATTCGAATACCCCAAACATATTGCCGTGGTCGGTAATCGCCACAGCAGGCATATTATCACCTTTCGCCTTCTTAATCAGCTTTTTAATGTCGGCCTGCCCATCGAGCAGGGAGTATTGGGTATGGCAGTGGAGATGGGAGAATTGCATAGGTCTGAACCAGAATTTATCAGATTTATGGATTGAACCTGATTTTGTTCCTTTGGTAAAAATAGGCAATCCGGCGGGGAGAGTGGTAAATAAGCTTAGGGATTTTTTAAAATGTTCTGATAATAGGCTCTGGATGAAAGAGGTAGAGCTAGTCGGAAATCCTCAACTGTCTTTAGGCTTATTTATGCTGGTAAATAGAAACAACTTCTTGCCAATGACCATTACGATAAGACACCCGAAGGAGCAGGATGGATGAGTCAGTAAAGCTTTGCAACTTGCCAGTTGATTAGCCGTAAAACTTTCGACCCGAACGGATTTACCATGAAACGATTACTTATTGGACTTGCTTTTACGATTATAGGCGTTAGGCAGGCTGTCGCCCAGGCGCCAGGAAAAGAGATTTTTCCGGATGGGACAGTCATTAATGACTGGTTCAGAACGGTAAAAAAAGTAACCCTGGCTCAACTTGGGAAAGTGTATGTTATTACAGATTATGGGGTAAAACAAGATAGTACACTGGTTCAAACGGTAGCAATTCAGAAGGCTATCGATGCAGCCGCTCAGCGGGGAGGGGGCGTCGTGGTGATACCGAAAGGGACATTTATGAGCGGGGCACTGTTCTTCAAACCCAAAACTCATTTGTATCTATCCGACGGGGCAGTACTGAAAGGCTCCGACAACATTGCCGATTACCCCAAACTACCGTCCCGCATGGAAGGACAGAGCCTGGATTACTTTGCCGCTCTGGTCAATGCCTATCAGGTTAATGGCTTTACCATTGCCGGAAAAGGAAAGATCGATGGTAATGGGTTACACTTCTGGGAGGCTTTCTGGGCCCGGCGTAAAGAAAATCCGAATTGTACCAATCTGGAGGTGTCGCGTCCCCGGCTGGTATTTATCTGGAAATGCAATAACGTTCAGATACAGGATGTCAAACTGCATAATTCGGGTTTCTGGACGAGTCATTACTACCAGTGTCAGAACGTGAAAATATTGGATGTACACATTTTTTCGCCCTATAAACCTGTAAAAGCCCCCAGTACTGATGCCATTGATCTTGATGTTTGCAGCAATGTACTCATCAAAGGATGCTATATGTCGGTAAATGATGATGCGATTGCGCTCAAGGGCGGCAAAGGTCCCTGGGCCGATCGGGTGCCGAACAACGGGGCTAATACCAACATTATCATAGAAGATTGTGAGTTTGGCTTTTGCCATTCAGCGCTTACCTGCGGCAGTGAGGCCATTCATAACCGGAACATTATCATGCGCAACTGCCATGTCAGCGAAGCTAGCCGGGTGTTGTGGCTAAAGATGCGGCCCGATACGCCACAGCTTTATGAATACATTACCGTAGAGAACATAAAAGGGCAGGCTCACAGCCTTTTATACGCGAAGCCGTGGACACAGTTCTTTGACTTACAAGGCCGTAAAGACATTCCTATCTCCTACTCCGACCATGTCACATTGAAAAACATTGAACTGACCTGTGATACGTTCTTCGATGTAGCAGTATCAGAAAACGACAGACTGACCAACTTCACCTTTGAGAATTTCAGGGTAGAAAGCAAAAATGCCGCTATCGACAAACGTATTGTCTGGGGGCTTACGCTCAAAAATGTGAGAGTTAACGATAAGCTCCTGGAGTAATAAATACGTTGAATTTATTGCTTTTGTAAGGCCCAGACGTAACAGCCTGAACTGGAAGTAGGGCGTTTGACAAACGAAAAAAATTGAGATGGCTGGTCTTTCCCATTGCAGTTGATAGATACCTGAACGACGAATTTGGGCGCGTTCTGGAGTATTGTTTCGGAAATGATGATTCGCTCGTTCGACGCATTTTTGTACGTGCTCTTCGTCAGATCATTGGAAACCGTGTCTTTCTGGACGTAAATGTCGTAGATAAGCTGTCCTGACGAATTGCCCTGATAATTAGAAGAGATCAATAGAGCGCCTGGGTAGCCGCTCTCGCAGGGAGCCTGTGCTACTAAGGTCGTTGGCGGTTGGCAAACGGCCGTTTGGGGATCCGTGTTATCTGATGTATGGCAAGCTGTAAACAGAAGGCTTACCAGAAAAAGGGTAATGAGCAGAGTCGTTTTCATGGCTGTGTAGATGTGCTGAGTAGTATAACACGGATCGTATAAAAATGTCTATTGAAACTGCCTGTAGCAGTTAGTTTGTCTCTGGTAATCGGTTAAGCTTGTATACGATAATCTTAAAATTGTCTGTACATTCACACTTTTTAGGCTAGTTTATACCTAAAAAACATGGCACAGCGTTTGATAGAAAAGCTGTGAACAAACCCATCACTATAATTTTATTATCATGGCTACTCGCTACGCCGTTCGATCCTTTTGCACTACGTTAATAGCTTTACTAGCTATTGGTTTTCTGGCCACATCCTGTAAAAAAAATGGGGGTACTGATGTTGTCGATCCTCGCGATCAATACCTGGGTGTATACACCGGGAACTACCGATCAACGCTGTACATCAACAATACGCTGCCTGCTGGTGACCCTGAAGTAGGAACGGTACAGATTACCGTCACCAAAGCACAGGAAGCTAATCAGGTTACACTGGATATGCTTTTCAATGGAGCTACGAAACAGACTTTATCGGCCGAATTGACCAACGATACGTTTACGATTGTGAACAAAAACAGCGAACCACTTGCCTTTGGTGGTAAAACGTACGATGCCCAGTATGTAGCGCAGGGGCAGTTTGTGGTAAAAGAGAAAACGTTTACGTTGAACACAACGGCCGAAACCGTACAACTCGGGGTGACACTCACCAAACGAGGAGATATTACGGGTACGATGAAATGATCAGTTAATCGATCCTTCTGATACTAAAGTATGAACCGGCCATTGGCCGGTTTTTTTATAGGTCTGGCAAAAACGGTAGAATACCAGAAGGCTTTTCTTTGATGGAGAACGAACCAATCCGTTTTAACCGATAGATCGAGTCTTTTACATGAAATACATCTTAGCATTTTGTCTGGCTATCTGCTGTCAGGGTCTGTGGGCTCAAGCGCCCGTTGCTCCATCCGCTGTAGCAACTACCTCAACCAAATCCGCATCAGCCGACGAAAAGGCGGTTATCGACACCGAGAAAAAACGATTCACTGCCCAGATTGATAAGGATTTTACGGTCCTGGATCGGGTATTGGCCAATGATTTAGTGTATAATCACTCTAGTGGCGCTTCGGATACCAAGTCCTCGTTTGTTGAGTCGATTCGGAGTGGGAAAACGGTTTACCGCACTATTGATATAGAAGATCAAAATGCACGTATTTATGGAAATACGGCCGTTATTAACGGACTATGCCTGCTCAAAGCGACCAGCAATGGCAACGAAATCAATAACCACCTCCGATACCTATCGGTCTATGTGAAAAAAGGAGGACAGTGGCAAATGGTTGCCTGGCAGTCGCTTAAACTAGCCAATTAAAACCGGGATTAAACAGATTGAGGGATTGAGCAGATTTTGTTATCTGCTCAATCCCTCAATCTGTTTAATCCCGGTTCAGACTCTAAGAAACTCCCTTAACTCTGTAGCATCTTGTGGGTTCATGCGTCCGGCCAGAACCAGCCGCAGTTGTCGTCGGCGGAGCGCACTTTCATAACGGGCTTTTTCATCGTCGTTTTCCGGGATCACAGCAGGTACTTCAATCGGTCGGCCGCTCTGGTCAACAGCCACGAAGGTATAAAACGCACTGTTGGTACTGACCCGAATACCCGCCGGAATGTCTTCGGCCCACACTTCAATAAATACTTCCATCGACGAGCTGAATGCACGGGTTACCTGCGCTTTCATGGTAACGATATTGCCTAATCGGATCGGTTCCGAAAATGAGACGTTATCGACCGAAGCCGTCACCACAATACGATTGGAGTGTTTTTGAGCCGCAATGGCAGCGGCAATGTCCATGAAGTGTAACAGGCGCCCGCCCATCAGATTGTTCAGCGTGTTGGTATCATTGGGCAGAACCATTTCGGTCATAACCGTCATCGATTCGCGGGCAAATTTTGGTTGAGGCATTTTAAGCAGTTAGTTTGATAGACGTTAGGTGCGAGGAGTTAGGAGCGAGAATGTCTATCAAACTAACTACTCAAAATTGAAACGACCAAGGAATTAGAAAAGGGTTATAATCAAAGGGAGCCTACCAAACAAAACCAACCTATTGTCGTTCTTTGAATACGAGTACCCTGTTTTGATCATATTCACTAATTCCAAATCAATCATGCACATGTATCGTCAGGCACCCATTCGGCGAAGCTGGGGCCTGTTAGGCACCTTTGCCCTTGTTCTGTCCATTTTCTTTTCATCCTGTAAAAAAGACGACAGCAATCCGCCAACGTTATCAACCATCAATGAATTGATAAGCACGGGCAGTCAGTTTACCTTGCTGAAAGCGGCCGTAGCCAAAGCTGGTTTTGATGCCACACTGAGCCAGCCCGGAACATACACGGTATTTGCGCCTACCGATGCAGCCTTTAAGTTGCTGGGGTATAGCGATGTCAACGCCATCAATGCTGCACCAGCGGATCTGCTAAAAACCATCCTGCAATATCACGTGCTAGGCACCCGGGTTGCTGCTTCCGACTTACCCGTAGGTATAAATTCGACTCAGCAAACCCTGGCTGGGGCACCCGTTTATATTTCAAGAATAACCTCTGCTTCTTCGACTACTACCTCTGTCTCGTCCAGTACAATTTCGATTAATGGAGCGCATGTGTTACAGGCCGACGGCCAGGCTAGCAATGGGGTAGTGTACGCCATTGATCGGGTGCTGATCCCACCTGCTTTCGGCAATATAGTAGCAACGATTCAAAACATTCCGTTGCTCATACCTTCAGCATCGTTCAAATTGCTTACGGCGGCCGTTGCCAAAACGGGGGCCGTAAGCTCACTCACAGCCGCCGGACCAATTACGGTGTTTGCCCCTACCGATGCGGCTTTTAAAGCTGTAGGCTATGATTCAGCTGCTATAGCAAAGGCTACTGTTCCGGCACTGACCAATATTCTGAGTTATCACCTGATCGGTGGCCGTACGTACACGCCATTAATTACCAACGGTTCCAGCCTGACAACCCTGCAAGGTGGAACAATCACGGCAGGAATCAGCACAACGGCCCTGACCGTAACGGGTAAAGGCAATGGTGGCACAGCTTCCAACATTACCGGCCCCGATATTACGGCTACCAACGGTGTGGTGCATATCATTGATCGCCTGTTGTTGCCACAGTAGAGGGTTTGAGCGCAAAGGCGCAGAGGGTTCGTAAAGACTGAAAGGAAGAATAATATCTATCTTTGCGGTCTCTACGAACCCTCTGCGCCTTTGCGCTCAAACCCTATTGAGGAGGAATCAAAACCCGTCGGAAGGTGTTTTATTGATACGTACTATCGCTCCTGAATTCATCAATTTGTTTACTCGAAAGCGCGTGATTGTCGGTAAGTCTTTCGACCTTTGGCGAATTGATTTGTGACTCCTATCGAATGGCTAAACCACAGAAAAAACTCTTTTTACTAGATGCGCTGGCCCTGATTTACCGCGCTCATTTTGCCTTTAATAAAGCTCCACGGATTTCGTCACGAGGGGTCAATACGTCAGCCGTTTTCGGATTTATGAACGCCATGATCGAAGTGCTGACAAAAGAAAAACCTACCCACATCGGCGTTGCCTTCGATTCGGCTAAAAAGACGTTTCGGCATGAACAGTTTCCGATGTATAAAGCGACTCGTCAGTCGCAGCCGGAGGATATTAGTGTGGCCATGCCCTATATCAAACGGATTGTGGAGGCCATGCACATCCCCATTCTGATTCTGGAAGGTTACGAAGCTGATGATATCATTGGGACCATCGCCAAGAAGGCTGCACTGGCTGATTTTGAGGTGTATATGATGACGCCCGACAAAGACTACGGTCAGTTGGTCGAAGAGCATGTGCATATCTACAAACCGGCTTTCATGGGCAAGCCAGCCGAAAAGCTGGGCGTGAAGGAGGTACTGGAGCGCTGGCAAATCGAACGGATCGAGCAGGTGACGGATATGCTTGGACTAATGGGCGATTCGGTCGATAACATTCCGGGTATTCCGGGTATTGGCGAAAAAACAGCACAAAAACTTATTGCCGATTTCGGTACGGTTGAAAATCTGATTGCCAATGCCGATCAATTGAAAGGAAAGCAGAAAGAGAACGTCGTCAATTTCGCGCAGCAAGGCTTGCTGTCGAAACAACTGGCAACCATCCATCTGGACGTTCCGGTTGAATTCGATGAAGATAAGCTCCGGCATACGGAATATGACAAGCCTCGTCTGGCTGCCTTGCTGGATGAGCTGGAGTTTCGGCAGATGAAAACCCGGCTGCTTGGCGCTGACTACGACGAAAAGCCATTGCCTGATGCTTTTAAAGCCAGCAGTAAGTCTGGTCAGATGAACCTGTTCGATTCGCCAGGTGATGCCTCTCCGGCGTTCCTGCCATTTCCGAACATGAGTGCGGTGAACCCATCGGGGTCTGGCGATTTACCGTTTGATTTTGATGGAAAACCTGCTCCCTCGACCTCTCCTGCAAAACAGGAGAGAGGAGAAAAAAGTAAACGAACGCCAGTCAAGGTGCCTGTTGCGTCGGCTTCAGAAGCTTCTCCCGGAGCGGTTACGGAAACGATCACGACGGACGATAGGCCGGGGGGTGAAGTGACCGAAGAGCCAGCGTACCTGGACGTTTATCCCGACTACGAACTGGACGAAAACCAACCTGAGCGCCGTAAAACGATTCTGTCGGTCAAACATGATTATCGGCTGGTCGATACACCTGAACTGCGGGCGAGTCTGGTGCATTATCTGAACCTCCAGGAAAGCATCTGTTTCGATTCGGAAACTACAGCCATCGACCCCGTTGAAGCGGATCTGGTTGGGCTGTCATTTGCCTATCGGACGGGCGAAGCCTTCTATGTTCCTGTACCCGATGATCGGGCCGAAGCACAGGCTGTTATTGATCAGTTCAAACCCGTGCTGGAAAATCCCGCCATTAGCAAGATCGGGCAAAACCTAAAGTACGACCTGCTGATGCTGAAAAAGTATGGCGTGGAGGTACAGGGTAAGCTGTTCGATACGATGATTGCCCACTACCTTATTGAGCCTGAAATGCGCCATAATATGGACATGATGGCCATGACCTACCTGAATTATAGCCCGGTCGAAATCGAGTCATTGATTGGCAAAAAAGGGAAGGGGCAATTGACGATGCGCGATGTCGACATTCAGAAGGTGGTGGACTATGCTGCTGAAGACGCTGATATTACCCTCCAACTGAAAGAAACGTTTGCCCCCCGGCTCGAAAAAGATAATTTACACAAACTGTTCGATCAGGTAGAGATGCCACTCGTTCGGGTCCTGACCGATCTGGAACTTGAAGGGGTAACCATCGACACCAACGCCCTAGCCGAACTATCGGCCACCTTGGAAACGGACATGCGGCAGGTGCAACTGGAAATTTATACGATTGCCGGTGAACCGTTCAACATCGGGTCGCCGAAGCAGTTGGGTGAGGTTCTGTTTGAAAAGCTCAAGCTTGATAAAAACGCCAAAAAAACCAAAACAGGCCAGTATGCTACGGGTAGAGCATGAAATAGCCCGGAAGATTCTGGACTACCGCGAACTGATCAAACTTAAAAATACCTACGTCGATGTGTTGCCGACGCTGATCAGTAAACGAACAGGCCGGATTCATACGTCCTTCAACCAGGCTGTGGCCGCTACCGGACGACTATCATCGGTAAATCCGAACCTGCAAAATATTCCGATCCGTACCCCACGTGGTCAGGAAATACGGAAAGCGTTTGTACCGCGTGGGCCGGAATTTCTGATTATGTCGGCCGACTACTCACAGATCGAATTGCGTATCATGGCGGCTTTCAGTGGCGATAAAACCATGCTCGATGCGTTCAATAATGGCGTTGATATTCACACCCAAACGGCCAGCAAGGTCTTCCATGTGGGGCTGGATGAGGTGACGAGCGATATGCGTCGGAAAGCCAAAACGATCAACTTTGGGATTATCTACGGCATTTCATCCTTCGGTTTGTCGCAGCGCCTGAAGATTCCCCGTAAAGAAGCCGCTCAGATCATTGAGGAGTATTTTGCGGGTTTCCCGGCCGTAAAAGATTACATCGATCAATGCATTGAAAAAGCGCGTGGATTTGGCTATGCCGAAACGATACTAGGCCGTCGGCGATACCTGCGCGACATTAATTCCCGCAACCAGACCGACCGGATGTTTGCCGAACGCAACGCTGTCAATGCGCCCATTCAGGGAAGTGCTGCCGACATGCTCAAGATTGCCATGATTCGGATTCACGAGTTCATGCTCCAGGAGCGTTTGAAATCAAAAATGATTCTGACCGTGCACGATGAATTGGTGTTCGATGCGCACCGCGACGAAATCGAGTTCCTCAGCGTTCGGGTTGACGACATCATGAAAAACGCCATCCCAATGGCCGTTCGGATGGAAACCGGCATCGGTGTAGGGGAAAACTGGCTGCTGGCACACTAGCTATGGCAAGAGATATTTTCCATCCCATCGTTCGGGAGGTTTTATTAAACGATGGTTGGGTTATTACTCATGATCCTTATCCGATTCGGGTGAAAGGGAGGAACTATGAAGTGGACTTGGGAGCAGAGCAGTTAATGGCTGCTGAAAAGGACACCCGAAAAATCGCTGTTGAAGTAAAAAGCTTCCTTTTGCCATCATTTTCTCATGAATTCCATGCGGTACTTGGTCAGTACCTGAACGATCAAACGTTTATGGAAATACAAGAGCCAGATAGGACACTATTTCTAGCTGTCGCGAGGAATATTTATGATAAGTTTTTTCTTGATGAAGCGACTCAGTTAATCGTTGATAAATTCAAACTCAATCTGGTTATCTTTGATAAACAGACTAAAAAGGTGGAAGAATGGATACTAAAATCATAACTTATTCAACAATTCTCACCCAGTGGCTTGATGAGTTTGTAAATCGCATGAATGGTGGTCGTAGTTCTGAATATGAATTAATAACTGATGATAAACACCATCACTATGAAGTAATTAGAACAGGCTGGCGCAAGGATGTATTTGAGTATAATATTGTTTTCCATTTCCAGATTAAACCGACATGAAAAGTCTGGCTGCTGGTGAATAATACCGATATTTTAGTGACCGACGATTTAATGGAGCGAGGAATTCCGGCATCCGATATCGTAATCGGATTTCTGCCCGAGTATATGCGGGCTTACTCTGGCTTCGCAGTAGCCTGACAAATCTATTTCGAATAGACCGGACATTGTTAGTATACTGATAATTTATACAATAGACCTGCTTTAATCATGTGTTAGAGCAGGTTTTTTATTGCCGGAAAAGAAGCTTACAGGATATGGGCAACCATAAAAAGACTATTTTGCCAACACCTTCACATAACCATCCTGATTGTATGAAACAGCAAGCTACGTCTATGGTCATTCGAATACTGATCGCAGGGTTTTTTCTGGTGAGCTCACCCGCCCTGGCGCAGCAGAAAGCCGATAAAATTGATGCGCTTGTTCAGCAATACGTAGCCAATCGTCAGTTCAACGGAACGGTGCTGGTGGCTGAACAGGGCAAGGTGATCTTTAAAAAGGGCTATGGGATGGCCAATATGGAGTGGAACATTCCCAACACGCCCGATACCAAATTCCGGCTCGGTTCCATCACCAAGCAGTTTACGTCGATGCTCATCATGCAACTGGTTGAAAAAGGGAAGATTAAGCTCGATGGTAAAGTGACGGATTATATCCCCAATTATCCTAAAGCGACGGGCGATAAGGTAACGATTCATCACCTGTTGACGCATACATCGGGCATTCCAAGCTATACAGGTTTCCCTGATTTCTTTGAGAAGATGAGTCGGGACCCGTACACGCCCGATGCGTTTGTGAAGAAATTCTCCGACATGCCGCTTGAATTTGAACCCGGCTCGACGTTTTCGTATGATAACTCAGGCTATTTTCTACTCGGCGTTATCATCGAAAAGGTAACCGGCAAATCCTATGCGGAGGTGCTTCAGGAGGCTATTCTGAAACCTCTGCAAATGCTGAATACGGGTTATGATCTGGCCGATCCGATTATTCCAAAACGGGCGTCGGGCTATGAAAAACGGGGCGGTCGTTATGTGAATGCACCGTATCTGGACATGACCATTCCCTATGCGGCCGGGTCGATGTATTCTACGGTAGAGGACTTATACCGTTGGGATCAGGCCTTATACACCGATAAATTGTTGTCTGCTAAATCGAAAGAGACAATGTTTACGCCGTTTCTGAGCCATTATGCTTATGGATGGGGTGTAAGCAACACGAAGATTGGCTCGTTGAAAGATAGCCTGCTTTTGATTGAACACACTGGGGGAATCAATGGCTTCAACACCATCATTAGCCGGATACCCAAAGATAAACAACTGGTTGTGCTGCTGAATAATACGGGCGGGGCTCCGCTGGGAAGCATTCGGAAAAATATCCTGAATATCCTCTATAATCAGCCAGTCGAACCCCCTAAAAAGTCCATTGCCGATGCCCTGCGTCAACCCGCTCTGACCGATCCACTCGATAAATTACGAACCACATTTACGACGTTGAAGGCCGATAAATCCTACAGCCTGAACGAGAACGAGATAAATAGCCTCGGGTACGAACTCCTGGGTGAAGGAAAAGTGCAACAGGCCATTCATGTGTTTACGCTCAACGTAGAGTCGTTTCCGCAATCATATAACGTGTACGACAGCCGGGGCGAAGCGTATATGAAACTTGGTGATAAAGCAGCTGCTATTCGGGACTATAAAAAATCACTGGAACTGAATCCGCGTAATACAGGCGGTATCGAGAAACTGAAGGAGTTAGGCGAAATCGTTGAAG
>Ga0209930_1003441_pt1 | contig 15783 bp, 18 predicted proteins | sample ThiBiot_500_biof_2_FD_183948 | JGI IMG/M metagenome (GOLD analysis project Ga0209930, IMG submission 183948) | Wastewater bioreactor microbial communities from Cape Town, South Africa - Thiocy_cont_500_biof (SPAdes) | ecosystem: Engineered > Bioreactor > Thiocyanate-remediating >... | reverse complement strand
CGTGAGACGAGGGCCGTGCGATAAGGCTGAGATGGAGTCACTGGCGATGGCGGCATGGCGACAACGGCTGGCTCAGCGATGACAGTAGCGCCAACAACCGGAATGTGCGTAGGAGCCGAGGGAAAGCAAGCAGCGAGATCCAACGTTTGCTGCGGCTGCGGCTGAGGTTGAGGTTGAGGTTGAGGTTGAGAGTGAGGTTGAGGTTGAGAGTGCATCACGAGTTGGTGATGTTGTTGGCGTTGCTGCAGGCGTAGTTGGAGCTGCTGCAGCTCGAGCTCGCTCTCACGCTGTTGCTTGGCGATCCGGTGCATCGTCAGTTGTCGCTCTTGTTCGATGCGCTCCCATTGCTGTTGCTTGGCTTGCTCTTCACGAAGCCATTGCTCTTGCCGCTGTTCCAGCATGATCAGCTCGAGTTCGCTGAGTTGCTCCAATGCGCTCTTGCCAGCTAGCGGCGAGGAGGTTGTCGCCGTGGTGGTGACGACAGCGGGACTGACTTGTGGGCTCGAACTCGCGAGCGTAGGCGTTCCAACAACGTAGACTGGAGTTGGAGGAAGTAGGCGTGGCGATACTGCAGCGCCATTGGCCGTGCTCGGCGCTGGAGCTGGCCCATACACGACGGAGGGTGTCACGATCGCAGCTGGAAGACCTGTTGCAGCAGCAGCAGCAGTTGCCGTTGAGGTAGCACCGGTCACGGTCGTGGTCGCGTTTGGGAGCCGCTTCGGTGGCTGATACAGCAGCCTCGCCTCCTCCTGTTCACGCTGGCGACGCAGCTCTTGCTTGTGTTGGCGCTCGAGCTGGAGCAACAGCTCGCGCTGCTCCTCGAGCTCGCGTCGGCGCAAGGCTTCGGTCTCCTCGCGGAGCCATTGCTCCTGCTGCGCCTCGAGCTCGCGAAGGTTGCGCTCCTCCTGTAAGCGAGCCGTCAGCAACGCCTCCTTGTTCTCCATGTCGTGAATCAAGTAGAGGATGTTGGGTTGATCGGCTGCGTCCTCATTCGTCTGGGCGATGCGTAGGATACTGATCGTTTGTTGGCAGCACTCCAGCGCCTCGAGCAACTTGCCAGCTTGCTCCAGCTCCACTGCAAGCATGATGCCATCGATTCCCTTCTGCAGGAAGTCGATCTCCATATGGCTGAACGAATGACGCACACTCACGTGACAGTCATAGGGTATCTCTCTCGTGGTGTGGGCGAGAGCGAGGCAGCAGCAAAGGAGCGATCGATCGATCGCTCGCTTGATGTCGCGCACCATCGTCGTCGATGCTTCTTCTCTTTCTCTCTCTCCCTCTCGTCGTTGCATCTCTACACCTCTACCTCCTACTCTATCCTATCGAACCGAAACCGAGTATCGAACCCGATCAAGCTGCCTACCCTCGTTCCCAACTAGCAACCTTGTTTCGAATCATACAAGCCACAGAGAGAAAGAGAGAGTTCCTTATCTTGAACGAAGCGGTCAATCAATCACTCGCCGAGTATCAACAACAACCACGACGACGACACCTACCTAGACCAATCAACCAACCATGCTGCCATCCATGCTCAAGGGAGCGATCGAGACCTCGCAGTATCGAGATCTCCGATTCAAAGCACCCAAGGATAAGGTCGAGGACGACATACACAAGAGCACGACGCTGTACGTCGGCAACCTGTCGTTCTTCACGACCGAGGAGCAGATCTACGAGCTGTTCTCGCGCTGCGGTGAGATCAAGCGCATCATCATGGGCCTCGACAAGTTCAAGCGTACGCCATGCGGCTTCTGCTTCGTCGAGTACTACACGCGTGCCGACGCGCAAGCGTGCGTCTACTACATCAACGGCTCGCGTCTCGACGACCGCATGATTCGCGTCGACTGGGACGCCGGCTTCAAGGAGGGCCGCCAGTACGGCCGTGGCAAGAGCGGCGGCCAGGTGCGCGACGAGTACCGCACTGACTATGACTCGGGCCGCGGTGGCTACGGCAAGATCGTCACCGTCGGCATCACGCCGCCTCCGCCTGCCGGCCTGCCGCCGATGGCCGGCATCAAGCGCTCACGCGACGGCGAGATGATGATGCCCACCGGAGCGTTGCCTGGACCCTATCCTCCCATGATGCCGCCCCCGCCGTTCGGAATCATGATGCCTGGAGCCGGTGGCTTGCTGCCGCCGCCAGCCAAGCGAGCCCGTCGTGATGACTGGGACCACCAACAGCGCCCGCATCATCCGCCGCAGCCATTCCACCATCAACATCAACATCAACATCAACAGCATCCGCATCATCGACCACAACACCAACATCACAACCAACAGCAGCACCAGCACCACCAACCATCCTCGTCCTCCTCTTCTCGATCATCGAATCCACGATTCCGTGAGCGCCATGACCACGATTCAGACGAAGACGACGACATGTAAGCTGCTTGCTCGTGTGCGTGGATCGATGGATGGAACGCTTGGCTGCATGCACTCGCTCGCTATCGATCTATCTGCCCCATCGACCCACGTAGCAGTATCAGTACTCGCGCGCTCTCGATCTCTATCCCTCGCCCCAATAATGAACTCGATCTCTATCGTTTGTATCGTACATCGAACTCTGCCGTAGTGATCATGGTCGTCCGGCATTCAAGCGCCACGCGACATTCGCTTCATCGCCGTATCGTCGTCGCTGCATCGTTTGCGCGCGTCGAGAACCATGCTCACTGTGGCCTCGGCGGCGAACGCCATCCACTACAAGATCTGGGACGATACCAACACGCGCGCACAGCCGTATCGATGTCAGATCTTCCGCTCGATCGCGCCCGTGGGCTGGCGCATCCTGGGCGACGTGTGCGAGACGGTGCTCGAGCGCGATGTGCCAACCGGCGTACCGAGCGACGACTCTGTTCGAGCCACGCTCTGGGTGCCGGCCGATGGACCGCTGGTGGCTGCTCCGACCTCGTATGAGCTCGGTATGCATCGATCGAGGCTTGTTTCGAGTGCTGAAGCGAGTGCTCGAGCTCATGTATGGTGCTGCGCTTGGCATACCGATGTAGTGTGGCAGAATGTCGGACTCGACAAGGAGAGCCACTTCGGACAGGTCTCGTTCTGGCGCCCGATCGCTCCCGACGGCTATCGAGCCTTGGGATATGTGGCTTCAATGATGCACGACGTACCACCGTCGTTGGATCTGATGCGTTGCGTTCACGAGAGCGTGTGTGAGCGAGGCAGCGTCGAGCCGAACGCTCTCGCACAGCACCATCGGCTGATGCTGTCGTCTCGCAAGTACTCGCTCTGGAGCGACCGAATGTCGGGCTGCTCGTTCGGCGACGTGACTCTCTGGCGAGTCGGACCTCCGACGGCCGACGATGACGCTACTGCTACTGCTGCTACTGCTACAACGAGATATCGACCGTGCGGACTCTTCGTGGCCGAGCGGTCGCACAGCCGACCTGCCGCCAACGACAATCGCTTCTGGGTACTCAACGAGAGCTCGCTGCAGTCCCTCGACCGAGCACTGTTCGTCACGCTGCGGACCTCGACAGAGTCTGTGGCAGCCAGTGCCTTGGACTCTGCACCACCACCAGCAGCATCGTCGTCGCTGGACTCGTCGCTGTCGGGCTCGACTGATGACTCGCTCGCATCGGCCATGTATCGCGCTCGACACGAATGGACCACCAAGCGCGTACTCAAGCATCTCACACCTGAGCCAGGCTGCGATGCCACCGCTCCGGCCTTGGAGACATCGCGTTCGTCAGTGAGCAACCTGACGTTCCTGATCGCTGGCATGGCCGGTCGTGCCGACGTCTCGTTGTCGTCACTGCTGTTCGGCACGGCGGTCTCGGATGAGATCGCCTCGACTCAGGGCCAAGTGAACGAGTGCGATCCGGTGGTGCTCGTGCATCCCGTGCACCATCGAATCCGCATCATCCAATCGGCCGGCATCTTCGATCCGACGCCGCTCGAGGAGCGCAATCGCGGAGGACTCAGCGACTCTACCGCGAGCCTCAAGGCCGAGCGTACCATGAGCAACCACGAGCGCACGGTGCGCTTCTTGAACCGCATCAACACCGGCATCGACTTTCTGATCGCGACGATCCCATTCGCCGAGAGCTCGGCTGCCAACGTGACCGAGATGTGTCGCTTCATCACCGAGCTGTTGCAACTGCGCGGGAATGCCGGTTGCCAAGTGGCCGTGCTCGTGACCGACTCGTGGCGGCGCACCTCGAACCTGTACGGCCTGTCACTCGAGGAGATGGCACTCCACGACGGCTTGAGCGCCGATCCGACCGCGGTGCCTCGAGCTATCGCGGCTCTTGCAGACTGCCTGGAAGAGCGACGTGCGTATCCGCTTGCCTATGGTCTGCCGCGCGCGACCGTCCGCCATCCTCAGCTCACCGAATGGGAAGACGATCATCACTAGATCTGGACGAGGAAGGCCTCTTTCGAATCTCGGGCTCGGTGGTGCAGATGAAGCAGCTTGGCTTGCAGCTTTCGGATGGTGCGGACCCGTGTGCGCACGCCGACAAGAAGGCAGTATCTGTCGGTTAACTTGCTGGTTGATGCAGGCAAACCGGTGAACCTCGGCGAATGGGAGACTCATACCATCGCATCGTTGCTCAAGATCACGTTGCGAGAACTCGAGCCACACCCGCTCTTGTATCCGTTGATCGCCGATCAAGAAGTAACGAGCTCCTTGCTGGCACTCCCTGATGCCGAGCGCATCGGCGCCGTGTCGAACTTGCTGCTGTCTCATCGATTCTCGCCCCGCAGCGTGTCGGTGGTACGGCGCGTGATGCTGTTGCTCCACAAGGTCTTGCAGCACTCGAGCAAGAACCTCATGACAGCCAACAACCTTGGCATCGTGTTCGGGCCGACGTTGTTCGTGCGCGACCGGAGCGAGTTGATGGAGGCCGCACATCGGCTGTGCTCGTTCATGATCACCAACGCCCCGAGCATCTTTGATGCACTCGACGCGGCACAGGCGCCGGGATTCGAGGCTCCAGAGGACCTTCCGAGCGAACGTTGGACTCGCGCCCGGCATGTCGTCGTTGGCACGATTCAAGAGCAGTTGCAGCAGCACGAGTTATTGAGGCAACGCTCGGTACCGATTGTGTGCATCTCGCTCCGGAGCCCTCGTGCCTCTGGTACCAATGCTGACCTGTCGTTGCTGCCCGACGGCTCGTCGTGGATCAGCAGCCTCGCCGATGCGGTCATTCAGTTGAATCGGCAGCAAAGCGCCGCGTTGCACGAGCAGCCTGCTGCCTCAAGCGCCGCAGCCACGTTGCCTGCCGAGGAAACCTCGTCGGTCATTCAATCGGTGCTACGGAAGCTCACGTTTCGTTAGTGCTTCGCTGTTGCGCTGCGGCTCCCAAACCATATGGTTTGAAGACGTCGCTCATTCGTGGCAAATATACATAGATCCATATTCTCGTTAGCCGATCGTCTGTATCAAACGGGGTACTTATTTATGACCAAGAACTTTATAGACCCTGCGTGTCTCTGGCGTGTGTGTGAGAGCAGGGCTGTTGCAGTACTTACAGGATGGAGATATGTATAGCAAGAATCGACAGCTGATACGATACGATACGATGGGATGTGGCGGCTGTGAGAAGCGTTTGTCTTACAAGCCGTTGCCGCCAGGGCCTGAAACCACTCTCGACACCACGCCCGAGACTGTTCAATGTTGGACAAATTATCTCATGAGCGAAATGGAAGCGAGATTGATGAGTATCGGTGATGGTGTGTTGAGTGCCGTACCTCGGTCCATGTGTGGCACCGATGCAACTACATTGTCGACCGAGCCAAGGAGAGAGTTGGAGCTTGCTGCTTGCGCCGATGAGAGCTGCTGTTGCAGGCCATGGTGCAGGTCGGATGGATGTGGTGGAGCGGCTGATACGATTTGTTGTGGCAGCTCGGACGCCATCGATTGCTGCGCTGCCACGGCGGCTGCGGCGACAGCAGCCGCTGCGACTGTCATCTTGTCGTTGAGGTGATGGTGGTGATGTTGTTGATGCTGTTGGTGTTGCTGATGTTGCTGTTGCTGCTGTTGTTGCTGTCGATGCTGCTCTTGTGGCTGCTGTTGGTGATGTTCGAGCTTGTCATCACCTGGCCGCATCCGCTTGCTGCGATGCCCACGGAGCATGTCGTCATCGGCCTTCCTCTTGCCAGCGCTCCCACCATTGCCGCCGCTAGGGCCAGCGCCGCCGTCGGAGCTGTCGCTCAGGCCCTCATCCTCCGGGCCTTGTATTCCACCTTCGACTTGCCTGGCTTTGCGTTGATAAGACTTGATGTGCGTCAGGTACTTTTTGAAGCGATTCGTGACCTCCTCCTCGGAAGCGCCAGTCTGGTCCATGACGGCCTTGGTAGCTGCCTTTTCTATGGATGGTGAGGTAGCGGCAAGACGCGAGTGAGTCGCTGCACGACACCAAGTGCGTTCGGTCTCTCTCTCTCACTCTCTCTGCATGTATGTTTGTTAGTCTTGGTCGGTCTCGTGAGTGCGCGCGTACTGTTCTGGATCTTTTGTGAGCCCCAAGGCTTGTTGAGGTCGAGATAGAGTTTCGCAGCCTCTCGACATTGGTCTTTGAACTTGCGCTCCTCCTCGATGGCGCGCCTCGCTACACCGGCTGGGGAGTTGTCGGTATCGTGTGCAACCTCGATCACTTGCGAATAGGGTGCCGGGGCCATTGGTGGCTGATGATGCGTATGGGGGTGATGATGTGCGAATGCCGGACCCGTTTGTTGCTGAAATCGCGCTCGCCGAGGCCGTCAGTACCACGAATGATGGACGTGATTGGGAGCGAGCGCGAGAGCTAGCAAAGGAGCACGCATACCATCCAGCCTTGGAATGGCATTAGCTCCTCGTGGAGCGCTGTCACTGCGTCTCGCAGCGCGCGTAGCTCGGCGTGCACTTGGCTAAGCGAGCTCTTGAGGTGATCCTGAAGCAACCAGCCAACCAGCCAGCATGAGTGCGAGCGAGCGAGCGGTTGATGGCATATGGCTGGCGCGCACCTTGATGCAGCTCGCAACGATAGGCGGAATGGTCGACACCAAGAACTGCTGCCATATCATCAGACGATCATCGCCGTCGCAGTTGTCAGGCGACTGTGTGAGATGCTCGGTGTGTTGCTCGTGATGCATCATGTGGCTGGCGCTCGCCGCCTGGCCATGGTCGATCGAGCTCGCAAACAAGTAGTCGGTGTTCATCGTGATAGAGGCAGCACAAAGGCAAGGCGAAAGGAAGCTCCGACAGCTCGTCACTCGATGTGCACTCACGCAGTTGTGTATCCTTACGCGCTGTGCGTGATTCACGACGGGTCGCGGGAGTTCAGCGTGAGCGCCATGTGTGCGAGAGAGCCAACGAGTCAGCACACACACACGCACACTGGCGACGATATCACAACTAGGAAATCAGCGAGCGCGCCACGAGACCGACGTACCCTCGGGCAAGCAGTGTAGCGTCGAACGGACACGGGTCGAAAACCGACCAAAAACCGACCAAAAACCAACTCGCGAGCGGCAAGAGAGAGCGCGTAAGACGCGACACACGGCGCGAGGGAGACGAGAGGCGCGAAAGACGAAGCCGAGACGAGGCTGCTGGACGACGAGAGGCGGGCGCTGAGGAAAAATGGCGAGGAGAGGAGCACGAGGCGGTGTTTGTTTGCTCGCTGCTCGGTGCTTGGTGGTTGCTGCTCGTGGTTGCTGGTTGTTGGTAGATATCTATCATGGTGTTGGTTGGGATGTAGATATCTATCGTGGTTGTTGCTGGTTGGGTTGTAGATATCTATCGTGGTGGTGGTTGTTGGTTGATATCTATCGTGTTGCTGGTTGGGATGTAGATATCTATCGTGGTGGTGGTTGCTGGTTGATATCTATCGTGGTGTTGGTTGGGTACGTGATCGCAACTATCTCTCCCTCTATCTCCCTCAGTCTGTGGCTCGCACTATCTATCTTGCAACCCCGTGTTTCTTGCTCTTCGAACGAGAATGAGAGCAAAGAGTTCAAAGGTTGCACAGAAGAACCGCAAGCTGATGTAGTTGACCCATGATGGCTGCTGGTCGTGGTGCTTGCGAGCACCACGCACGAGCGCTAGCCTTCACTGGTAGCCTGTTTGTCTATCCGCACAGCTCGACCTATCTTTCCATTGACCGCAACTACATCTACTCGACTTGTTTTTGTTTTACTATCGTTCTGATCTGAGTTTGAACGTTACTGCAGGTGTTTGTTAGTGTATGTATCACGTTGCGCGTTTTCGAGATATTATCGTAGGGTACGTGATCACAACTATCTCTCTCCCCCTCTCTCTACCCCTCAGTCTGTGGCTCGCACTATCTATCTTGCAACCCCGTGTTTCTTGCTCTTCGAACGAGAATGAGAGCAAAGAGTTCAAAGGTTGCACAGAAGAACCGCAAGCTGATGTAGTTGACCCATGATGGCTGCTGGTCGTGGTGCTTGCGAGCACCACGCACGAGCGCTAGCCTTCACTGGTAGCCTGTTTGTCTATCCGCACAGCTCAACCTCAATCTATCTCTCTCTCTCTCTCTCTGTCTCTTTGCGTTGTCTCTCTCTGACTGGCTCTCATCCATCTTCGTTACTAATTGATGTATTGATGTAGGTATGGTACAGAAGATGGAACAAGAGCACGCTCAAGGCTGCGCGGCTGAATCGCTCTCTACAACGACTGCGGCGCTGTGCGCCTTGTGTCCGCGCTCTTCGTCCTCCAACCGACGCTTGTCGATGCGAATAAACACGCTCAAGAGCGCGGTCAGAACCAAGACACCCGAGAGAAACCAGTTGTCGAAGCCGTACGGCTCCAGCACCATCATGACGAGTATCTCGGTGATGCCGAATACCTGCGCGCTCGAGACCAGCAGGTTCGACGGCAGTACCTCGGGCATCGGGTACGTGATCTCGGCCGAGGTGTCGAGGCACAGCGGCAAGATGGCCGTCAGGAAGAAGCCGATGGCGCACAGCGACAGCAGCAGCGGCCAGAACTCGTTGGGTCCCAGCAGCAGCGTGTACGCGAGTGCGCCTGCCGCGCCGCCGGCCAGTCCGACGGCGATTAGCACGCGGGGTTGTTGTGTCCAATCACCGAGTACACCCCAGATAACGCCGCCAACGATGCCCACCTGCCAGCACGCCAGCACGCCAGCACGCCACAGCACCGACGGTATCAGTCAGAGTTGAGGCGAGTAAGCGTCCGAGCGAGTGTGCTGAACGCACCAGTGTCATGCTCACGCCAAAGATACCAATCTGCGACTCGTATCCGGCCGCTTGGAGTTGGATGCCGTACAAGGTTGCGATGGCGTAGAAGGCACCGGTCGACAGGCCGAACGCCAGCACCAGCAGCACGTACGGCAGCGAGCTGGCGAGCTGCACGATCGCGGCTCCGATGCCCATCTCGGCACGGTGGTCCTGCTTGCACGCCGAGATTGACGGCGGCGTCGGCGGCTTGCTTCGAAACAACACCACGATCAAGACCGCCGGTATGACGGCGATCGCCGTCTCGACGACGTGCATCAGCGGAATGCGCGAGCCGTGGTTCGGAGGCACCAGCGTCGGTGAGAGGCCCATGCCGATCGCGACGCCGACTTGATTGGCGATCGAGGCCACGGCCGTGGCGGTCACTCGCTCGCCCTCACCGAACCAATTCTGAGCGAGCGTCGCTGGCATGGCAAGGATGAAGGTCTGTGCGGCGCTGGCGATCGTCTGGCCCGCCATAGCGAACACGACGCCGAGTGTTCCGCTGCAGTGCCGCGTCGTGCTCAAGTCAGTGCAACGGGATACATGCGCATTTGATCGCTGCATCGCTGCGAACCTTCCGTCGGTGAATGGATACGGCAAGATACGCATGGCTCCGCCAAGGAGATTCAACAATGCACCTGCGACGATGCCAGTGCGGAGGCTGATGGCGCACACGTACACATTCATACGCGGTGAGCCGCCACTTCGAAGAGTAACTCGCACTGCCTCCGCCGCACCTGTAATGCTCGACAATGTATGACGACAAGAACGAGCCAGGAATGAAGACAGCCTATACACAGGTCAGATACGTTCGTTGGGTGCTCTCTTCAATGAGGGCAGCCATTCGGCAAGCGAGTACTCGCTCGATTGCACACAAGCATCTTCGTACCATGTATACGATCGAGAACATGTTAAGCACCAACTCGCTGCAATTGAACCACTGCTCAGTTGTCTCTGCGATCGGAGCGTACGAAACCCACATGATGGCGTTGCTCATCGACAGCAACGAGAACAACACGAGCATCAACCAGCGCGAGAGATACACGACCACCGGCGCATCGGTCGAGGTCGCGTTGATCGACTGCTGCTCGGCAGCGAGCTCGCTCTCGGCGCCCATCAACTCACTGGCATTGACGCTACCGTCGTCTACCACCTCCTTCAACGAGCGACCGTGTTGTGACGTCGTGGTGGACGAGTACTCGCACGTCCACGAGTGAACGAGCAAGAGAGAGAGAGAGAGAGAGAGAGAGAGACAGAGAGAGAGAGAGAGATTGAGAGATACGAACAGTAAGTGCTGAGCTCTTTTGTTTGACAGCGTTCGCTCTCGGTTCTCGTTCGATCGTGGTTAAGAACAGCGATTGCTCGAGTAGTATTGGCGCCAGATACCGGATGTTGATGAATCGGGTGGTGATGATGAAGGTTTATTTCGAGTCACTGCTGTGGGCGTGCGGTTGGTGCGTGCGCGCGTACGATAGCAGCTTCATGGTTTGCTCGTAACCGAGGAACGCTGCGGCGTTGGCCGGGAAGGCACGCAACAACGCTGGCGCGAGACCACGGAAGAGACTCGAGAGCGGCAGGCCCTTGGCGCGCATCTCCTTCCATACCGACCGGATGCCGTGCGGGTACTCGCGCTTGGGATCGAGCGACACCTGCAGGTTGCTCTTGAGCGTGTCGATCGGGATGGCGACCAGCCAGTTGGTGACGCCCGCCATGCCGCCGGCGAACAGCGTCACCGGCACGCTGGGGTGTGCGTGGTCGGCCGGCGTCAGGTTCCAGCGCACGACCTCGTAGGTTGCAAAGTACACGGCCGACGCCATCACCTCACGCATCGAGATGGCCGACAGGCCAGCAAAGACGCTGCGCACGCCACCGATCTGGTGCAGCTGTCGCAGCACGGCCCATGGACCGGCGACGGGCGCGTTGCTCGTGCGCTTCTGCACCTGCATCACGCACTTGACGCGCTCGAGCGGGCACAGCACCGGCACGGTCGCGAGGCCCGCCACCGATCCGGCGGCCGCGATCTCGGCCACGCGCGATGCATGCATGACACGGTTGGCCTCGGCAGCGTTGGGTCGCGTCGTGTTCCAGAAGAGCTGCTGCCCGAGGCCGTAGCCCCAGAACGACAGCGCAAACACGGGCGTCGTGCCGGTGATCGGTACTGTGACGCCGCGATACAGGCCCCGGATGCCTTCGGCGCGCCACAGCTTGAGCGTGCAGTCGAGCGTGTTGGCATACAACGGCGGTATGGTACGTGGTGCGGTCTGCATCCTGACCTTGATCGTATCCATCGGATGCCCGATGATGGCAGCACAGATACCGCCAGCACCGCCAGCTGCGAATCGATCCAGCAAATGAGCGGCAGCAGCAGCAACAGGTGGTGGTTGCGGAGTGGTCGTTTGTTCCATTTGGTCTGATAGTAGTGGCAGTGATGGAGGAGTTGTGGTTGTGTTTGTGTTTGAGGCCATTATGATATGTCAGTCGTGGAGGAGCACGTGAGCCAGCGATGCACGTGAGCGAGAGATCGAACGAATGAAAGAACCAACGAGAGTCTCTCGCTCGATCACCATTCGCTTGCTATCGCCCTGTCGCGCTGTGGTGTCCACGCCACATACCCACGCCACTCCTGAGAGTAGTAGCAGCAGCAGCAGCAGTAGTACTCCTCTCATCTTCCCATTCCCAGGAGAGGGTGAGTTGATCGAACCCGAGCTCCTAGCACCACACGTATGGCTCCAACCGCGACCTCGTCGTCGGCGTCGGCGTCGGCGTCGGCGTCGGACACCGCATCCAAACCCGAGCCGCTACCCAAGGAACAATGTCCCTCACTCGCCAACTCTCGATCGCCACTTCGATGGTGGTTCGAGTTCCTCGTCGGTCTCGTGACGGTCGCGGCTCACGGGTGGTTCTTGTACTACATGGAGAACGACTACAACGACAAGTACGCGCCGTCGCTGTGGTCGATCGCTCCCGGAGCCGACCACCACGCGTACAAGGTGCGCAACTACGTCAGCATCTGGGTGCCGATCTTTCTGCTGTCGATCGTGCTCGAGGCCTTGTACTCGGGTCTGCTGGGCCTCAAGCTCTATCGCTTCAACGACATGATCTCGTCCTTGTCGCTCGGCATGATGATGGCCGGCACCAAGGCCTTGATCGCTCAGGCCTGGACGCTGTCGCCGTACATTTGGGTCTGGGAGCACTATGCCGTCGCACACGATCAGTGGTGGCAGAAGGGCAGCTTCGGCTGGTGGTCGATGCTGGTCGCTGTCGAGTTTGGCTACTACTGTACGATCGATTGCCTACCAACTGACCGCCACACGCGCGCACGCAACGAGATTGATCGTGTGCATCGAATCGGTAGGGGTCCATCGTACCGGACATACGATCAACGCCTTCTGGGCCATGCATAGTATCCACCACTCTTCCGAGGAGTACAATCTCTCGACTGCTCTGCGGTATGTTGTTGTTGTTATTGCGCCTCTCTCTCTCTCGCTTGCTTGCTCGAGATTCTTTGAGTGACTCCTATGAGAAATGGATGCTGGCGGCATATTGTCGGCGTATTCGCTGTCTGCGAACCTCAATCAACCAACCAACCAATCAATCAACTCAACATGACACAGACAATCGAGTATCCATGGCATCGTGTCGTGGGCCTACTACATGCCACTGGCGTTCTTCTATCCGCCACAGCTGTTCCTGCTCCACAACCAGTACAATCTGCTCTATCAATTCTGGATCCATACGCAAGCGCTGCCCAAGCTCGGTCCTCTTGAATGGGTCCTCAATACCCCGAGCCAACATCGCGTTCATCACGGTACCGTAAACCCCCGCGCGAGATACGCACGCTGATTGTAGACCTTTGTTGAATGGTTTGCATTGGGTGGTGTGGCAGGTCGTAACGCCTACTGCATCGACAAGAACTACGGCGGCACGCTGTGCATCTTCGATCGCATGTTCGGTACCTTCCAGGAGGAGATCGAGCAGGTTCCCGTCGTGTATGGACTCACGCACTCGATCAACACCACCAATCCCGTCGAGGCCAACATCATCAACTGGCGCTACATCTGGACCAACCTCTGCACGTACGTGTGTCTGCTTGCCACGCGCACGCATCACGAACGTCGTCACTTCTCCTGACTGCCGCTGCTTGCTGCTGTTGTTGTTGTCACTGCTCGAAGTTTGAAGAGCCTCAAGCACAAGTTCTATGCGCTCTTCCAAGGCCCTGGCTGGATTCCTGGCTCGGATCCGATCAAGGAGTATCCGATTCCTCCCTGCACGCTGGGTACCGTGCAGCAGTACGATCCGCAGGTCTCTCTTGTGTACGTACCCTTGGCGCAGCGTATCGCAGCGTGCGCGTATCTGCTTGCTGTGTACTCATCCGCTGCTGGTACAGCTGCAAGGTCTACGTGTTTTTGCACTTCTTCGCCTGCCTCATCAGCCAGAGCGTGGCGATGGACCTCGTCGAGGGCGATGGACCGATCTCGCGCGCTTTCTACCTGTACTCGATCGCCGCCATCTGCACGACCCTCCTTTCGCTGGTGTCGTTCTCGAGCTTGATCGATCGCCGCCCGTACTGCGTGCGACTCGAGCTCTTCCGCCTGCTTGGAACCGCGTGCTTGTTGATGTATGGAATCCATACCTTCATTCCCGCCGTTCACCTCGACGCACTTGGTACGATCATGTGTTGCCTGCCTCGAGTTCCGCCACCGTTTTCACTCACACGCCAAACGCCTCTCACAGAGCCGTGGTACCTGCACAAGTATTGCCTCGCGGTATACGGCGTGCTGCTGGTCAGTATCGCCGTGCTCCTGCTCAATGCACGCCAGCTCGTTCGTCCGCTGGACGAGTCAGAGATCGGCAAGGACCACCCTCGCTCGGCCGAGGCTGAACAAGCACAGTTGCGAGCCGCCGGAATGCTGCCTGCGAAAGCGCATGCCGAGTGAGCGCTTACACTCAACCCGTACATGCATCAATCAATCAATTGATTCACATTTGACAAGATAGATGATAGTTAGATTGAAGTTGTCGTTATCGTTTGCTGCACTCCACATCGCGATCCGTTATGCGGTCCAATACATACACTCGCAATTTATTGTGTTGATCGACAACGCTATCACCAGTGAGCAACCTCCAAGGCCATCGTTGCCAGTCTTGTCAGACAGCTGAAACAACAACAAGGCAGCGACAAGCACAGAGCAGCACCGCTTATTTTTAGTGCACTGAACTTGAGACCACAACTGCAAGACGCGCGCGGTATTCGATCCACCGAGGAGCTGATCGATCGGCCGGCTGCTGATCGGACTAGATCGCTCACACACTCGATCGATCGATCGATCGGCAGAATGGAGCATTCCATCGTTCGTTTTTGCACCGTTGTCTTGTTCCTCGGGCCCGAGTGTTTCTCGCGCTGCTTGGAGCTGCTGGCTGTGCGTCCCTGTGTGAGCCGTTGCTGTGTTAAGCCCGCGGCTGCTTTAAATTGCCGTCATGCTCGCGCCACTTCTGTCTCTGTCGCTCTCTCTAGCGATAGCGCCTCGTGCGGCGGAGGCCTTCACATCGCGCCGCGTTGTTCGTTGTTGCCCGCCTCCCCTCGCCCGCCTCCTCCCGCCTTTACCTCGTTACCCTCGCGAGTTGTACAAGCTTGTCTCTCTTTGTCTGTCTCTCTCTCTCTCTCTCTCGTGCGCGCGAAGGAGCACCACATGGACCGCTCGCACTTTCGGCGTGCATCGTCGCCGAACCTGGACGCGCGCGATCTTGCGCGACTGGCCAAGCTCGAGCCCTCGATGCAGGCGCAGTATCGCGCACAGAAGGCCGCCAAGGCCTCGTCGTCGCTGCGCTCGTCGGACTTTGCCGTGCCCGTGTCCCGCACGCCCACTCGCTCCAAGGACAAGCGCGAGAAGCGCTCCAAGGGCGACCTGCTGACGCATCTCATGAGCATGCTGACGCCGAGCGAGGAGGTCAAGGCACTCAACGAGATCCGTATGGTGGTCGCCAGCGAGCAACAGAGCGCGCAGCGCGACGAGCTCGCCGAGGACCAGGTGGTCGCCGAGTCGCCGCTCTCCTCCTCGGCCGATGGCAGCGTCTCACCGAGCAGGAGCCCCTCGCCCGCGAGTGGCAGCTGCGCCGCAGCTCCGTCGTCCGCCACTACCTCCCCCACTGCTGCCGCCGGGGCCGCCGCCAGTACAGCCACAACTCCCACCGGCAGCGGAGGCTCGATTCCTCGGTCAGAGAGCGACCCGCATCTCGCAACGCACATTGCTGGACTGCTGTTGGCACACGGCGACGACTCGCGCACCGCCGACATGAAGATCTCGGACCACCTCAACTCGACACTCTGCTTCGCTGCGAGCACCGGCAATCTCTTGGTCGCCAAGCGCGCTCTCATGTATGGCGCCCACATCGACGGCGTCAACTACGACCAGCGGTACGATACGCAACCACCGTTGCTACACACACGCCATCTTGATTGCCGCATGCGCCGATGCACGCGCACTTCCATTCACTCGCTCGTACGCGCTCCTTCATTTATCACGAATCATCGGGTTCTAATACTCTCTCTCTCTGTATCGCCCTCATGTCCGTCGACACACACACCTGTGGCGG
>Ga0209930_1003440_pt1 | contig 15783 bp, 14 predicted proteins | sample ThiBiot_500_biof_2_FD_183948 | JGI IMG/M metagenome (GOLD analysis project Ga0209930, IMG submission 183948) | Wastewater bioreactor microbial communities from Cape Town, South Africa - Thiocy_cont_500_biof (SPAdes) | ecosystem: Engineered > Bioreactor > Thiocyanate-remediating >... | reverse complement strand
TCGACGCGCTTCTCGCGTCCTGACCGCCGGCGCCCATTTCTGACGGAACGATGGAGAGGCCCATGACGAGCTTCAAGGCTGCCTGCGTGCAGATGAACAGCGGCCGTTCGGTCGAGGCCAATGTCGCGGCGGCCGAGGCGCTGATCCGGGACGCCGCCGGCGCCGGCGCGAGCTATGTCCTGACGCCCGAGATGACGACGATCCTCGACCGCGACAAGGAGAATCTCCTGTCGCAGATCCAGCCGGAGGAGATCGATCCCTCGCTGCAGCGCTTCCGCGAGCTGGCGCGCGAACTCGGCATCCATCTCCATATCGGTTCGATGGCGATCCGCCTTCCCGACGACCACATCGCCAACCGCTCCTTCGTGATCGCGCCGAACGGCGCCGTCGTGGGCCGCTACGACAAGATCCACATGTTCGACGTCGATCTTTCCGGCGGCGAGAGCTACCGCGAGTCGGCGACCTATCGCGCCGGCGACACGGCCGTGCTCGCCGATCTGCCCTGGACGAAGCTCGGCCTCACCATCTGCTACGATGTCCGCTTCCCGGTGCTGCACCGCACCCTCGCCAAGGCCGGCGCCTCGGTCATCGCCGTCCCCGCCGCCTTCACCAGGAAGACGGGCGAGGCGCACTGGCATGTGCTGCTGCGCGCCCGTGCCATCGAGACCGGCTCCTATATCGTCGCCGCCGCGCAGGCCGGTCATCACGAGGACGGCCGTGACACCTATGGCCACAGCATGATCATCGATCCCTGGGGCAAGATCCTCGCGGAAGCGGGCGACGCCCCCGGCACGATCCTCGCCGATATCGACCCCGCATTCTCGCTCTCGGCCCGCCAGGCGATTCCCGCGCTGCTCAACCAGCGCGATTTCGCTCTGCCCGAGATCCCGCAGGTTGGCTCCTTCGCGGGCTGACACCATATCCGGACCATGATCCGCTACGACCTCCTCTGCGACAACGGCCATTCCTTCGACGGCTGGTTCCGCGACGCCGCCGCCTATGACAAGGCGCATGGCGCCGGCGCCGTCGGCTGCACGATCTGCGGCTCGACCAAGGTGGAGAAGGCGCTGATGGCGCCGGCCGTCAGGTCCGCCCCCCCGGCGGAGGCGCAGCCGCCGGTCCGCGTCGCGGCGCCCGATCCGCGCCAGCAGATGCTCGCCGAAATGCTGCGCAAGGTCCGCGCCGAGGTCGAGGCCAATGCCGACTATGTCGGCCCGCGCTTCGCCGAGGAGGCCCGCCGCATCCACTATGGCGAGGTCGAGGCCCACGGCATCTACGGCGAAGCCTCGATCGCCGACGCGCAGGCCCTCGCCGAGGAAGGCATCGAGGTCTACCCGCTCCCGGCCCTGCCTGAGGACGGCAACTGAAGATCGTCTCGACATGGCCGGGAGCGGCGATTTCAGCTATGCTGGGAACCGTTCGACCGGAGGAGAAGATGAGCGCGACGGTGACACGAAAGGGCCAGGTGACGATCCCTAAGCCGCTCCGTGATCGTCTGGGGCTTTCTCCGGGGAGCAGCGTCGAGTTTCGCCTCGATGCCGAGGGCCGCGTCGTGATGTCCAAGGCACCGGTCGCCGCCCAGCCCTCGGTCTTCGATCGCCTGAGGGGTCGGCTTGAGGGCGGGCCTGCGACCGACGAGGTCATGGCCCTGACGCGCGGCGAGTGATGCCGACGCTCGTCGACACCAACGTCCTGCTCGATCTCTTCACCAACGATCCGGTCTGGTCCGACTGGTCGGTCGCCTCCCTTTCGGCAGCTTCGTCAGGCGGACTGGCTATCAACGACATCGTCTACGCGGAGCTGTCAGTCCGTTTCCCGAGCGCTGACGAGATCGATCGGGCTCTGGCCGAGGCGGCGATCGAGCAGCTGCCGATGCCGCGTCAAGCCCTCTTCCTGGCCGCCAAGGCGTTCCAGAAATATCGGTCGGCCGGAGGATCGAGGACGGGTGTCCTGCCCGACTTCTTCATCGGCGCGCATGCGTTCGCGACCGGAATGCCCCTACTGACCCGCGACGCCGGCCGCTACGGAAGCTACTTTCCCGGCATCGCGCTGGTCACACCGCGCGCACCACGATCCCGACCCGCTCAGTCCCTGCCGCCCGCCAGCATGTAGTTGACCTCCATGTCGGACGAGGTCTTCCAGCGGTCGCGCAGCGGGTCGTAGACGACGCCCGATCGCGCCGAAACCGTGATGCCGGCTCCGAGCAGCGCGGTTTCGAGTTCGCGCGGCTTCACCAGCTTCTCGTAGTGATGCGTGCCGCGCGGCAGCCATCTGAGGACATATTCCGCGCCGACAATGGCGAGCATCAGCGCCTTCGCCGTGCGGTTGATGGTCGAGAAGACGATGAGGCCGCCCGGCCGCACCATGCCTGAGACGGCCGCCACGAAGAGATCGACATCGGCGACATGCTCGACGATCTCCATCGCCAGCACGATGTCGAATGTCTCGCCGGCCGCGGCCAGCGCCTCGGCGGTCGTCGCCCGGTAGTCGATGGCGAGCCCGGACGTAGCTGCATGCGCGCGCGCGACGCCGATATTCTCTTCCGACGCATCGGCGCCGACGACATCGGCCCCGAGCCGTGCCATCGGCTCCGAGAGAAGCCCGCCGCCGCAGCCGATATCGAGGAGGCGCAGGCCCGAAAGCGGACGCGGATCGGTCGCTGCGCGGGCGAAGCGGCTCGCCGCCTCGTCGCGGATGAAGCCGATGCGGATCGGGTTCAGGCGGTGCAGCGGCGCGAACTTGCCGTCTGCCGCCCACCATTCGGAGGCGATCGCGGAGAAATGCGCGATCTCGGCATCGTCGACGGTGGTCTTCTGGTCGGTCACGGCGACGTCTCCGGCTGTGCCGGGAAAGTCGGGCGGGGCGGCAGCGAAGTCAAGGCGCCCCCCGCACCCGACGGTGATGCGGCGGCCGATGCGGGCCGCGATTGCCGTCAGCCGGCGAAATCGCTATGAAGGCGCCCGTCCGGCGCAAGGCCGGTTGCGTTCCATTTCCCGCGCCTCGCGCGGTCCTGCCCGTAAAGGTTTCCGATGGCCCGGCTGGTGATGAAATTCGGCGGTACGTCCGTCGCCGATATCGATCGCATCCGCAATGTGGCCCGGCATGTCAAACGCGAGGTCGATGCCGGCTTCGAGGTCGCCGTGGTCGTCTCCGCGATGTCCGGCAAGACCAACGAGCTCGTCGCTTGGACGCGCGCCGCCGCGCCGATGCATGACGCCCGCGAATATGACACCGTCGTCGCTTCCGGCGAGCAGGTGACCTCCGGCCTTCTGGCGATCTGCCTGCAGGAGATCGGCGTCAATGCCCGCTCCTGGCAGGGCTGGCAGATCCCGATCCTGACCGACGGCGCCCACGGCGCGGCGCGCATCATGGAGATCGACGGCTCGCAGCTCGTCGAGCGCATGGCGCAGGGCCAGGTGGCGGTGATCGCCGGCTTCCAGGGCCTCGCGCCCGACAACCGCATCGCGACGCTCGGGCGCGGCGGTTCCGACACCAGCGCTGTCGCCATCGCGGCGGCGATCGGCGCCGTGCGCTGCGACATCTATACGGATGTCGACGGCGTCTACACGACCGACCCGCGCATCGTGCCCAAGGCCCGCCGCCTCGACCGCGTCTCGCATGAGGAGATGCTGGAGATGGCCTCGCTCGGGGCCAAGGTGCTACAGGTCCGTTCGGTCGAGCTGGCGATGGTGCATGGCGTGCGCACCTTCGTCCGCTCCAGCTTCGACGATCCCGCCGATCCGCGGCTCGCCGATGCCAGCAACCCACCCGGCACGCTCATTTGCGACGAGGACGAGATCGTGGAGAAGCAGGTCGTCACCGGCATCGCCTATTCCAAGGACGAGGCCCAGATCTCGCTGCGCGAGGTCGCCGACAAGCCGGGCGTCGCGGCCGCCGTGTTCGTGCCGCTCGCCGAAGCCAATATCAATGTCGACATGATCGTGCAGAACGTCTCCGAGGACGGCACGACGACCGACATGACCTTCACCGTGCCGACTGCCGATTTCGCCCGCGCCATGAAGGTGCTGGAAGCGGCGCGGGAATCGATCGGCTATGTGAGCATCCAGGGCTCTGGCGATCTCGTGAAGGTCTCGGTGATCGGCATCGGCATGCGCAGCCATGCCGGCGTCGCCGCCTCCGCCTTCAAGGCGCTGGCGGGCAAGGGCATCAATATCCGCGCCATCACGACCTCGGAGATCAAGATCTCCATCCTGATCGATTCGGCCTATACGGAGCTTGCGGTGCGCACGCTCCATTCGCTCTATGGTCTCGACGCGGCCTGACGGCGGCGGCGAACCGCCTCGTTAAAGAAGAGTATATTTCGGCGCGAACTCATGTCACGAGTGGACGCCGGACTTGGTTTGGGGCGACACTGAGTCGCCGCCCCGGCGGTTCCGGGGCTGCCGGATGTTCTTGAGGGAAGGCGGACGATGCGGGGGTCTCTCGCCGGGCCGCGCGTCCTGCTCCGCCGCCTGCGCGAGATCATGGCGGAGCCGATCAGCGCGCAAGACCGGCTCGACAAGATCGTGGCGCAGATTGCGTCCAACATGGTCGCCGAAGTCTGCTCGGTCTATGTGCTGCGCGCCGACGACGTCCTCGAACTCTATGCCACCGAGGGCCTCAAGCGCGAGGCCGTGCACCATGCCGGCCTCAAGGTCGGCCAGGGCCTCGTCGGCCTGATCGCCGCCGATGCGCGGCCGCTCAACCTGCCGAACGCGCAGAGCCACCCCGCCTTCGCCTATCTCCCGGAGACGGGCGAGGAGATCTACAACGCCTTTCTCGGCGTGCCGATCCTGCGTGCCGGGCGCACGCTCGGCGTGCTCACGGTCCAGAACCGCGCCCACCGAACCTATTTCGACGAGGAGGTCGAGGCGCTGCAGACGACGGCGATGGTCCTCGCCGAGATGATCGCCGTCGGCGAGCTCGAGGGTCTTGCCCGTCCTGGCACCTCGCTCGACGTCAAGCGGCCGATCTCCATCAGGGGCAGCGCGCTGTCGGAAGGCATCGCGCTCGGCCATGTCGTGCTGCACGAGCCGCGCGTGGTGGTGACCGCCCTCATCGCCGAGGATGCGGAGAAGGAGCGGCTGCGCCTCGAGGAGGCGATCGCGCATCTGCGCCTCTCCGTCGACGACATGCTCTCGCGCGACGACATCGCGCTGGCCGGCGAGCATCGCGAGATCCTCGAGGCCTATCGCATGTTCGCCTATGACCGCGGCTGGGCGCGGCGCATGGACGAGGCGATCCAGAACGGCCTCTCGGCCGAGGCGGCGGTGGAGAAGGTGCAGAGCGACACCCGCGCCCGCCTGCTGCGCCAGACCGATCCCTATCTGCGCGAGCGGCTGCACGATTTCGACGATCTCGCCAACCGCCTGCTGCGCGAATTGATGGGCAAGGGCCAGGGCTTCGACCGCGAGGGCATGCCCAAGGACAGCATCATCGTCGCGCGCAACATGGGCGCCGCCGAGCTGCTCGACTACAACCGCGACCGCTTGCGCGGCCTCGTTCTCGAAGAGGGCGGCCCGACCAGCCACGTCACCATCGTCGCCCGCGCGCTCGGCATCGCCACCATCGGCCGCGCCACCAACGCTGTCTCGCTGGTCGAGAACGGCGATGCGATCATCCTCGACGGAGATACGGGCGAGGCGCATATCCGCCCGCCGGCCGATGTCGAGGTCTCCTATGGAGAGAAGGTCCGCTTCCGTGCCAAGCGCCAGGCGCAGTATCGCCTGCTGCGCAACAAGCCGGCGGTGACGCGCGACGGCACGCGCATCGCGCTCAACATGAATGCCGGCCTCCTCGTCGATCTGCCGCATCTGACCGAAGCCGGCGCCGAGGGCATCGGCCTCTTCCGCACCGAGCTGCAGTTCATGGTCGCCTCGACCATGCCGCGCATGACGGCGCAGACCCAGCTCTATGCCTCGGTGCTGGAGGCGAGCGGCGACCGGCCGGTGACCTTCCGCACCCTCGATATCGGCGGCGACAAGGTCCTTCCCTATATGCGCAGCACGCCGGAGGAGAATCCGGCGCTGGGCTGGCGGGCGATCCGCCTCGGCCTCGACCGTCCCGGCCTGCTCCGCATGCAGCTGCGCGCGCTCCTGCGCGCCGGCGCCGGGCGGGAGCTCCGCGTCATGCTGCCGATGGTCACCGAGGTCTCGGAGATCGACCAGGCGCGCAAGCTGTTCGACCTCGAGATCGAGCATGCCCGCCGCCATGGCCATTCGCTGCCGAGCCGCATCCTGCTCGGCTCGATGGTCGAGGTGCCGGCGCTCCTGTTCCAGCTCGACGCGCTGATGGAGCGGGTCGATTTCGTCTCGGTCGGCTCCAACGATCTCCTGCAATATCTGACCGCGAGCGATCGCGGCAACACGCAGGTGGCGAGCCGCTTCGATCCGATCTCGCGCCATTTCCTGCGCGCGCTGAAGACGATCATCGAGGCCGCCGATGCGAGCGGCAAGCCCGCGACGCTGTGCGGCGAGATCGCCGGCCGGCCGCTGGCGGCGCTCGCCCTTGTCGGGATCGGCTTCCGCTCTCTCTCGATGTCCGCCGCCTCGATCGGCCCGGTCAAGGCGATGCTGCTCGCCCTCGATCTCGGCCGGCTCAAGGCGATGCTCGATCCCATTCTCGCCGGCAGCGGGCCGGACGACGTCGCCGGGGCGCTGCGCGCCTTTGCCGAGGCCGAAGGCGTTCCGATATAATCCTCATGCTTCCTGCCGGACTTCCCTGGGACAAGATCGACCAGCTCGTGACGCGGGCTGAGATCATCGATCAGAAACTCGCCGCCACCTCCGACGGCGAAGAACTCGTGCGCCTTTCCAAGGAGCGCGCGGAACTCGCCGAGATCGTCGAGAGCGTTGCCCGCCTCAAGGCCGCCAGCGCCGAGCGCGACGCGCTGGACGAGCTCGAGGCCGATCCCGAGATGGCGGCGCTCGCCGCCGAGGAGCGCCCCCGCCTCGATGCCGAGATCGAGCGCCTCGTCCAGGCCGTGCGCGTGCAGCTCCTGCCGAAGGACGCGGCCGACGAGAAGAGCGCCATCCTCGAAATCCGCGCCGGAACCGGCGGCGACGAGGCGGCGCTGTTCGCCGGCGATCTCTTCCGCATGTATCAGCGCTATGCCGCTCTGCATGGCTGGAAGGTGCAGGTCCTCTCCGAAAGCGAGGGCGAGGCCGGCGGCTACAAGGAAATCATCGCCGAGATCAGCGGCCGCGGCGTGTTCGCGCGGCTCAAATTCGAATCGGGCGTCCACCGCGTGCAGCGCGTGCCGGCGACCGAGGCGAGCGGCCGCATCCATACCTCGGCCGCCACCGTCGCCGTGCTGCCCGAGGCGGAGGAGGTCGATCTCGACATCCGCCCCGAGGATGTGCGCATCGACACGACCCGCGCCTCCTCGGCCGGCGGCCAGCATGCCAACACGACCGACACCGCCGTTCGCATCACCCATGTGCCGACCGGCACCGTCATCGTCGTCGCCGGCCGCTCGCAACACCAGAACCGCGCCCAGGCGATGCAGATCCTGCGCTCGCGCCTCTATGAGGACGAACGCGCGCGGCTCGACAGCGAGCGCGCCGCCGACCGTCGCGGCCAGGTCGGCTCCGGCGACCGCTCGGAGCGCATCCGCACCTATAATTTCCCGCAAGGCCGCGTCACCGATCACCGCATCAACCTGACGCTCTACCGCCTCGACCAGATCGTCGCCGGCGAGGCGCTGGACGACGTGATCGAACCGCTGATCACCGAGAACCAGGCGGCGCTCCTCGCGGCGCTCGATCGATGACGGCAGCCGCTGCGACGCTCGGCACGCTCCGCCGCGCGGCAGCAAGGCGCCTCACTGATGCGGGCATCGACACGCCGGCACTCGACGCGCGCATCCTCGTCGCGACCGCGGTCGGCCTCGCGCCGAATGCGCTGCCGCTCGCCGAGGATCGCGCGGTCACCCCCGGGGAAGCAGCCGCGATCGCGGCCATGCTCGCCCGCCGCGCCGCCGGCGAGCCGGTCGCCCGCATTGTCGGCAGCCGCGAATTCTGGGGCCTCCCCTTCGCGCTCAATGCCGACACGCTGGTGCCGCGGCCCGATTCGGAAACCGTGATCGAGGCGGCGCTCGCTTTCGTCGATCAAGGCGGCAGCCGCTCGCGCCCGCTTCGCCTCGTCGATATCGGAACCGGCAGCGGCGCGCTGCTCGTGGCGCTTGCCTCGGAGCTGCCGGCGGCGACCGGGCTCGGCATCGATCTCTCTCCCGGCGCCGCGGCCGCCGCCCGCGACAATGCGGCGCGGCTCGGGGTCGGCGACCGGCTGCTCTTCGTCATCGGCTCCTATGCGGATTGCGCAGGCCCGGCCGATGTCGTCGTCACCAACCCTCCCTATATAGAAAGTGGCGTCATCGCCGGCCTCGCCGCCGAAGTGCGGGATCACGACCCTCGCCTCGCACTCGACGGCGGCGCCGACGGCCTTGACGCCTATCGCGCGATCATCCCGCAATTGCAGCGTGTCATGGCGGACGATGGACGGGCGTTTCTCGAGATCGGCGCAGCGCAGGCCGAGGCCGTTTCGGCGCTGGCGGATCAGCAGGGCTTCGCGGCCCGCGTCCATCGCGATCTCGCCGGCCATGACCGCGTCGTCGAACTTTCCAGGCAAGCCGCCGTTCGACCGTGAAGCCGGCGCAAAATCTCCGCTTGGAAATCGGCAGCGGAACGGCTAGTTTCCGACCCGCCGCAGATGGATATGATGCGCTTCCCGAAGCATCGGCGTGAGTCGTGACCGGGAGCTGCGCGGCGGGGGCCGCCAGATGGCCTGAGGGTCCGCACGGGGTTGGACCCAGATCTGGTTGTCACGGAATCATCTCTGCTCGGCGCGGCACGGCCTGACGATTTTGCCTGATGCGCGTTGACCGGTTGCCCCGGCACGCCGAGGAACCGCGCTGACGGTCCCCTCCGATGGTGTGATCGCGAGCGTGACGTTACACCGATCGCCGATTCCGGCGCCGCGGCCATTGTCCGCGACGACCCAGTCGACGGGTTTGCCGACCGGCAGGGCCGGTTGTGGACGTGATTTGACCTTCGAGGGTCACGGAAGAGAAAACTCATGCGACCTGGACAGCAGAACAACAATAACAACAAGCGGATGCGCGGAAGAAACCGTAAGGGACCGAACCCGCTGACCCGCTCCTACGAGAGCAACGGCCCGGACGTGAAGATCCGCGGCACCGCTCTTCACATCGCCGAGAAATATGTGACCCTCGCCCGCGACGCGCAGTCGTCCGGCGACCGCGTGATGGCCGAGAGCTATCTCCAGCATGCCGAACACTATTTCCGCCTGATCGCCGCCGCCCAGCAGGCGCAGAACCCGCAGCCCGGCGTGCCGAGCATCCGCGAGCAGGAAGACGACGGCATTTACGAGGAGGACGACCGCTTCAGCGATCGCTTCGGCCAGCACGACCGCGGTCAGGAAGGCGAGGCGCAGCAGCCGGCCTTCGGCCAGGGCGAGCAGCCCTATGTCAATGGCAACGGTAACGGCAACGGCTACCAGAACGGCCAGCGCGAGCGGAACGACCGGCAGGACTTCCGCGGCGACAACCGTGAGCGCGGCGAGAACCGCGACCGCTATGAGGGCCGCGACCGCAACGAAAACCGGGACCGGCAGGAAAATCGGGACCGGAACGAGAACCGCGACCGTCAGGATAACCGCGACCGCCAGGATAACCGCGACCGCGGCGAAAACCGCGACCAGCGCTCCGAGGGCCGCCCCGAGGGCGAGCGCAACGAGCCGCGGGGCGATCGTCCCTTCCGGCAGAACCGCGAAGGCCGCCGCGAGCGTGGCGAACGCGGCGAGCGTCCCGACCGGTCGTCGCTGCCGCGCTTCGTGACCGGCGAGCCGCTTACGCCCGCCCCATCGCAGGACGCGCCGCAGGATTCGCAGCCGCAGCCGGCCTATGACGCGCAGCCGCAGCCGCAGCCGAGCCCGGCCCAGGAGGTTCAGCCCGTGCGCGAGCCCGAACCCGTGCCGGCGCCCGCGCCCGTCGCGGCTCCGGCTCCCGAGCCGGTGGCCACTGAGGCCTCCGCTCCGGCGCCTTCCGAGGCGCCGGCAGAAGGCGCGGCCGAGGGCGACGAGGAATTCCGTCCCCGCCGCCGGCGCACGACGCGCGCCCGCACGCGCCGCACGGATGACGCCGAGCCGACGCTGGCCATCGTTCCGTCCGAGGAATGACGCGCGGGGCCTCGGCCCCTTGCCGATCAAGCGGATCGCGGCCGGGCATCGTCCCGGCCGTTGTCATTTCAGGGAAGAGTTTCAGAGAAGATCGATGAGCGGCGCGATCAGCGGCAGGTCGGCCGGCGGCATCGGATAGTCGCGCAGAGCCTTGGCGCGCACCCATTTCAGCGCCTGCCCCTCGCGGCTTTGCGGCACGCCCTGCCAGCGCCGGCAGATATAGAGCGGCATCAGGAGGTGGAAGTCGTCATAGGCGTGGCTGGCGAAGGTCAGCGGCGCGAGGCAGGCTTCCTTGGTCTCGACGCCCAGCTCCTCGCGCAGCTCGCGGATCAGCGCCGCCTCGGGCGATTCCCCTGCATCGACCTTTCCGCCCGGAAACTCCCAGAGCCCGGCCAGCGATTTCCCCTCCGGCCGCTGCGCGATCAGGATGCGGTTGTCGGGATCGACCAGCGCACAGGCGACGACGAGCAGCAGGCGGGACAAGGAAAGGCCTCGAAGGTCAGGGGGAGCCGGGCGGGCGGCGATAGTGGTAGCGATACTGCTCGGCGAAGCCGAGACCCTCATAGAGATTGCCGGCCGGCGCATTGTCGGCGACCACCTGGATGGCGGCGAAGCGGGCGCCGCGGTCGGCCGTCCATGCCAGCGCCGCCTGCATGGCGAGCCGGCCGAAGCCCTGCCGCCGCCTTGCGCGATCGGTGACGACATTGAGGAAGACGGCGATGCCGTTGGCGTTGACGGCGAGCGCGGCGGCGGCCGGCGTGCCATCGCGGCCATAGACCACGATGCCCTTGGTCTCGACGGCAATCAGCGAGAGCAGCGTCCGCAGCGTCTCGACCGTGCGCGCGTCATAGCCGGCGAGCCCGGCCTGCGCGCGATACCAGCGCGGATCGCCCGGATTGAGCAGCCGGATATCGCCGGCCGGCATCTCGGCGCGGCCGAGCGGCATCGCGAGCACGCGGCTCTCGTCGAAGGCGGTCCATTTCAGCGCGTCCAGCGTCTCGACCACGGCCGGCGCCGCGAGAGGCGTGACGCGGAAGCAGGGCTCGATGGCATGGCGGCGCGACAGCGCCGACAGGAGCGCGATCCTGCCGGCGGCATTCTCCGCGTCGCGGTCGTCGAGGCTCTGGAAGGAGTTCGAGCGCTTGCTGTAGCCATGCGCGAAGCGCCAGATCCAGCCGCCGTCATGCACGACGGCGACCGCCGGCCATGCCGTCAGGCAGGCCGCCTCGATCGCGAGCGTCGAGGGCAGCCCGTTCGTCGACGCCATGTCAGCTCCGGTAATCGCCATTGATGGCGACATACTCTTTGGTGAGATCGCAGGTCCAGACCCGCGCCTTGCCGCCGCCGAGCGCGAGATCGGCGCGGATGACGATGACGTCGTTCTTCATGGTGGCGGAAGCGAGGGCCTCGGAATAGGCGGGATCGCGCTCGCCTTCATGGGCGACGCGGATGTCGCCGAAGAAGATCGACAGCTTGTCGCGGTCGGCCGGCTCGCCGGCCTTGCCGACCGCCATGACGACGCGGCCCCAATTGGCGTCCTCGCCGGCCGCCGCCGTCTTCACCAGCGGCGAGTTGGCGATCGAGAGCGCGACGCGCTTCGCCGACTCGTCGTTGACGGCGCCGGTGACCTGCACCTCGATGAGCTTGCGCGCGCCCTCGCCGTCGCGGGCGACCTGGATGGCGAGATCGGTCAGCACCTCGTCGAGCGCGGCGCGGAAGGCCTCGAGCCGCGGATCCGTCGGGTCGCTGATCGCCGGCGCGCCGGGCGCGCGGCCGGTCGCGAACAGGAGCAGCGTGTCCGAGGTCGAGGTGTCGCTGTCGATCGTGACGGCATTGAACGAGTGCTGCACACCCTGCGACAGCAGCGCCTGCAACGCCGGCGCGGCGATGGCGGCATCGGTCGCGACGAAGGAGAGCATGGTCGCCATGTCGGGCGCGATCATGCCGGCGCCCTTGGCGATGCCGTTGATCGTCACCTTCGCGCCGCCGATCTCGACGGTGCGGGTCGCGCCTTTCGGGAAGGTGTCGGTCGTCATGATCGCGCGGGCGGCGTCGATCCAAGGGCCCTCCGCGACGCGGCTCGCCGCATCGGGCAGCACCGCGGCGAACTTCGCCGGGTCGAGCGGCTCGCCGATCACGCCGGTCGAGGCGATGAACACCTCGTCGGGACGGCAGCCGGCCGCGGCGGACGCGAGGGCCGCCTCAGCCTCGGTGGTGGCGCGGCCCTTGCGGCCGGTGAAGGCATTGGCATTGCCGGAATTGACCACCAGCGCCCGCGCCGATCCGCCGGCCAGCGCCGCGCGGCACCAGTCGACCGGGGCCGACGGGCATTTCGAGCGCGTGAACACGCCGGCCACCGTCGTTCCGGGCTGGAACAGCGCCAGGAACACGTCGCGTCGGTCCTTGTACTTGATGCCGGCGGCGGCGGTCGCGAAAGCGACGCCGGCGATCGGCGGCATGTCGGGGAACGGGACGGCGAGCGGCGAGACGGCGGTGGACATGCGATGGATCCATGCGGGACGGGCCGCGGCAGTCGCGGCGTGACGAAGGCCGGGTTCTGATGCACCCGGCCTCTTGCAGTCATGTGACGGCGGCGCGGCGGCCGCCGTCAACCAGGCTGGCTGGCTGGCCGCTTACTTGGCCGGGGCCGGAGCCGCGGCGTCCTTCAGCGTCGGGTCGACGATCTCGACCTGGTTGTCCTTGCGCAGCTGCGCGATGGCGCTGACATACATGTCGCGCAACACCATCTGGCGGACCTGATCCTTGACCTGGTCCAGCGTCGGCAGCGGCTGCTGGCGCTTGTCGGTCACCTTGATCACGTGATAGCCGAACTTCGTTTTGACCGGCGTCGTCGTATACTTGCCGGGCTCCAGCGCGAAGGCGGCCGCCTCGAACTCGGGCACCATCTGGCCCTTGGCGAAATAGCCGAGCTGGCCGCCCATCTTGGCCGAGCCCGGATCCTTCGACTTCTCCTTCGCGAGCGTCGCGAAGTCGGCGCCGCCCTCGAGCTGCTTGATGATGTCGTTGGCCTCGGCCTCGGTCTGGACCAGGATATGGCTCGCCTGGATCTCCTCCTGCGGAGCGACCTTGGCGACTTCCTGGTCATAGCGCGCCTTGACGGCCTCGTCGGTCGCCTTGCCGTCGATCTCGACGCGGAAGAACTCGTTGCGCAGCGCGCGCTCGCGGAGCAGCTCGACGCGGGCCTTGAAGGCGTCCGACTGGTCGAGATTGGCGGCGGTCGCGGCCTTGGCCATCAGCTTCAGGTCGATCAGCACGTCGAGGATCGCCTTGCGCCGCTGGTCGGGCTGCACGCGGCCGAGCTCATCGGCGAGGTCCTGCTCGGCGAGAGCGAGGTCGCCCTCGGTGATCGGCTGGCCGTCCACCGTCGCGACCACGGTCTTCGGGTCGATCGCCGGCGCCGCGGGCGCGGCCGGCGCGGCGGCGGCCGGGGCAGCCGGAGCGGGCGCGGGGGCCGGCGCGTCCTGGGCCTCGGCGAGGCCGGCGGCGGCGAAGAGCCCCAGAAGGGCCAGCGCCGGGGCGCCGAGCTTGGTCCGCCGCGGCGGGAGACGGAAAGTCATCGGATTGTCCTTTACCTTGGGTCACTCAACAAGCTGGGATCGTCCGCCTCGCCGACGGCCCCGACCTCATGTGGATCGGCCGCGAATGCGGCATTTAGCGGGCATTCCGGGGCCTCTCGCCCACGTTGACATCCTGGGTGCCCCCTCTTATCTGTCTCGGGTCGCGGCGTCCAGAACGCTGTGGCATTCGAGGTTACGGCGCCTCCGACGGTCTGCGGCCTCGGAGCCCTCGCAAGGATACCCGGCGCCGCCCCTTTTTCCGGTCGACGGCGCCTGTCAACTGTTCAAGGATGGCCCATGGTCGGTCTCGGCTCGCTGGCGCGCAAGATTTTCGGTTCGGCCAATGACAGGCGCGTGAAGAGCTATCGGCCTCGCGTCGCGGCCATCAACGCCCTCGAAGCCGACTTCCAACGGCTCACGGACGACCAGCTCCGCGCGAAGACCGAAGAGTTCAAGCAGAAGATCGCGGCCGGTGCCTCGGTCGACGACGTCCTGAACGAGGCCTTCGCCGTGGTGCGCGAGGGCGCCAAGCGCGCGCTCGGCATGCGCCATTTCGACGTGCAGCTCATCGGCGGCATGGTCCTCAACGACGGCTCCATCTCCGAGATGAAGACCGGCGAGGGCAAGACCCTGGTCGCGACGCTGCCCGTCTATCTCAACGCGCTGGCCGGCAAGGGCGTGCATGTCGTCACGGTGAACGACTACCTCGCCAGGCGCGACGCCGAATGGATGGGCCGGCTCTACCGCTTCCTCGGCCTTTCGGTCGGCGTCATCGTGCACGGCCTCGACGACGACCAGCGCCGCGCCGCCTATGCCTGCGACATCACCTACGGCACCAACAACGAGTACGGCTTCGACTATCTGCGCGACAACATGAAGTACGACCTCGCGCAGATGGTCCAGCGCGGTCATCACTACGCGATCGTCGACGAGGTGGACTCGATCCTGATCGACGAGGCGCGCACGCCGCTCATCATCTCCGGTCCGCTCGACGACCGCTCCGAGCTCTACAATTCCATCGACACCTTCATCCCGCAGCTGACGGCCGAGGACTACGAGGTCGACGAGAAGCAGCGCACCGCGAGCTTCACCGAGGCCGGCAACGAGAAGCTGGAGCAGCTGCTCGCCGCCGCCGGGCTGCTGAAGGGCGACTCGCTCTATGACGTCGAGAACGTCACCGTCGTCCACCATGTGAACCAGGCGCTGCGCGCCCACCGCCTCTTCCAGCGCGACAAGGACTACATCGTCAAGAACGACGAAGTGGTCATCATCGACGAGTTCACCGGCCGCATGATGCCGGGCCGCCGCTATTCGGAAGGACTGCACCAGGCCCTCGAGGCCAAGGAGCATGTCCAGATCCAGCCCGAGAACCAGACGCTCGCCTCGATCACCTTCCAGAACTACTTCCGCATGTATGGCAAGCTGGCCGGCATGACGGGCACGGCGCAGACCGAGGCGTCGGAGTTCATGGACATCTACGGGCTCGACGTCATCGAGATCCCGACCAACGTCCCCGTGTCGCGCATCGACGACGACGACGAGGTCTACCGGACGGCCGCCGAGAAATACAAGGCGATCATCCGCGTGATCCGCGACTGCAGCGAGCGCGGCCAGCCTGTCCTCGTCGGCACGACCTCGATCGAGAAGTCCGAGCTGCTCTCCGAGCTGCTCAAGAAGGAGAAGGTGCCGCATCAGGTCCTCAATGCCCGCTATCACGAGCAGGAGGCCTATATCGTCAGCCAGGCCGGCGTTCCCGGCGCGGTGACGATCGCCACCAACATGGCTGGCCGCGGCACCGACATCCAGCTCGGCGGCAATCTCGACATGCGCCTCGAGCACGAGCTCGCCGGCGTCGAGGACGAGGCGGAGCGCGCGCGCCGCACCGAGGAGATCAAGGCCGACATCGCCGAGAAGAAGCAGAAGGCGCTCGCCGCCGGCGGCCTCTATGTCATCGGCACCGAGCGCCACGAGAGCCGCCGCATCGACAACCAGCTGCGCGGCCGTTCGG
>Ga0209930_1003439_pt1 | contig 15784 bp, 12 predicted proteins | sample ThiBiot_500_biof_2_FD_183948 | JGI IMG/M metagenome (GOLD analysis project Ga0209930, IMG submission 183948) | Wastewater bioreactor microbial communities from Cape Town, South Africa - Thiocy_cont_500_biof (SPAdes) | ecosystem: Engineered > Bioreactor > Thiocyanate-remediating >... | reverse complement strand
AGGAGGCAACAACGACGACGAGGCAGACTCACTCAAGACGAAGGCGACAGCGAAACAACGAAACAACGAAAGAGCGAAACAACGAAAGAGCGAAACAACGAAAGAGCGAAACAACGAAGATGCGAAGATGCGACCCGTGCCGTTCTACACCGCAAACTCAAAAAGCCACCGCAGCAGAACGATTCCGTCATTCCTTCCTTCGCTCCACAACATCAACATCAACAACAACAACAACAACAACATCATCAACCATGAGCTTCTTCACAGTCGAACCCAAGCGCAATTGCCCTCACGTTTGTTCTCGACCTCTACAGACTCTCGATGCCAACCGAGCCACCGCGGCGTTCGCTGCGCCGTGCGCCAAGTGCGGTGACCGCTCGGAGAACTGGGTGTGTCTCGAGTGCGGCGTCGTGCTTTGCGCACGCATGGTCAAGGGCCACATGGAGCAGCACCACCACGAGCGCCGCTGCGCGATCGTGTCGTCCCTGAGCGACCTCTCGACCTGGTGCTACGTTTGCGACTCGTACATTGTGCATCCGACGCTGCAGCCGTCGCGCGTGGCGCTCTATCGCGCCAAGTTCGGTCGCGCACCGCCGGACGTCTCGGTGTCGGTCACGAATCTCGACGAGGACACGGTGTCGTTCGCGCCGCCTCTCGCCCAAGCTGCTGGCAGTGGCGGCGGCGGTAGTGGTGGCGGCGGTAGTGGCAGTGACGACCATCGGGGACCAGAACCTGAGCGCGGCACGTATCCACCTCCGACACCGCTGGCGACACCCGAGTACCAGCCGATCCGGCAGGGCTACGGACACACGAAGGCCGAGGACCTGCAAGAGTTCGAGGACTCGCCCGAGGTCATGCGCGCCAAGGTGCGCGAGCTTGCGGCGCTCATTCGGCACTCGCGGCACATGGTGGCGTACACGGGCGCCGGCATCAGCACGTCGGCGTCGATTCCCGACTACCGCGGACCGCAGGGCGTGTGGACCATGCGCGACCAGGGCAAGCGCGCCGCGTGCTCGATCTCGCTCGAGCAGGCGGTGCCGACCGGCACGCACCTGCTGCTGACGGCCATGCAGCGCGCCGGGCTGCTGCAGTTCGTCGTGTCGACCAACGTCGACGGCCTGCACCGACGCTCGGGTCTGCCGGCCGACAGCATCGCCGAGCTGCACGGCAACGTGTACGTCGAGGTGTGCCTCGGGTGCCATCGCGTGTACACGCGCGAGCACGACGTGCATCGACGCAGCGGCAGCTCGGCCTCGCTGCTGGTGGGCGACTCGTACACGCCGACGTCGATCGCGCACCTTGGCAGCGACAAGCTCGCGTTCCTGCAGCGCCACGGCACGGGTCGCGTGTGCCAGTGCGGCGGCCCGCTGTGCGACTCGATCGTGCACTTTGAGGAGGCGCTGCCGCAGGTGGCCATCTCGCTCGCGCTGCGGCACGCCGTGGCGTCGGACCTCGCGCTCGTGCTCGGCACCTCGATGCGCGTCGCGCCCGCCAACCAGCTGCCGTTGCATGCGCGCTCGCTCGTCATCGTCAACCTGCAACGCACGCCGTATGACGCGCAGTGCCGACTGCGCTTGTGGTCGCGCACCGACCAAGTCATGGAGGCGCTGGCGGCCGAGTTGCACATCGAGCCGGCGACCTTCGACGCCGCCTACTGGGCCACGCAAGCGACGCACGACGCCGAGCAGGCACCCATCGAGGGCATGCGCGTGGCGCACGACAACATCTCGGAGCACGTGCCGCGCTCACGAGCCGAGCGCTCCGAGCTGGCCGAGGGCGCCGTGGCGCCGATCGCGCACTGCCCACACGTGCGCCAGCTGCTGGCGGCCGAGCCGCTGGCGGGCCTCGAGCAACGCGAGCTGTACGACGCCTTCATGGCCGACTGCGCCGTGTGCGGCGACGGCGTCGAGAACTGGCTGTGCCTGCACTGCAAGAGTGTGCTGTGCAGCCGGGCGCGAGGCTGCCACATGGCCGAGCACTGCGCGCGCGAGAGCGAGCACGCTCTCGTCGCCAGCCTGTCGGATCTCTCGGTGTGGTGCTACGCGTGCGACAACTACGTCACGTCGCCGCTGATCGCCCCCTTGTTCGATGCCATGCACCGCATCAAGCACGGAGCCGAGGCACTGCCGATTCACGGTAGCGCACCGGATACTCCGACCGCGTGAGCCTACATGCACAATCACTCACTCACTCCAATCATATCACGCAATACACACACACTCTCTCTCGTATCTACATTGTGCTGTGCAATACACGTTACAGCTCGAGTCCGATCGATACCCAGTGGTTGCGCAGGTTGTGTCGTCGTGCAAAGATCTCGAGGTACTTGCCATCGGGCACCAGGCGCTCGATGAGCTCGTACAGCTCGGGCGGCTTCTCGCTCTGGCTGCGCCGTGGCGCGATGATCACGTCGCTCAGCACCAGGTCGGCGTCGCGTACGTCGCCCTTCTTGCCCACGAGACACGTCTCCTTGGCGTGCTGCAGATAGAAGCCGTGGCCCTTGGCGAGGCGGCGATTGACGGTGGTTTTGACCCACGTGATGTCGTCCACCAGTCTGCCACAACGAGAGCGCGAGTGAGCGAGTGAGCGAGTGAGCGAGTGAGCCGGGCAGCTTGGGAGCATTGGTGTGGCTCGTACGTGTAGCCCCATGTGCGCATGAGCTCGAGCGCAAAGCTGTAGCGCGAGTTGATGACCCACATGAACATGAAGCCCTTGGTCTGCAGGCTCGGTATCGGGATGCTCAGGATGTCGCGGTTGTGCAGCTGCTTGTACGCCAGTGCCACCTGTCGAGGTCGAGATATGATTGGCTGCCGAATCTCTCGCGTTCACAAGCGGGCGCAACAGCCATCGCACGTACGCCACGAGATGGTGTATTGGTTGCGAGCTGCCACGGCGGATCGAGCACGATGACGTCGAACTGCGCCACGGCGCCGAGGCTCTCAAAGTCGAACGAGCGCACGTCGGCGCGTATCGGCACGCAGTGCGGCGGCGGCAGCGCTCCGTCGACATCGCCCGCACCCGCACCCGCCACCGCCACCGCCTCCGCTTCCTCTGCCACTGCTCGAGTAGGAGAAGATAATGACGACGACGAAGAGTAAGACGAGGCAGCTGTGGCGTGCGAGGAGGAGCTGAGCGCCATCATACGGCGGTGATGGTGGTGGCTGCGGCAGCGGGCGAGCAAGCGAATGTCGCCCTCCTCGACCTCGAGCTCACGCCATCGCATCAGTGCCATCATCGCCCTGCCCTGCCCTGCCTCTCGCAATGACAGAACAAGCACCGCGTATCATCGTGTGTGGTGCGGGCGTCATCGGGGCGTCGATCGCCTTCCATTTGACGCGCGCAGGAGCACCGTGTACCATCGTCGAACGCGTCGAGGTCGCGGCTGCTGCGTCGGGTAAGTCGGGCGGCTTCCTGGCGCTGAGCTGGAACGACCGCACGGCCCTCGAGGCTCTGGCGCGGCGCAGCTTCGCGCTACATCGAGAGCTGGCGACCGAGACCTTGGCGCCGTGCAACTACGGCTACCGCGCGCTCGATACGCTCGAGGCTGGTGGCGTGTTGCGCAATGATAGTGACGACGACGACGACGACGACGCTGACGCTGGCGACCAGCAGTGCCGCCGAGTCGACCGACGCCCAGCGTGGCTCGATGGCAGCGGTATCTCGCGCATACGAGCGCTCGGCAGCACGGCCAACACAGCACAGGTGTCGCCGAAGCTCTTTACTCGCGCGCTGATCGACGACGCGCTCGCTCGCGGCTCGACACTGCGGCTCGGTGCGGTCGAGTCCGTCGAGTTCGACAGCGACAGCGACAGCGACAGCAGCAGCAAGACCAGCGGGCGAGAGAGGCGCGTCACGGGCGTCGTGGTGGACGGCGAGCGGCTGGCGGCCGACATTGTGGTGCTGGCGCTCGGCCCGTGGAGCGGCACCATGGCGCGCTTCTTCCCGGTGCTGCGGCACATTGGCGGCGCCAAGGCCAACAGCATCGTGATGCAGCCAGCGGCGCCGATCGCGAGTGCCATCACGGCGCATGCCATCTTCCTCGATGTGCGCTGGAACGGCTCGCACCTGACGCCCGAGATCTATCCGCGCCCGAGTGGCGAGGTGTACGTGTGCGGCAACACCGAGGACGATGCCGAGCTGCCACCGAGCGCCGCTGACGTGCAGCCGAACGCCGAGCTGTGCCGGCAGCTCAAGGCCATCGTCGACCACGTGTCGTCGCCTCTGCGCAAGTGCGAGGTCGCCGTCGAGCAGGCGTGCTTCCTGCCCATGAGCGCGCACGGCCCGCTGATGGGCCAGCTGCCCGACGCGGCCAACGCCTTCGTGGCGGCCGGCCACTCGTGCTGGGGCATCCTCAACGCGCCGGCCACCGGCGAGGCGCTAGCGGCACTCATCATTGCGAGCATGCCCGAGCTGCAGCACCTGCGCGAGCCGGCGCCGTTCCCGCACGCCGTCAGTGTGCGAGAATTTGATCCGCGCCGAGTGGCGCGCTAGCAAGCCTGCCAAGTGCGCTGCTGCACTACCCCAGAGACACGATGAGACGACGACGAGACACGGAGCGTAGTGTAGCAAGGACTCAAGGCGTCTTCGTCGTCGTCGTTGTTGGTGGTGGTGTTGTTGTTGCCGCCTGGTTGGCTTGTTGTAAGATCGAATGTACAGCTGCCTCGAGTTCGAACACGTGCTCGTCGATGACGCGCATCTCGCGAAGCGCCTCGGCTGAGAGGATACGCCAGTGAGCGCGAGATAGGACGTGCGTGCGTGCGTGCGTGCGTGCGTGTCACAGCGATCGACGTACCAAGCGACGAGAGGTAGTGCCAGTTCGAACCGCTGGGGCCGTGCGAGTGGGCGATCTGATGCGCGATGGCGTGGAGCGGAGCATCACCGAGCCATTCGGGGTTCGAGTCGGTGGCAATGTACAATAGCGCCTGCACCGAGTGTGAGTCAGAGCCATTGGTGTGTGTGTGTGTGTGTGTGCACATGGCTCACATACGCGCTCGACGATTGGCGACGACGGCGGATGCTGGTCGCTGGCGTACACGGGCACCCAGGTACGCGTGTAGCCGCCTTGCTCGCGCACATCGAGGTACTCGAGCACGTGCGCCACGTCCTCGGTGCGGTACGCGACGCCATACACGCGCCAGCTCTCGTCCGAGTCCGAGTGCGCTTCGCCAAGGTCGCGACGCGGCGGGACGCACGTTACGACGCGACCCGGTGCGCCCGGCACGCCGCGATGGTCGGTCGAGCCTTGCCAGAAGCGCCGGCGGTAGCCGCGAATGTAGCCTTCGACGCGATGCGTGAACGGGAAGCTCGGCCGCCACACGAGGCTGCCGTACCCAAAGACCCAGATCGCCGGTGGGAGCTCGGCGTTGGCCTCGGTGTCGTCCAGGGGCAGGCTCATGCTGGAGAGCGAGAGAGAAGTGAGGGAGTGGCGCAGTAAGCCAAGAACAGCGAGTACGGCGCTGGGAGCGAGGAACGGGGCACGCTGTCATTTACGCTAAGGTCGCCGGCGGGCGCGCTACTGCTCGACTGTGCTAGCCCGGTAGGCCCAGCAACCGGCCGCAGCCGCTGCTGCTCGTCGCCTGAAGCTCTCACTCGCTCTCGGCTCCGTCCCGTCACCTCGCTCGCCCCGCCACCAAGCTACTCTCTCTCGCCCGCGCCCCTGCTGCACCCGTATCGCCACGCGAACGCGCTCCTCCGCGGCCCACCATCGCCTCTGTGAGTGTGCGTGTGCAACGCTGGAGCGAACGAGTGTAAATCGGTCGCGCGCTCTACCACCTCGTCCACCTCGTCGTCCTCTCCGTCGCCCCGCCGTCCCGCTGCCCCCTTCCGCTGCCGGCCGCCGGTAAAATGTCCATGTCGACCTCGCCCGTCGTCGGCGACAGCCCGGCCAAGCGCAAGGAGCGCCGCCGCGCCGCCGAGGGCGCGTACGCGCAGTGTCCGCTGTGCAACAAGCGCTGCTTCTCGAGCGAGGTCGAGGACCACGTGCAGGCGTGTCTCGACCGCGTCGACACCAGCAGCAGCGCGGCCGCCACGCTCTCGGCGCGCAACGACGACGGTCACCGCGCGTCGTCGAGCTCCTCCACCAATCCGCGAAAGCGCAAGCAGTCGCTGGTCGACAAGGAGAACGCCGCCGCGCCGCGAATCAAACGTGTGCGAGCGCGCGAGATCAACCCGGTACGGTGCGCTCCGCTGGTTGGCGTACGGTGGCGGAGCGCGACTGGTTGCGTGTTGGTCGAGTGGTGAAACGCATCGAGCACGGTGAGCGCAAGCATGGATGGGCACGACGGCATGGCGTGTGAGATACTGCAGCTGGCTGGTGTTGCTTCGTGGCGCTCGGCGAGGCACAGCGGGCATTCATTCCTTCCTTGTTGGTGCCGGCGAGGTGATATTTCGTGCGCGATGCTTATGGTGGTGCATGGTTGGCTGGTTGGCTGGACGATGAGTGTTGCTGAGCTGGCTGTCGTGAATCGATGCTGCCCTCGTGAAGACGCCCGTCCTCCTTGTGTCGATGCTGACCTCGAGGCTCGCTCGCTCGCTCGCTGGCTTGCTCTGTGCTCACAGAAACTCTGCGCCATACCCGAGGCGCCAGTGTTCCGTCCGACGCTCGAGGAGTTCGCCGACCCGATCAAGTACATTTCGTCGATCCGCTCGGTGGGCCAGCGGTACGGCATCTGCAAGATCATCCCACCCGTGCCTCAGGAGCAGTGGATGCACGGCAAGACCATGACCAACAACGTCGCGTTCGACAAGTACTTCTTCCGCACCAAGAGCCAGCGCATCCACGAGCTCGCCCGCCGCGGCCACGACCAAGAGTTCATCGTCGCGCTGCGCCGCTACATGGCCGATCGCGGCACGCCGCTGCCGACCGAGCTGCCGCTCGTGCAGGGCCGCTCGATCAACCTCTTCCTGCTCTACCTCGCGGTCGAGAGCAAGGGCGGCTACGAGGCGCTCAACCAGCTGCCGGCCGACGCCGGCTGGACCGACATTGTGCGCGACTTTGACATTACGCCCGTGTCGCTCGACGCCGCCCTGACGCTGCGCCAACTCTACGCCACCTACATTCACTCCTTCACCAAGTCGTCCTTCATGCCCGCGCAAGCCATGAAGAAGTACACCAAGCTCGACGTGCCGCTTGATCCCTCGGCGCCACCTGCGCGCTTTGCGCGTTCCTCCTATCCCACCTACGCCGATACCGACCGTGATATCAAGAACCGTGACGATCGAGATGATGACGATGAGGATGACGATGATGACGACGAGGACGACGACAACGACGACGACGCCGAAGAGTATGGCTTCGGTGTCGGTCGTGTGTACTCGCTCTCATCCTTTCGTCGCAAAGCAGCTCGATTCACACGAAAGTGGTTCAACACCTCTGAAGACGAGGTGCTTGCGCCTGAGGAGGTACCTCCCCGATCGTCTGGTTCTCTCATGCTCGTAGATCGTAGCTTCTTACGCATATTCACACACACACACACACTCTCTCTCTCTCTGCGCGCGTAGGTCGAATCTGCATTCTGGAAGCTCGTCGACGATGCGGATGAGCCGTGTCAAGTCAACTATGGAAGCGACCTCGATGTCCAGACTCACGGCAGCGGCTTCCCTGCTGATGACCTCTCGGGTTGGAACCTCAACTTCCTGCCGACGCGCAAGGGCTCGTTGCTTCGCCACTTGCGCGATCACATTGGCGGCGTCACGGTGCCCATGATGTACATTGGCATGACGTTCAGCTGCTTCTGCTGGCATACCGAAGACAACTATCTCTACTCGATCAACTACGTCCATACTGGTGCTCCCAAAGTCTGGTACGAATCTCTTCCTATCTATCTCTCTCATTCCCATCGTCGTTCTCACTCACTCCTTGCATTCATTCAGGTATGGCGTTCCAAGTTCGTCTGCCGAGCACTTTGAGACCGTGATGAAGGCCGCATTGCCGTCGCTGTTCCGCAACCAGCCCGACCTGCTGCATCAACTCATCACCATGCTCTCTCCGGTGGTGTTTGCCGAACATGGCGTTACGGTCGTTCGATCATTCCAGTATCCTGGAGAGTTCATCGTCACCTTTCCTCGCGCTTACCATGGTGGTTTCAACGCTGGCGTACGCTCTCTCTCTCTCTCTCTCTCTCTCTCTCTCTCGTTCTCTCTCTCTCGTTCTCACGATGCCAGTATTTGTGTATTGACTTGCGTTTTTGCAGTTCAATTGCGCTGAAGCTGTCAACTTTGCACTCGCCGACTGGATTCCGCATGGCTCGTTGTGCCACGAGACGTATCGTTCGTTCAAGCGCGCCTCGGTGGTCTCGATTCACGAGCTGGTGCACGACGCCATCCTTCAAGAGCGCGACGTCGCGACGCTGCAGTGGCTCTACAGCGAGTTCTCGAATCTTCGGCTGCAGGAAGAGTTCTATCGCGGCCGGCTGCTGGCCAGCGGCCTCTCATCGTGCGCACGCTGGGACCACCAAAAGACCGGCATGCGCTCGGCGCCGTGCTCGTTCTGCAACGCCGAGTGCTTCATCTCGGCCGTCGTGTGCGAGTGCACTCCCGATCGCGTCGCGTGTCTGCGCCACGCTCTCCAGACCTGCTCGTGCCCGATCAACAAGAAGATCCTCCTGATGCGCTTGACATTGTCGCAGATGGATTCGATACTGACGAACGCTCGCCTGAGGATTCACAACGGCAGCGTTCCCATGATGGCGGTGAGTGGCAACCGCATGTAATAACTCTCCTCCCCTCTCCTCTTCGCTCTCACTCACTCACACTGTACACCATGTTCCCACTCGCCCATCGTGCTACGTATGTAGCTCTCTCGCTCCCTCGCTCACTCTCACACTTTGTTCTTCTTGTTCTTCTTGTTCTTCTTCTCCTGTTGCTTGTAAATACACCCATCACCACTGACTCTCTCCTGCGGTGGAATCAAATGAAATGTACACCCGTCGTAACGAGGCCCTGTCTAAATTCCTCCTTTGGCGTTGGCGTTGGATGCTTTCGTTTGATACAACTGACGTGGTTGCCGCTACGCAATACGGTCGTACGACAAGCCTCGCGCTCGGAACCAATGACTGACGTTCAGCTCCTCCATGTCCATGTGGCCCACCTGCACTCCTGCGTGCATCCAAACCGAGAAGCCGGCACGACGCGCTGCTCGGCCGAACGTCTGTGTTCAGGCGGGTGTGGGGCGTGCCCCAACTCGGCGTCAGTACACCGCACTTATTGTCCTGGCGGAGCCTACACCAACGCCACCACGTTCGTACGTAATCCTCCGACAAGTGATGCGCCATGCCCGAGTCCTCGTCAATGTACCGCTCGCACCAGAACCACTGCAGCCGACCACCAACGCCCGGAGCCATTGTGAGTGCGCGATTATTGGGCCAGCGCTCGCTCGGAGGACGCACCTCGAATATGCCTGGCAAAATCGGACGCTTAATCTTGTCGAGCACCTCACGGCGAATTAGCGTGAATGCCATGCCGCCTCCCTTGACCTCGATCGGCGGAATGGGCCGCGCCGTCAAGGCCTCGAGCAACGCCGAGTGGTCGAGCGGGTTTCCGTTGAGCGGCATGTACGCCGGCGGGTGGTCGGACTGGAGGCGCTTGACGGCCAAGCTGCGTGACCAGAACGCACCGGTCAGCACCGCTTGTACCGCGCGTACAATGGCCGAGGCTCGGCGACGTACCCAAAGATGATCGGCTTGTCGGCCGCCAACAGCACATCGAGGTCGTGCGACTTGAAGGTCATATCGGCGTCGACGAACAGCACGTGCGTCCAGCTGCTGCCGAACTCGCGCTCGATCAGCTGCATCAGCGAGTTGCGAGCCAGCACCAGCGTCTGCTGCGTAATGGCAACTCGGCCCACGACGGCCGGGTTCTGTGCCATGGCCCAGAGGCTCGCGTGCGTCTCGGGATTGATGCCGCGCCACGTGGCAGTCGCCACCACGACCGAGCCTCGCGCCTTGCCCTCCTTGACCTTGTAGCGCATGCCTCGCCGCAGGCCAGCGAGCTTGTTCTCGACCACGACCGCCTCGCCCGACGGCTGGTGGCCGCGGAAGACCTCGGTCGCCACGCGGTGGTGCACAAAGTGATGCAGCCCCACGGAGGCCACGATCTCCTGCTCGATCTGCACCTGCGGATGAATGTACACCTGTGCGCATTCGCCATTCGCCATTCGCTCGACTCAGTTGCGATGACGTCTGACGCGCTCCGCCGGTCTGCGGTGCCGTCATTGTGCCGTACCGGAATTCCAGCAGCTCGCAGCGTGTTGCAGAACGTGAGGTCCTCGTCCTCGAGGTGCATGTACTCGCCGTGCTTGGTGCCCTCCAACCAGAACCACTCCCTCTGCTCACATTTACGAATCCAATCAGCACCGCCTCACTCGCAGCAGAGCTCCCGGGCCCACAAGATCTTCGAACCTTGGAGCCGTAGCGGCGTTCTGTTTGCTGCAGCACGCCAATGTCGACGAGCGTGAACTCGAATCCGACGGCGTCGACCTGAATCGGCTCGGTGGCCTCGGAGATCTCGCGCACACGATCATACCAATACTCGGGCCGTTGGACATCTGCGGCCGACGCGCCCAGCGGCATGTATCGAGGCAAGAACGGCGCATAGCGCTGCACCGTGATGCCGCTGATAACCGGCTTGCCGGCAGCGAGCAGCAGGTCGAGGTGGTGCAGCTCGAACACCGTGTCCTGATGCACGAACAGCAGGTGCGAGAACGCCGCCAGGCCCTTGGACTGCACGCGTCTCCCCAGCGCCGCATCGGCAGCAAGCCATCGCATCGTGTGGCACGCACCAAGCGGAGCGAGCGGGAGCGTGTGAGCGAGCGTGTGCCACTCGCTGAGGCGGCAAGCCATGAGCGCACGACGTACCTCGAACAGATACTGGATGCCGTGGTTGCGGGCTCGGTGCAGACTCGACATCACGACCTTGAGCGTGCCACCGACGTACGGATGCGTAGCGAGCTGAAATAGGCCCTGCTCGGTCGGCGCTGACAAGTCGCCGTTCCAGATCGTAGTGACTACGAGCACGGTCGGAGCCTTGGCGCTGGGTGGCTGCGTCGGAGCCGGTGCGCCGAGCGGGTCGCCAGCAGCGTGCGCCGGCGTGGCGGTGCGAAACTCGGACGTGGCCTTGAAGGCCGCCATGTCGAAGTCGTCGGCACTGATCGTGGAGCCAGCGCGAGTCGATGCAGACGCAGGCACGCTTGCCGTCGTGGTGGAGGTCGATGCCGGAGCTGCAGCAGCTGCTGGCGCATCGGTGTCGCCGAAGAGATCGAACACGACGACCGGGTCCTCGGCGACCGCCACCACCATCAGAGCCACGAGGGCTGCTACGAGTATTGTGGTGCGCATCGGAGGTCTCTCCAGAAGCTGGCGCGCAGGCAGCAAGGCGTTTCGCTAGCGCACGATGCAACAGACACGACGCAACGAAGCAACAACGAAGCAGCGACATCGATGCCGACGTGTCAATCCAATCATCAATCCACAATCATCAATCCATCCTACTCTCACTTCATTCGAGCCTGATCTGAATCCAATCTACAAGTACACAACACTGCTTGCCCGTGTCATAGCTGCTCGAGACTATCAACAGCAGCTCCGGCAGCTCCGGCATCGACATCAGATGACGGTGGCCGCGGCAGTACGGTGCCTCGTGCCATACGCTTCTTCTTGGAGCCAGGTGGCGGCTGCTCCTTGGCGGCGAAGCTCGATGGCCTCACTCGCTCGAGCTCCGGGAACAAATCGTAGACCTTGAAGGCGGCGTTATCGAACACGAGGCGCGCGCGTGCTCGGTAGCGATTGAGGTTGAAGTTCGTCATCATGGAATCGAGCACGACGTAGCGCACGTTGTGGCGCACGAGCAGCGCCATGCCGCTCGGCGTGCCGGCCAGCATCGCGTCTTGATCGGCACGCCGCCTGTCGAGCTCGGGGTAGCCGTGGCTGTAGAGCCAGCCGTCGTAGCCGAAGAGCAGCGTCTTGCCTCCGAGCGTCGAGACCGGGTGGTTGTGGCGGTTCGAGGCAATGACCACCGATGCCGGATCGATGTTGGTGCGCGCCCACAGGCCAAGCTCAATGTCGCTCGCCGACAGGAAGACGTGCGCCTGCTGCGACTCGCGTATGAGCGCCAGCGTTCCGCTGCCGATCAGCATCACGAACACGGCAGCGGCGAAGGTCGCCTTGAGGACGGTGGCGAGTGGCACACGCTCGTGGCCATGCGGCGGCGGCGGCGATGGCGACCGTGTTCGGCGACGGCGCATCGAGGCCCACGAACAGAGCACGGCGGCGATCATGCCGACGTGCACCAGCAGCCACACGTAGTGCAGCTTGATGTTGTCGTTCTTCCATGGCTGGAAGCGAATGAGCGAGGCGCACACAAAGATCGACCACGACGAGAAGTAGAAGCGGCGCTGCAGCGGCGACTCGAGGTAGAGCCATGCCAGCAGCGCCATCGGCACCGTGAGGCCGAGGGCGCGGCCGTAGAAGACGCTCGGCTCGATGAGCCACGTGCTCCACCAAGCCGACGCGCCCGATGCATTGCCGACGAGCTGCTCGGCGACCGTGCTCGCGACATGGTCGCCGTTCCAGAGAGCGTCCCACTTGATAAAGTTGCCGCCAGAGGCGCAGCTCAGGAACAGCGTCACTGTTGATGTGTCAGTGGCCAACCAACGAAGCAACGAACGAACGAATGAGCCAACGAACGAGCAACGTACACTGTGGCGTACTGACCGTGAGGACGACGATGAGGAACGTGATCCAGCCCAGCAGTGGCTTGCCCGACAAGGCCTCGAGCGGCCGATAGAGCACGAACGACGCGAGGAACAAGAACGACGCCACGAAGGCGTGCGTCTGCAACAGCGGCAGCAGCGCGGTGCAGAGCGCGGCGACCGCCACAGTGTTGCAGTGGCGGCGCATCGAGACCGTGTGGAGGTTGTTGGAGAAGAGGGCCGCGAGCGCGATCATGGTCAGCAGCACGAGCGGGTAGGCGAAGAGCGCCCCGCGCTGCGGCAGCAGCACGTGTGGCAGCGTCGCGAACCACACGATGTTGGTGCGCGGGTCGTGCGACACGCGCTCGACAAAGTCAAAGTGCTCGAGCGCCGCGAGGCTGCCGCCGTGCTGCGAGAGCCACTCGTACCAGCCGAGGCCGCCCGAGAGGCCGAACAGCACGACGGCCGTCAGCGCCACGGCGTGCTCGTCGCGATGGCGGAACAGCCGGCCGTGCAGCAGCAGCAGCGCGGCGAACAGCGACATGCCGAGCAGGCACGACGGCAGCAGCAGCGAGTGGCGCTCGCTCCAGCCACCGAGCAGCAGCACGGCCGCGTGGAAGTCGGGCATGAAGGCGTACACCAGCGTCTCGCCGGCGTAGATTGGCGACTGCGGCCACGACGTGAGCGACAGGCGCGCGTTGGCGCCCGACACGAACGAGCGCGCAATGTCGAGGTGGATCGCCATGTCGGCCCACGTGGCGCCGCCCGAGTACATGGCGCCTTGGTACTCGTACAGCGAGTGCTTGCCGAGCAAGTACGCGAACGCCACGAACGACACGCCCAGCACGAGGCCGACGCGCCACCAGTTGCCCGGCTGCAGCTCGCTGAGCAGCAGCGCGCGACGACGCGACAGGCCGCGCACGCTCGACAGCAGCAGCGCCAGCGTCACGAGCGCCATCACCACCAAGGCACTCAGCAACGCGTGCTCGGTAAGACCACCGTGCGCTCCTGCTACGACGTAGGTGATGATACTCGCTGCCGCGAAGCTGTATCATCGTCGTAGTGCTCGAGTGAGCCACGAGACTATCTGACGCAGCAGCGGTGGCGGTGCGTACGAACCCGAGAGGAGTGGCACCGACGAGACACTCGATGGCACTAAGGGTCGGGTACCCGAAGCACAGCAGTAGATGCAGCCCAAGTGAGAGTGAGCATAGTAGCCATATGAGCCCGAGTATCATTGGTTCTCAGCGTGTGAGCGTGTGCGTGCGCCAGAGCCAACGAGCGAATGTTGCTGCCACGTCGGCGAGCCAATGTATTGCTCCGACCCAACATCAACATCCACCACATCAAGATCCTCATCCTCATGATCAACCGTGTTACCGACGACAACTTTGATAACGACTCACGGCGAGTCATCGTCTCAGATGCCGTCGTGATTGCTAGTCAGACATTGGAGTAGGACGACGAGCGCGACGCCGTCTTGAGCGCCGTCGTGTCGGTAGCGACGACCACGTACGCCTTGACCGGCAACTGTCCGCGCTCGGCGATGCGTGCGTTGGCGTTCCTACGCGCTACAAAGAACCCGATCGCTCCCATGAACACGCCTCCGACCAGCAACGCAGCAGCAGCGCCGATGAGAATGAGAGCCCACGCTACGGGACCTGCGCATGTCGGTTCGAGTACAGTAGCGTGAGCGGCGAAGCTCGCTGCCTGCTGCCTGCGAGGATGCGCGAATTGTGCCGCGCCGTGTCGCCGTACCACCCAACGGCGGAACGACGATGAGATCGTTCTCGGGCATCATGATCGGATCGTACGAAGTATTGAAGCCCGACTGAATGGAGTGCTTCAACGAGCTATCGGCCGGGAACAGCGAGTACGCCAGTGCGAAACGCTGTTTCGATCGAATGAACGACGAGCCGCGGTTACGTGACGCAATTCGTGGTGCAGCGTCGAACTGGCGGTGCTAGTAGCAATGGTGGTGGTACCTGGCTCGAGAGAGGTATCAACAGTGTCTGGACTGGGACAGGTTCACCGCCGGCGGTCGTGACTGTGGCGTTATCGAGGCTAAGTACGTATGCTCCGAAGGCAGAGATGAAGATCGTCGCGTCATCAGCTCGCATCTCCTGCATCGACGACCAGCTCGATGAGCACACGCAAGTGCACGGTGGTCGACCGAGGTATCTCGCACGACATACCTCGTCGGGCGGTCCATAGAACTCGGCCTCGAGCACCAACCAAGTGTCCGAGTCGTTCTTGTACCACGTGTACGAGTCGAGCCCAATGTCGAGCTTCACGTGGCTGGTCTCGGTCTCGGTCAGCACCGACGCTCCGATCGTCAGATTGCTCCAGACGCCAGTGTTGCTCGGTATCGTGAAGCTCCAGCCCGCGGCCTGCGGAGTCTCCCAGATGCCGCTCGAGTCCCAAGCAAGAGCTGCGCGCGACGACGACCGCGCGAGATCGATATCGTTAGCATCGCGCACGCGCGCTCGTGTTCGATGGCAGTGTTTCGTGGTACCTGAGAAAAATACGTCGGAGTTGGGTGTCTCGACGAGCGAGTAGAAGGGGTTCTCGGCCGTGGGAGGCTGTAGCGTGGCCTCGCAGAGCTTCTGCCAAACGAGCTGGAGCGCCGCCAAGCAAATGCAGGAGCGATCGTGAGCTGGCAAGTCGCTCGCACTCAACTCGCTCGCACGCGTTCGAACCGTGAAGCCCTCTGTGAGCGCTGATTCCAGCGAGATGGTGAACGACGGCAGAGGATCTGTGGCAATGTTCGTCAGCGACACGACAAAGTCGCCGGCCTGTATCGAGTTGGACGCCGAGCGTCGTGCGTCGGTGTGGCAGGCGCACAACAACGCCGCCAACGCCACACACACCAACAAGGTTCGGCGAGACATGATTGGTTCAATGTACAAACTGGAGGGGACGTGGTGAGAGGGTTCAGAGGGTGAGACCCTATCTCCGATGATGCGGCACAGCAGACAGCAACACAGCAGCACAGCAGCGGAGTAGCGAGCGAGCAAACAACACACAGCAGCAGCATCGGAGTTCAAGAGACTGAGCGGACTCGCTGTTCTTCGCTCTCAGCCTCCCGCACTTCATTCC
>Ga0209930_1003426_pt1 | contig 15862 bp, 24 predicted proteins | sample ThiBiot_500_biof_2_FD_183948 | JGI IMG/M metagenome (GOLD analysis project Ga0209930, IMG submission 183948) | Wastewater bioreactor microbial communities from Cape Town, South Africa - Thiocy_cont_500_biof (SPAdes) | ecosystem: Engineered > Bioreactor > Thiocyanate-remediating >... | reverse complement strand
TTTGAGACCTTTTCCTATTATGGAAAGTTATACTCACATCGTATTGGTATAAATTCCATTTATCCTTCAAGTTATCATTATTCATCGTTTCTTTTTCTTTTCAACTAACTATGCAAGTAGGTCTAACTCCAATCTATTCTGTTTGTTTTGTATGTTAAATGAAATATTTTCTCTAAGGATCCAAATGCTGATACGCAATGGAATGATATTCTTCGTCGATATAATATAATCGATCAAAAAGAAGAAATCAAAACTGAAGAAGAACGTGCTGAACTCACTCGAGGTAACACGAGCGAAAACAAAAGAAAACATTCGAAAATATTGTTTTTGCTTTCGATTAGCTGAGCAATTAGAACAAAAGACTCTTGATGAATTAGACGAACTTGAAGACGAAGACGATGAACGTGTCTTACAAGAATATAGGTAATAGATCATTTCGTTTTCGAATCAATCGTGTTCTCAATGAAGTCTTTCTTTAGACGAAAACGATTGTTAGAATTACAGGAACATGCTAAACGTGCTCGATTTGGTGAAGTTATCGAAATCTCAGCTATTGATTATGTCAAAGAAGTCAATCAAGCCGGAGCAGATATTTGGGTCGTACTTTTTCTTTACAAATCAGGGTAAATATAAACTCATTTTATTTTCCTCTCAATAAAATTCTCATCAATAGTTTACCAATTTGCTCATTAATCGCCGATCATCTCCGTACACTCGCATTGAAATATCCTCAAACAAAATTCGTTAAAAGCATTTCAACTGTTTGCATACCAAACTATCCGGACAAAAATCTTCCAACGATATTCGCCTATCAAAACGGCGAACTCAAACAATCGCTTATTGGCCCGTTTGCTTTCGGAGGCATGAACTGTCGATTCGAACATTTAGAATACAAATTGTACGAGTTCGGCGCAATTGAAACGAAAGAAAAACTTAGCAAACCAGACGATATGAAGACCTATGGAATGAACGATGCTGCGGATGATTTTCTTCGTTCATCGATTCGTCAGAGTATGAAAAACGATAGTGACGATGATGATTGATGAATCTATCTGCGATTTTGTTTTGCATGTTTAAGTTTGCCGTGTGAAAGTGCTTTTTTATATCGATTTTACCGTTTTGTTTCCAAATATATCTAATGTTTAAAAAAAAGGAAAGAATCGATCGATTTCTATTAAACCTTGAGCATTCAGAGAGAGAGAGAGAACAAAAGAGTTTCTTTGTTCAAACGTGCATAGGAAATAAATTTAATCGAACAATTACTCGTCGAATGCCGATTGGTGAAGTTGGATTAGTAAATAAATTTTCCAAAGATGTTAAAATTGTGGCAAATCGAATTGTCGAAGGTTTGATATAATCGACTTTCTGAGAATAAGATCGATTGATAAAACAATATGTTTCTAGTTGAATTCTCTTGGTTACAAAGAAATCCGTATCAAAATTATCGATTGAGAATCTACGAACACGAATTTCTTGAATCACAAAAACACAGCCGATCGAAAAGTAATTCGACAGTTGACTGATTTTCCTGAGTTTTTTTCATTCAATTTCAGAATTAGTTTCGATTCAATTCGAACAATTTATCGATCTCATCAGTTCGATATTTGCAAATGAAACGATCGAAATCAGTAGTTTTATTCTTCGTTCAACATTCGATGAATTATTCGATCAAAATTCGAATAATTTAATCGAACTCGATGAATTCGATTCACTCTATATTCTTCTTCATGGTCAAAACAAATACAATCAAACGATTTTACACGAAAATATGCGACAATTACTAGGCTATCGATCGAGTCACATGTCATTCAAAGGTTGACAAATTAGTTCCTTCAAAAACAAAATCGAATTTGAATTAATTTTGTTTAGATTTTCATGAATTTGTTCGATGTGGTTATCTGCGTGAATTACTGATGAATTAAAATCAAGGTTATTTCTGTCTTATCTTTTTGAATAAATAAATAAATATCTTGAAGACTATCATTTCGTGTGATGCAAAGAGTTCGTGCACTTGTTGTGAATAGTTTCGGATTGAATTTGACGGAGAAATTAACGAAATTCGGATGGACAATTAGTACGAATGAAAATGATTGTGAACAGATTGATGTTTTGATTTTAAATGATCAATTGAGACAAGATTATCGAGCAGCAATCGACGAACTACCGATTGACAGTTTTCGAGACATATTCGAGAGAAATCTTCTAGAAAATGTAATGTTAATTCGAAAATTTTGGCCACAAATGAAACGACAACATTTCGGTCGAATTATTCAATTTGTTTGTATTTTGAAAATCTCTCAATTCAAACGTATTTTGATTTCTCTATAGGCAAATCGACAAGGTCTCATTGCAGGTGAATATCAATCTGTAAATTTAACTTGTCAACATGCGCTGATCGGTTTGAACAAAGCCTTAGCAATCGAAGGAGCTCAATTTGGTATCACTTCGAATATTATCTATCCAGGTGTGTCTTTATGTTTATTTTTTCTTCTAAATTTTCGTTTTCAATAGATTATTTTCCAACGAATATCTCCGATGAACTCGTTCATTTGCAAACTATCGATGAATTAGTTCGATTTTTATGTACAGATCAAGCTCGATCGCTAACTGGTCGAATAATTCCATTCCATGGAATTTTTGCTAAAGATTCTAGAAAACCTTGCTAATATATGAGCGCGACATCTGTCGACTAGACTTTCAACTAAAAACAACAACAACAATAATTCGAATAAATCGACGAAAAAAAAACATTGAAATTCATTTCGATAAAATTCTTTCGATTTTCTCCAAGAATGATTTTGCAATCCGGAAGGATGTAAATATCTCTATCTGTCGATATTTCTGAACAGAAAATTAAAATGGCTGCTTGCATTGCCATTGCTTGATCTATTATTGTTTATTTTTTTTCCTTCTCTCATATGTGTTGTCAACATTAGTTTGAGCTAGTTAAAGAATTATGTTTATTAATTAAAAATTTTTGACCGAACGAACAGTAATTCTCAATCAACATGGTGGTTTTCAACGGTAAAATGCGTTTAAAAATCATCGAAGCCGATAATCTTCGTGCAACCGAACATTCGACTCGTTATTTTCCTCAAAATCCTTCGTCGTCCTATGTCAGTCCGTACATATCGATTGATATCGATGATCTCCCATTAGGCCGAACGCATACAAAAGAGAAAACAACAACACCAAATTTCAATGAAGAGTTTACGAGCGATGTTCACAACGGACATCAATTACATTTTACTATTTTTCATGACGCTGCTTTGCCACCCGATGAATATGTTGCTGATTGTACGATTAAATTCGAGAATATTCATGATAAAAAAAGCGATATTTGGGTCGAATTAGAGCCAGCTGGCCGGATTCATATCTGGATTGAGCTCCAAGGACAATTCAGTGATTGTGAGCAATGAAAATCGATTGATTGTTCGTTGAATTTTCTTGTAAATTTAGCTGTGAGTAATGAACGACATTTCAAACAGAACAAACGAGCGTTTGCTCAACGTCGATTTGCTGTTGTTCGTCGTGTTTACGAAATCAATGGTCATAAATTCATGGCGACATTCTTTCGGCAACCGACATTTTGCTCAATTTGTTCCGAATTTATTTGGTAAGTCTCTCTTCATCGATCCTCTCTGACAGACATAATCACGTTCTTAAAAAAAAACGAACGAGTTGATCATCACTCACAGTACGAAACAAAACACACTCTCATTTTTCCAGGGGAATATTTCGTACACAAGGTTATCAATGTCAAGGTAGGCGATCGAAAATATATATATGATATCTTGCTTCCCGAATATTGATCCCTGTCGTTTATGTTTCTTTTGCTTGTGAATTTTGTGCATTGGATATGTGTTTTTCGCATTGATGAATTTCGATCTTGGGTATTGATTTTGGTCTATTTTCTTCTTCTAGTGTGTACATGTGTGATACATAAACGTTGTAAAGCATCGGTTGTTACCACATGTCCAGGAATTCGAACTTGTTTTGAGGTACGGAACTGTTTTGTTTTGCTCGAAAGGCTAATAATTCTTGTTGATAATTTAGTACCGCGAAAAACGATTTAAAATCAATGTTCCACATCGATTTGTTGCTCATACATATCGTTTATTTACATTTTGTGATCACTGTGGATCACTTTTATGGGGCGCTTGGAATCAAGGAATGCAATGTCGTGGTAAATAGTCGAGCATTTGGCGAAACTTCCGCACTCTTTTTCTCTCTCTCTTTTCTCATAGAATGTAAATTAAATGTGCACAAACGATGTACGAGAAACGTTGCTAATGATTGCGGATTAGATAAGAAGAAATTAGCAAATGTTCTAGCAGATTTAAATATTAGTACTGAACCTCAAAAAATGGTAAAAAAAAACATCGTGTTTACATGAGCTTATCTATTCTTTTGTTTTTGTTGTTTAGGCAAATCCACCAAATGAAGTTGATTGTAAGTGATGAATAGATGTGTAAATTGAAAAAATTTGTTCTGTTTTACTTAGCTCCGTCAACTCCTCAAGTAACTCCTCAAGCCCAGAAAACACCGACCCCTCCGCCGTCATCGACGTCCGACGATAGTTCAGCTAAACGTCAACATCATTTTACGATCGATAATTTTCATTTTCTCAAAGTTCTCGGCAAAGGATCATTCGGCAAAGTAAACAAATCACACATTGATTCACTGTTTTTGATAAATTTTCCGACTTGTCTTCAGGTTCTCCTAGGTGAACATAAACTAACTGGTGAAATCTTCGCAATTAAAGTTTTAAACAAAGATGCAATTATTCAAAACGATGATGTCGAATGTACAATGACCGAACGGCGAATTCTCGCACTTTCGACACGACATCCGTTTCTCACTGGATTATTCTGTAGTTTTCAAACAAAAGAACGTCTATTTCTAATCATGGAATACGTTAACGGCGGTGATCTTATGTTTCAAATTCAACGTTCGAGAAAATTCGATGAATCTCGTGCGAGATTCTACGCATCGGAAGTCACATTAGCATTGATGTTCTTGCATCGACACGGTGTTATCTATCGGGATCTCAAACTCGACAATATTCTACTCGATTGCGAAGGTCATTGTAAAATAGCTGAGTAAGACAATTGTTTTGCAACAAAAGATCAGTGTTTATCTGTTGGATTTCAGTTTCGGCATGTGTAAAGAAGGTATTTTCGATGGGAAATTGACGTCGACATTTTGCGGTACACCAGGTGAGTTGACATTCGATCGAAATTCGATTGTTCAACCGTTTTCTCGTTAGATTATATCGCGCCCGAGATTCTTCAAGAATTGGATTATTCGTTTTCTGTCGATTGGTGGGCATTAGGCGTGTTGATGTACGAAATGATGGCCGGTCAGCCACCGTTCGAAGCTGACGATGAAGACAGTCTATTCGAGTCGATTCTTCGTGATGAAGTACTCTATCCCGTTTGGCTATCGAAAGAAGCTGTTCACATACTCAAATCTGTAGGGAATCAAACGTTTTTTTTTGTTTGAGAAAAAACAAATCTTTTTTTCTTCGAAAGTTTATGACAAAAAATCCAGCGAAACGACTCGGTTGCGTTGCGGCACAAGGCGGCGAGGAGGCTATTAAACGTCACGCGTTTTTCGCCGGTAAAATCGATTGGGAAGCACTCGAACGTCGACAAATCAAACCACCGTTTAAACCGAAAGTTGTTAATCCACGTGATACGAGTAATTTTGATAAAGATTTTACTAATATGCCCGTTGCATTTACGCCAATCGAAGCCGTTATCGTCAAAGCCATCAATCAAGATGAATTCAAAGAATTTTCATACGAAAATCCCGATTGGCGTTGTTTAGAACGCGGCGAAATGCCCAAAGATGATGCTAACGATGGTCGACGAGCATTACGTGATGATTTAACTGTCAATCTAAAACAACCATTACCAATGACGCCTATACTTTCACATCAATCGTCGACAAACGAAACAGTTTCATCGACAATCACAGTCGTCAAAACCGATCATATGCCTATTCCACATACAGAAACGAAACGTAATCCAACTCCGTCACCATTTCAGGCGTTACACACGTCGTCGTCATCGTCGTCATTGCCAACATCTTCGCCAACGCCGGCATCGGCACCTGCTGTCGTTGGCATAGGCAATTCAACGACATTATCGAAAAGCAAATCTCCATCGCCCAATCGTTCGAATAAACTTCTTACAGATCAAACCGATATGTAAACATTTTGTTTGTTTGTTTGTTTTCTTTGTTTTTGCATAATCCTCTCTTTCTATCTATTCGAACTCTAGTCATTTTTCTCTCTCTTTCTCTCTCTTCATTGTTGTTTTCGTCTCAGTGCGTGTCGAGTTCTAAGTTTTATTCAATTAATCATCGTTCTAGTCATTTGAATTCTCTGCTATTGCTCTGCCTCTGTTTTGTGCAATTTCTTGCTTTTTCTTTTTCTCTTGCATAATTTTCATTAGATCGTAGTTCAGTATTACATTATTCAACTGTGTATATACGTACACATGTGTATTATCTCTTGGTGGTTGTCTATTTATTTCTTTGTCGTCACAACACATACACACATACACACTCACACACAGAAGCGTTTTTTCTCTCTTTCTTATTTTCTAAAGTTTTTCTTTGAAAATGAAATAAATAAATAAATCTATTTATCTTTGACAAAATACACATAGATTCATCAACTGATATCATATTTTATTTTTCGAGATGAAGCAAAGTCGATTAGAAGCATTTTTTCAATCAACATCGTCGTCATTGAAACGTTTGTCCAGTGTCAATAATGAAGAGAACAGATCTCCTACCGAGAAAATAAAACGTTTGAAGTCCGATGAGCATCATTTTTCATTGAATCAATTTTATTTAAACAAATTTTTAACAATTCTCTCATCAGCGATGACACATCATCAAACTCTATTCGAACCCAATGAATTCGATCTATTTGAGAAATATCAACAATTGCCTAGTTCGATTTCAATGTTTCTTTATTTTCTATTATTTTGCAATTGTTTTTTATTCAGTTTCATCGCAAATTGTTTTCATTCGTTTACTGATGCGACAATGTAAATGGCTTCGACGTTCGACGATTAATTACGAACTCGATGATGTGGATAATACGACAGATTATTTAACACCATTGGTACAAATCGGTTTACTACAAGATAGTAAGTGTTTGCATTGAATTGAATTGATGGAGAATTAAGTTGTTTGTTTTATTTTTGAGTTTCGTCATTCGATGATCTCGATACAGGCCTTCGTTTGTTAACAAGCGATGAAATGCGTGAATTTTCGAAACGTTTTCATTGCCAATCGAAAACAAACAAATCGAAAAAGACTTCGATTGAAAATTTAAAAAATCTCACTAATCAATACAAATCCGTGTTCGGTTCAACGACAACTAATCGTGATCATTTATTATTAAAAGAGTTTGGTTTTGAAAATCAACAAAACATAAAATTCATATTCTCGATTTTATATAGATTAAAACGAATCATTCAAAATTGTTATAAAGTCTCGGAAGATATACGTGGTTTGTTCTTTCGAATGATGTTAGTCTACCATCCGGTGGCATTGTCAGATATGGATGATCTCGATCAGAATGCATTTACTATTTTGTAAACGAGAAAAATATTAGTTTTTCTTTTGAATTCGAAATCAGATCGTTGTATTTAGATTTAAAACTTTGCAAATAACTCGTGGTGAGAGAAAATTACCTTGGACAGAAGAACAGATCAATCATGAATATTTACCATTCAAAACACGTGAACATCTCAAACTGTATGATGATTGTCTTTTGTTTTCTCAATGATGAAAATTTCGAAATTTTAGTTATCAACAAGCAATCGATCTTCAAAATGAATATTATGAATTAGAACAATCGAAAGATAATAATAAATTGATATTATTCTACGAGAAATACAATCAAATTTGGAGAGAAATGATCGATTCAGTAAATGAAGACGTTCGTAGTGAACATTTAACCGGATATTTTCGTCGATTTTCTCCGGATTATGTTCGTATGCGAATATTTTCTTCGTTGACCGAAGTTTTACAACGAGCTGGTCGATATGAAGATGCTATTGAATTGCTTCACTATTTACTAGGTAAATTCAGATTCATCAATTCAATAAAAACAAATTCGAAAGTTTTAGATCGACCGATGTATCGTCGTCATCGTCGTGGCAAATTATGGAATCGTTTAGCCTTGATTCAAGAAAAATATGTCAAAACTCACGGGCCTCAACAATGTTTAGACACGATCTATCAAGCTCTGCAAGATTCGAGTGTTGATCTAGGCGATCGTCTTGCTCTATGCGAACGAGCGAAGAAATTGTATTCAAGAAAGAAACTCCAAGGACAATTAAAAGCAGATTGGATTGAAAATGAAGAAGAAAAGATTATGATGAAAATTCCTCTGCCGAAAGAAGTTTGTTGATGACGATGAATTTCGAATTGACAACGATGAGGATATTTAGATTGAAATCACCGGACGTTTGATAGCAAATGATAGTCTCAAGGGTAAAGTGACATATACAGTTCAAGATCCTGTTGATGGATCGATTAAATTTTGTACTGTCGAAGAATTAGCCATTCATCATTATCGAACCGAACATGATTATACATTTGGTAGATGAATGAGAATCTTTGGAATTCAATTGGAATTTTGTTTGTATAGGAATTCATTCGGAAGGCTCGATTATTCGAACGTTAATCGGCTTGTTATTTCTTGATCTGATTTATACATTGCCAAAAGAAGATTTATTGATCGATGTATTTCAAACCGAACCATTGGATTTTCATAGTGAGAATTTCTATAAATCTCGACAGGAACTAATCGATCAACGAATCGAACAATTGAATAATGAAGAAGTATACGAATCAACTATTCAAAATAATCGAAATTGTTTGTTTTTCTTTTTCAAGAATATTCAAAATTTAGCCGAAACAAATTGGAATTTATACAACTTAACAATGAGTTCGGTTGTTGATTGGGATTTATTTCAAAACAAATCGATTTTACTAGTACTGAAGCCGATTCTTTAATAAACAAAGAAAAACATCGTTGTTTGTTTCAGGATGCATTGAAATGTATCGATCCTCAACAAATTCAATCATTATCGATCTATACATTCGTACATAATCGTGCTCTTTGGAAAGGTTTTCCAGATTTATTCCTTTGGAATCCTCTAGCAAAAAAATGCAAAGTAATTAACAAAAGATTTAATTCTATTTTTTGAAATGAAACTGATTTGGAATTAGTTTGTTGAAGTTAAAAGTCATAACGATCGATTATCTTTTCATCAGATCGTTTGGCTTGATAAACTAGTCGAATTTGAACTCGATTGTGAAGTATGTAAAGTTAGTGGTAAGTTTAATCATTCGATTATTAAATACTGAATATTTTTTTGTGTCTGTATGTCTATAGCAAATGGCATGAAAAAACTTCTCCGACGAAACTCATCTACGATTGAATTAGATTAATTGTTATCTTTATTTTTTCTATTTAAATACAATATTTTTTTTCAGATAAATTTGAAGCGAGAATATGTTTTTTTATATATCGTTGTAGATGTATTCGATTGATAATAATAATAATGATGATGGAGAAGAATGGAATGAAAATGAAGAGCAAGTGCAAGGCTATCAAGCCTTGTTAGATCCAGATGATGATGTCGAAGAAGAAGACGAGGATGTGGAATCAATTGTTCACGATGAAGAAGAGGAGGAAGATGAGAAATTGATCGTCCAAGAAGAAGAAGAAGAAATAGCAGCGGATGATGGTCAACCGAAGCCATTTTGTTGTTCGTTATGTTCGGTATTTTTCAGTAAATTCGAAGGATATCGAGAACATTTTATTTCATCAGAACATCGATATAAACGACGTGACGAAAAGAAACGACTTGGAGTGTGTTTGAAATTTAATTTGCAAAGATTTCAATTGATTGATTAATTTTTTTCAGGAAGGTGCTGTCATCGAAAGTTCACCTGTTGAAGTTTTTGTTAATTTATTACTTTACAACAAAGTAAATGAAATGATAATAGACAAAAGAAAGAACAAAAATATTTTCTCGTTTAGATTCCATTCGAAAGTGTTCCAATCGATATTCAATCGGTTGATTTCAGTTTCAGTGGAACATTGGAATATAAAAATAATAAATACGAACATCAACATGCACCGTCACTCAATGATTTGTATCAAAATCTAACTAATCAATTCAATCAAGATCATCAAAAATATCAACTAAAAATGCCACCACAAAGTTTCTTTGTTGCTCGAGGTTGTTCACCCAAATGAACTCGTCGAACAATCTTAAACATCTATTTCGTTTCGATTTAGATATCTGCCGAAAAGAAGCTGATATAGTTTGGACTGTTTCACGTTATTCGGATGATACAGGCAAATCCGACGAACAAATCGTTCAAGTACGATATTCGATGTTTCATTGATCGTTTTTGAGAGTTGAGAAAATATTTCTGCGATTAGGAATTGTTGGATTACTGTGTGTATTCGAATGTTGAACAAGAACGTGAACGTTTAATTGGACAATCGATTCAAACATGGCGAATGTTTCATCGACATGAAACAAAAGCTGGATTTTGGTGTGATATTTGTAAACAATGCTTTCGAAAACGAAAAGCAATTATATCGGTAGGAGAAGAAACGACGACGAGTTTGATTTCTTCAATACGAATGTTACCGTTTTTTGTTTTAATAAAGCATTTCGAAACAAGTGATAAACATGCAAATAATCTTAAACATCTTCCACCATATCGACGAGCTGTTCAACACGTAAAAACTCTTCTTGTTTCCATTCTCATTTATGATTTCTTATCTAGAGTCTATTTACTGGTCGTTTACTAAATGAATTCGTCGAAATCGACAAATTAACTTATTATCGAACACGTGTCAGCGCGTTTCGAATACCACCATCGAATAAAAACCTAAAAAACGCATTCTATTGTACATTTTGCAAGAAATCATTCGAATCAACATATTCATTAGAAAAGGTATTTCGAAAACACAAAAATTCTCAATCGAATTTATTAATTACTTTAGCATCTTGGCTGGAAAGGACATCGTGAAATCTTACGTAAACGTCGGCAACAAGATACCGACAATCTTCCTCGTCTTGTCGTAAGAATCGAACGATTGTCTCTTTCGAATAAATTCGTATTTTTTTTTGTTGCAGACCTATTTAAATTTCAATCAATTACCACATGAGCAACGTCATGGTGGCATTCAACAAATGGCTAAAAGTCCTGATGAATATCGATCGAGATATCATATCGAACCGATTACCATTGAAAGTTTACAAGAAGATATCAATCGATTCGATAATCAACTTGCACAACAAATTATGCAGAATGTTAATTGTCAACAAGCAAATCATCAACGATTTCAACGAGGAGGAGGAGGAGGACGTGGACGAGGAAGATCGAACTTTCGACAACGAGGACAATTCAATCATGCACGACCATTTCATCCGCCACCAAATCAATTCTATCAGCAAAATAATTTTCATCTACCAACAACATTCCGTCCTCGTAAGTTTTTTTGTTCTTTCATCCAATCGAACCGATTTTCTTTTTCTAGGCAATCCGAATTATTTCAATGGAAACAATAAACGGCCTTATCCACAAAATAACAATAATTATTACCATCAACCACCACGTCAACCATGGGGTAATCATAAACGTCCACGTTTCGACTCAGTTAATTCCTACAATCACCAGCAACAACAACCATCATCAAACAATAGAATCGATTATCGTTACGTGGCTAATCAAAATATGTATCAACAACAGCAACAATTTCCTTAATATTGTCTTTCTTTCCTTATTGGAATAACTAGATAACTTGTTATACAGTTCAATTTTTTTGTTCTTTGTTATCAATACCGATCATTGTTATGAAAATAAACTTGTTTAGAGAAATAATCAAAATTTAATGAGAAATATAAGCAAATGACAACACAAAAAAAACGTTCATCTCAAAGTCTATCTATTACAAATCATTGTGACTTTCACCAGTTCCACCTTGTCCATATAATTTGGTTATAATAGGATTGACAATTTCTTCAAATTGTTTCTTATGTTCTTTCAATTCATCAACTTCAGCACCTTGATTAGCTTCGATCCATTGGATTTGTTCTTCAACAGCTTTTTCAATTGTTTCCTTATCTTCAGCTGATAATTTACCACCTAGTTTTTCTTTATCGTTCAATTGAGTTTTCAATGAATAAGTATATGATTCGAGTTCGTTCTTAGCATCAACACGATCTTTAACTTTTTTGTCTTCATCAGCGAATTTTTCCGAATCTTTGATCATTCGTTCGATTTCATCTGGTGACAATCGGTTGGTATTCGAATTGATGACAATATTGTTTTTGTTTCCTGTTCCTTTGTCTTCAGCTGTAACTTTGAGAATACCGTTGACATCGATTTCGAATGTAACTTCGATTTGAGGAGCACCTCGTGGTGCTGGTGGAATACCAGTTAAATCGAATTTACCTAAGACGTGATTGTCTTTGGTCATTGGTCGTTCACCTTCGTAGACTTGAATGGTAACTGTTGGTTGATTGTCAGCAGCTGTCGAGAAGATTTGACTCTTCTTTGTTGGGATGACTGTGTTACGTGGAATGATTTTCGTCATAACACCACCCATTGTTTCAATACCTAATGTCAACGGATTGACATCAACGACAAGAATATCAGTCTTACAACCATCGCCGGATAAAACACATCCTTGAACGGCCGCTCCATAAGCAACAGCTTCATCAGGATTGACACCGCGTGATGGTTCTTTACCATTGAAGAATTCTTTGACTAATTGTTGAACTTTTGGAATACGAGTCGAACCACCGACAAGAACGATTTCATCGATAGCTGACTTTTCTAATTTAGCGTCATCGAGAGCACTCTGCACAGGTTCCATTGTTGAACGGAATAAGTCCATGTTGAGTTCTTCGAATTTGGCACGTGTTAATGTTTCACTGAAATCTTCATTATCAAAGAATGATTCGATTTCGATCTTCGTTTGATGTTGAGATGATAATGTTCGTTTAGCTTTTTCAACTTCACGACGGAGTTTTTGAACAGCTCGGTTATCTTTTCGAATATCTTTGCCCGTTTTCTTTTTGAATAATTTGATAAAATGTTCCATAACACGTTGATCAAAATCTTCACCACCTAAATGAGTATCACCACTTGTAGCAACGACTTCGAAAACACCATTATCAATCGTCAATAATGAAACATCAAAGGTACCACCACCCAAATCGAAGACTAAGATGTTCTTTTCGCCTTCTTTCTTATCTAAACCATAGGCGATGGCAGCAGCTGTTGGTTCATTGATGATACGCATAACATTCAAGCCTGAAATAGTACCAGCATCTTTGGTTGCTTGTCGTTGAGCATCATTGAAATAAGCTGGGACAGTAACGACAGCATGAGTAACTTTTTTACCGAGATAAGCTTCAGCGATTTCACGCATTTTACCAAGAACCATAGCTGAGATTTCTTCTGGAGCGAAGAGTTTTTGTTCTTTGCCTGTATTAATTTGAATGATTGGTTTCGAGTTCTTTTCGATGACTTTGAATGGAAAATGTTTGATATCTTGTTGAACCGTTGGATCACTGAATTCACGACCGATGAGACGTTTAGCATCAAAGACTGTGTTTTCTGGATTTGATGTCAATTGATTTTTCGCAGCATCACCAATGAGACGTTCACCTTCTTGTGTGAATGCGACATAGGATGGTGTAATTCGATTACCTTGATCATTAGCAATGATTTCAACTCGGCCGTTTTTCACTACACCCACACACGAGTAGGTTGTTCCTAAATCGATACCAATGACTGTGCCAACATCTAGATAGCACCGAATTAATACATCTTACTGTATTTAGGAAAAAAAATAATTTACCGTCTTTGGTTTCATGTGCAGCGCATGATGGTATGTCGACTGCCAAAGCGAGAGCAACAAAAATAAAAAATAGTGTATATGTTTGCATTGTTGTATTGTAGAGCTTGTATTTGTATCCCCAAATGAGTTATATTGTGCAGAACCATCGCACTATTTATAAGGTAGTTCATGAATGCAAGCTATATCTTCTGATGCAATACACCGACGTGTTATTGCTGCAGATAATATGATGTTCAAAATGTGTGTCGCATTTCTATTGGTTGATGAAAAATCTATACGTATGTAACACTATCACACAACGAGGCTGTAAAACATTCGCAGAATTAAACAGATGACTATCATTCGGTTCGAATTGATAATATTTTCCATCTGATTCAAGTGGATCTATTTTTCAGTTAATTGATATCTTCGACTATTCTATTTTCGCAATCAATATTGACTCTTCATATATTCGACTTATTTACATCTTATTTAGGCATGAATATTCAACAAATGATGTTCCTTTTTCGATTTCTTTTTGTATATTTGAACAAAGAGAAAAAGAATCGCACGTTTTACAAACTAATAACAATAAAAATAAACTAAACATGACAGAGAGCTGAACATACAAATGAAGAACAAAAAAGAAGAAGTAGATGAACAAAAAGCACGTTAATGCTCAATGATTTCTCTGCTAATACAAGGTGAGAAGAGAAAAGACAACACAATCGGAATGGACATAACAAGCATAAATAAATATTGACAAATCTGACCAGCTCCTATCTTTTGTATTAACCTAGTATTTGTTTGTATGTTCGTTCGTTTATAAGCTGTCGTCATCATGTCCATGTGGTGGTGGAGGTGGTGCACCAGCTCCGGCTCCACCTTGTCCATATAATTTGGTCATAATTGGTGTAACAATTTCTTCAAGTTGTTTTTTGTGTTCTTTCAATTCTTCAACTTCAGCACCTTGATTAGCTTCGATCCATTGGATTTGTTCTTCAACAGCTTTTTCAATTGTTTCCTTATCTTCAGCTGATAATTTACCACCTAATTTTTCTTTATCGTTCAATTGAGTTTTCAATGAATAAGTATATGATTCGAGTTCGTTCTTAGCATCAACACGATCTTTAACTTTTTTGTCTTCATCAGCGAATTTTTCCGAATCTTTGATCATTCGTTCGATTTCATCTGGTGACAATCGATTGGTATTTGAATTGATGACAATATTGTTTTTGTTTCCTGTTCCTTTGTCTTCAGCTGTAACTTTGAGAATACCGTTGACATCGATTTCGAATGTAACTTCGATTTGAGGAACACCTCGTGGTGCTGGTGGAATACCAGTTAAATCGAATTTACCTAAGACGTGATTGTCTTTGGTCATTGGTCGTTCACCTTCGAAGACTTGAATGGTAACTGTTGGTTGATTGTCAGCAGCTGTCGAGAAGATTTGACTCTTCTTTGTTGGGATGACTGTGTTACGTGGAATGATTTTCGTCATAACACCACCGACGGTTTCAATACCCATGGTTAATGGATTGACATCGAGTAAAACGATATCACCAGTATCTTGTTCACCTGAGAGAACACCAGCTTGAACGGCTGCTCCGTAAGCAACAGCTTCGTCTGGATTGATACCTCGTGATGGTTCTTTACCGTCGAAGAATTCTTTGACTAATTGTTGAACTTTCGGAATACGAGTCGAACCACCGACAAGAACGACTTCAGCAATATCGGATTTTTTCAAGTCTGAATCTTCTAAGACTTTTTGTACGGGTTTCATTGTCGATCGGAATAAGTCCATGTTGAGTTCTTCGAATTTGGCACGCGTTAATGTTTCACTGAAATCTTCATTATCAAAGAATGATTCGATTTCGATCTTCGTTTGATGTTGAGATGATAATGTTCGTTTAGCTTTTTCAACTTCACGACGGAGTTTTTGAACAGCTCGGTTAT